>Ga0209942_1001034_pt1 | contig 15779 bp, 18 predicted proteins | sample SalPonR1_A_D2_MG_FD_185695 | JGI IMG/M metagenome (GOLD analysis project Ga0209942, IMG submission 185695) | Salt pond soil microbial communities from South San Francisco under conditions of wetland restoration - Salt Pond MetaG R1_A_D2_MG... ... | reverse complement strand
TGTTGAAAGCAAAAGTTTGCTCAAGCATTCGTTTGCGGTAGAAGCAGGCATGAGGGGATATGCCGCATACTACGGCGAGGACGAGGAGACATGGGCAAGTTGCGGGCTTCTCCATGACATCGATTTTGAAAAATATCCCGACGAGCATCCATTCAGGGGCCCCGAGATACTCAAGGAAAGAGGATATTCGGATGAATTTTGCCTTGCAGTAAAAGGCCATGCTGATTATACCGAAACACCTAGAACCACCAATATGGCAAAGGCCTTATATGCTGTAGACCAGATGTCAAGCTTCATAGTGGCCGTTGCTTTGATGAGGCCCCAGGTTTTCGGAGGGCTCAAGCCCAAGTCCGTAAAAAAGAAACTCAAGACCAAATCTTTCGCGGCAAAAGTCGACCGGGAGGGACTAAAAAAGGGTGCAGAGGAACTTGGCATCGACATGACAGAGCACTTACAGATAATTATAGATGCCCTCGTCAAGCATGAAGAATTTCTTAAAGAGCAGGGATACAGCCTGATTGAGTTTTAGATGAAAACGGCAAAGGATGAAATTTGATGAACAGAACGAAAAAACTTGTCTTCATAGCCCTGCTTGTGGCCCAGGCTCTCGTTTTACATGTCATCGAGAGCTCAATACCTGTCAATTTCGGCATTCCTGGCGCAAAGCTTGGGCTGGCCAATATAATAACCTTGACCGCCTTGTATTTTTTCTCCTTCAAGGAGGTGCTTTCCATAGTTGTTCTTAAGACAATAATGACAATGCTTGTGGGAGGCTCGGTTTCCGGATTCATGTACAGCCTTGCGGGAGGCCTTCTCAGCTTTGCCGTAATGTATTCAATGTACAGATTTTTGAGGCCAAGGGTAAGCATAATTGGCATAAGCGTAATGGGAGCGGTTTCGCACAACATAGGACAATTGCTTATGGCGGCTCTCATAATACAGAACATAAAAATAATATTCTATCTTCCCCTGCTCATTGTGGCGGCGGTGGGAACCGGAATTTTTGTCGGTTTGGCATCGAAATATATGATAGCGGGAATGAAAAAAACCGGCGCCTTTGAGCGCCGGTAATATCTTGTGTGAAAACCGAACCAAGGGGTCATTCCCTTATGCTGTCCACGCCCTTGTTTGCCAAAGCGTCAGCCTCGTTGTTCATTTCAACCACATGGAGATAGCTTTCATATGTGAAATCGTTTCCGTTCCATGATTTGAATTTTTCATACCACTTGTCTAACATGTCTTTTTTGGTAGGATTCAAATGACCCTTTATGCGGTGAAAACGTATGAAGGGGTATTCTTCTATAAGACCCAAAAGACGTATCCACAAATCCTTGTTTTCGACGGGTTTTTTGCTGCTTGTCATCCAGCCGTTTCTTTTCCAGTTCAAATACCATTTTTTTGTGAAACAGTTTATAAGATATGCGCTGTCGGAAAAAATGTTCAGCATAAGATCTTTTTCTTTCATGGCTTGCAGGGCCTCTATCAAGGCCATCATTTCCATGCGGTTGTTTGTAGTGTTTTTTTCGGCTCCGAAAATTCTCTTTGTATGTTGGCCGTATTCCAAAACGGCACCCCATCCGCCTAAATTTTCGTCGCTTTGGTTTCCCGAACATGCTCCGTCCGTGTATATGTTTACAGTTTTCAAAAAATCACCTCAAGAACATTATAGCAGAAACTTCGCTTGACGGACAAAGCCATAAACGGCAAATTGATATAAAAATAAAAAGACTGCTGATGGCAGTCTTTTTAACAAGGAAGAAACATTAGAAAAATCAGAAACAATAATTATTGTCTATTTTTTCAAGAATTTCATCATTGCTCAAACCTGTGATATTTACAAGCAGCATCTTACGGTCGCTTTCATCGTCTACAATGCGGCATTGGTTTGAATCCATCTGTTCCCATTCCATATTGACTCCGCTGATCAAAGTGATTTCCGGTTCGATTCCGCAAGCTCCGCTTTTACAGACCTTGTGGCCCTTGTCGCTTAGGAAATCAGCAAGTTTGTCCATTCCGGGCTGCAAGGCAATAGTGTAGCTTCTGTTCACGTAAAACACCTCCATTTGTGTTTCCTATATAGGATATGTTTTATATATACCAAATAAGCGTAAAAATAAGCAAAAAATGCAAAACCCGATATCAAATATTTCAGATATCGGGCTACATATGGGAAAACAATCGGTTTTTTTCTCTAAACGAGAAAATTTTCAATCTCAGAAGGCTTTGCAACTCTTCCAGAAATCTTGACTTCCTCGTCTACAACGAGTGCCGGTGTTTTCATTACTCCGTAAGATACAATTTCCTTGTAGTCGGTTACTTTTTCAAGAGTTACCGAAACTCCCTTGTTGGCGGCAGCCTTCTGTGCATTTGCATAAAGCTTATCGCAGTTTTTGCAACCGCCTCCCAAAATCTTAATTATCATAACAAAATCCTCCCTTTAAATTCGGTAGAAAGTAGAAAGCGGTTATTCAATCCGTTTACTACTTTCCACTGTACTTTAATCTTTTCTTTTCTGCTTTTGCAGTTTCTTTGCCTTTGCCTTTGTTCTTAATCTTTGCTTTTGTTCTTACTGACACCTGACACCTGAAACCTGTTCTTATTCCTTTCCTCTTACTCACAGCAATGAATTTTCGGCTGCACCCTTCTTGCGGTTATTCAATCCGTTTCGTCTTTCGGCAAAACCTAAAATCCGCAAACTCGCTTCGCTCAAACAAGCGAATTTATAACGGTTTAGCCTTATCCCAAACGGTGAAAAACAACGCATCGGGAGATGCCGTGCAATTAAAAGCTGCAAGCAAGTGGCCTTTTACCTTTGCTTTTAAGTTTTTGATTTTTATCTTTGCTTATGTTTTTATCTTTATCTTTGCTCTTCCTTTCCAACTTTCCAACCGACTAACTTTCCAACTTTCTTTTAATCTTTGCCTTTGTTCTTAATCTTTGCTTTTGTTCTTACTGACACCTGACACCTGATACCTGACACCTGATACCTGACACCTGATGCCTGACACCTGATGCCTGACACCTGATACCTGACACCTGATGCCTGACACCTGACATCTGACAACTGACACCTGATACCTGACACCTGTTCTTGCTTTTCCTTACAATATCCAGTTGAACAAATACCCCACCAAAACAATGGATGTGCCTGTGATTCCCACGAATATGGCTATCAGCTTGGGCTTTATGACCTGCTTTAGAAGAATCATCTCTGGCAGGGAAAGTGCCACTACGGACATCATAAATGCCAAGGCGGTCCCAACCCCTACCCCCTTGTTTATGAGGGCTTCCACAACGGGTATGGTTCCAACTGCGTTTGAGTAAAGAGGTATACCAAGAACAACACTCATGAATACGGCGAAGGGATTGCTTGGCCCGGCGTAGCGAACCAGAAATTCCTGGGGTGCGTAGCCGTGTATCAGGGCGCCCAAGCCTATTCCGATCAGTATATATATCCAAACTCTTTTGACAATGTCCTTTACAGCTTCAAGCGAAAAAGACAGGCGGTCCCTTAGCGTCATTTCTGCTACACTTGCTTTTTTTGAGTGGATCTGATAAACGTATTCCATTACCAGATGCTCAAGATGAAGTTTTTTAATTATAATCCCCGAAACAATTCCTATCGCCATCCCGGCGCCCGTATAAAGAAGAGCAATTTTGGGTCCGAAGGTTATGAAAAGAAAACCTAGAGCGATTTCGTTGACAATTGGAGATGTGACCAAAAATGTAAATGTTACTCCAAGTGGAATTCCCGATTCCACAAACCCTATGAAAATAGGGACAGTAGAGCAAGATCAGAAGGGGGATAGGACTCCCAGCACCGATGCCATGAAATGGGCAACGAAGCCATTGAACTTGGACAGTATGTTTTTAACCTTTTCAGGAGGGAAATAACTTCTTATAAATGAAATGGTGAAAATCATCACGGTAAGAAGAATGATTATTTTCAGCGAATCATAAATGAAAAAGTTGACACTGTCTCCTGTGCGGGTGGACAAATCGAGCTTAAATAGATTTTCCACAATGTAATTCGAAAATTTTTCCAACAAATCAGCGTACTCCTTTCAGTTCCTCGAATGTGTCGGCAAGACTTCCCTTAATGAATTTTTCGGATTCATTCAGCATGGAAATAACTTCCGGCCGGCTTATGCGGTACATTATCATGGGTCCATTCCTGCGGGTCTTGAGCACGTCCTTGTCTCTCAGCACTTTCAAATGCTGCGATACATTGGACTGCTCCAAATCCAGGGCCTCGTAAATTTTGCACACACACAGTTCGCCGTTTTTCAGAATTTCAAGTATCTTGATTCGAGTTGGGTGGGCAAGAGCCTTGAAGATTCCGGCGGATTTTTTAAAATAGGTTTCCGACATTTAATGCCTCCCTTATAATCATATTAGCATATCCTAATATGATTATACCGCCTGCTTATTTTTTGTCAAATCTTTTTTTGATTATATAAAGTTCCTGGCGGGGTATAATAATTAGGAATGGAAATGCAGGGTAAAAAAATTGAAAGGAATATTTTCTATGAAGATAGACTCAAGCACAGCAAATGAAATGAAAGAAGACAAGATGATATGGAAATTCTGCCTGTACGGATTCCTCAAGAACCTCAAGTTCTTCGAGCCCTATCTCGTAGTATTTTTCCTTTCGCAGGAACTGAACCTTTTTTCCATAGGGGTCCTGTATTCGCTGAGGGAGGCCGTAACTTACATATTCGAACTTCCTTCGGGCATAATAGCTGACACATACGGAAAAAAGAAAGAGCTCATGGCCTGCTTCATATTTTACATAATATCCTTCGGGCTCTTTTTTGCAGGAGGAGGCTTTGTTGTTTTAGCTCTGGCTATGGCCCTCTTCGGCCTGGGGGAGGCTTTCAGGTCCGGAACCCACAAGGCCATGATATATTCCTATCTGGAGCGAAAAGGCTGGTTTAGCCACAAGACTTATGTCTACGGGAGGACAAGGTCATACTCGCTCCTGGGTTCGGCGGTTTCGGCTTTTCTTTCTGTCGCTCTCATTCTTAACGTTCCGGCCATGAGGTGGATATTTATTTTCAGTGTTCTGCCATACCTGCTTGACTTTTTCCTAATAAGCACATATCCATCTTATCTGGACGAGCGAAATGAAAGCCATATAAGTTTGTCGGGCTTTTACAAAAGCAGCTTGCTGCGTATAAAAAGCATATTTGGAAACAAGGCCCTGAGAAAGATCCTCTTGAGCTCCTCGCTTTACGACGGAATATTCAAGTCCATAAAGGACTACATACAGCCTATACTCGAAGTCATCATTTTGGGTGGCCTGGCCCTTGAAATTTCGGAACAGGCCGGCGCAGATGCTCTCAAGGTGTATTTGGGGACAACGTATGGTGTTTTCTATATTTTCAGTGCGCTTGCATCGCGAAATGTTTACCGACTCAAAGCGTTTGCTGGCTCCAAGAGGCTTATGGACATATTTTTCGACATAATGGGAATGGGAGCCCTTGCCGCAGCATTTGCGGTATGGACAGGACAAAAGTTTCTTGCCATAGCTGTATTCTTCTTGCTTTATATATTGAAGGATGCAAGGCGGCCTCTCTTTGTTGATGCTTCGGGGGATTTGATGAAAAAAACGGAAAGAGCTACGGCCCTTTCCGTTGACAGTCAATTGAAATCGATTTTCGTTGTAGTTCTTGCTCCACTTTTCGGCTTAATAGCCGACAGATTTTCTATGGAAATGCTGTTTGCCGCCATGGGGATTGCATCTATTCTGGCAAATCGGTATTTCTATTCAAAAAATTGAGCTGCTTGTATTCTTTTTTTGATGCGTACATTAGCTCGTCGGCTTTTTTTATCAAATCGTTATATTTTTCTCCGTCCTGCGGAAATTCTGCAATTCCGTAGCTGAATGACAATGGAATTTCAACATCTTCAAATATGCAGGGGTGGCTTTTGAAATATTCGCGGAATTCTTCTATGCGAACAACAAGGTCTTTCCAATCGCAAAGATAGAAGGACGCTATGAACTCGTCTCCTCCGAAACGGGCCAGAATGTCCTGCTTTCTGACAAGTTTTTTAAGTTCGCTTGCGAAATATGCGAGGCACCTGTCTCCGGCCAAATGTCCGTGGGTGTCTTTTATGTACTTTAGCTCGTCAAGGTCAAAAAGGGCAATTAAAAAAGTTATGGGATAGCGTACCGACTTTTCTATGTCCATCTGAACAATATCACTGAAATACCGCCTGTTGTAAATCTTTGTAAGAGAATCGAAGCGGGAAAGGTAGTAAAAGTGCTCTATGTGGTTTCTGTTTTTTATGGCAAACTCCGCCTGGTTTGTGAAATACTGCATAAAGCGGAGAGAATCTTCGTCGAATGCGTTTTTGCGCGTGCTGTCTACATTTATCATTCCGTAGAGCTTTCCGTCTATAAAAAGAGGAGAGCTGATGGTGCTTTCGAAACAGAGATTGATTGCTTCCTGCAAGGCTTTAAAAACACCTTTGCTGACTATTGACTTGCTGAAATCGCGTGAATCGTTTATGATCACAGGACCTTTTATTTTTCCATTTGTCTTTTGCCAAAGAAAGGTTTCCTCCAGGTCAATTTTTAAATCTTCCAGAGCTTCGTGCTTGTATCCTTTTGAAGCCGCAAAGTAAAATTTGTTGTCTTCGTCTGCAATCATTATGCTTCCAACAACAGCGTGGTCTATGGAACTGATGGCGTATTCAAGAATTTTATCGAATGCGTTTTCCGTGCTCTGAACATCCATGAGTTCGTGTGTTAGGGCGAGTATCCTTTCCTGCACCTGGGCGTTGTCTACTAATTTGTCGGTTTTTCTTTTCGAACGCGCAAGCTTTCGGTCGGCATCTTCTAAAAGGTGCCTGGTATATAAAAGGGTGTAGCTTAGCGCAAAAATAACAATTAAGGCAAAAATGCCGAATCGGGACATTAAAGAGTTCCCCCAGGGCAATAAGTTATTTGAAACCAGCATTATTGCGGAAGATACTATAAGAAAAGCGCCTATAAAAACATGTTGAATGTACAAACGACTGTATTTTCTCATGAGCAAGGACTCCTTTAATTAATTGAAATACAAGGATATTAATTACAGTATATTACAAGTCGCCTGCATATTGAAACCATTCCGTAAATATTAATGCTGTAATTTCTGATAAAATTTCATAGAAGGCCAAAGTCGCAAAAATGACGACTTTAAAGTGAAAAAACGAAGAGGACAATTGCAAATACATATTTAACAATTTTAAAAAGCAGGGAGACAAATAATCGACTTGCGGGATACTTTTACCGCAAAGGGGGTATTAAGTTTCTATAAAGAAAGGAGGCGAGAGCCATTTTTGGATTCATAACGGATATTTGGTTTTGGATTGCGGCCGCGGTTGTCTTTGCCGTAATAGAGGCTGTTACATTTGGACTGGCCACAATATGGTTTGCAGTGGGAGCCGTATTTGCAATAGCCGCATCCGCAATGGGCTTTAATTTTTATATGCAAACGGCTGTTTTTTTTGTGGCTTCTATACTTTTGCTTTACTTTACGCGGCCTATTGCAAAGGAGTATCTTAAAATAGGCGCCCAGAAGACTAACGTATCGGAGATCCTGGGGCAAAAGGGAGTGGTCAAGAAAAAAATTCTTCCGCATGAAACGGGGCAGGTAAAAGTAAAAGGCCAGATATGGACTGCAGTTTCAGAGGATGGAAAAGAAATTGAAGAAAAAAGAGAGGTAATAGTAAGGGGAGTGGAGGGAGTTAAGGTCATCGTCAAAGAAAAAAACATACAGGGAGGAAAATAAAATGGCACAATTCATAATAACGGTCGTATTGGTACTGCTTGTGCTGGCGCTTATAGTGCCCAACATACGCATAGTTCCACAGGCCAAGGCATATGTAATTGAAAGGCTGGGAGGATATAGCGGAACATGGGAAGTGGGTCTGCATTTCAAGCTACCCCTAATAGACCGCATAGCCGGGAAGGTTTCGCTAAAGGAACATGTTATAGATTTTCCGCCGCAGCCGGTAATAACCAAGGACAATGTAACCATGCAGATAGACACAGTTGTCTACTATCAGATAACCGATCCAAAGGCATACGCATACGGAGTAGACAATCCCATGAGCGCAATTGAAAACCTTACTGCAACCACACTGCGTAACATAATAGGCGAGCTTGAGCTCGACCAGACCCTGACATCCAGGGATGTCATAAACACCAAAATGCGCAGCATACTCGACGAGGCCACCGACCCATGGGGAATAAAGGTCAACCGAGTGGAGCTAAAGAACATAATGCCGCCTGAAGAAATTCAGGATGCAATGGAGAGGCAGATGAAGGCTGAGCGAGGAAGAAGGGAATCCATACTTAGGGCCGAGGGAGAGAAAAGGTCTGCCATACTCGTTGCCGAAGGAAACAAGGAGTCCGCAATACTTAACGCCGAGGCAAAAAAAGAGGCGGCCATACGTGAAGCCGAGGGACAGGCCAAAGCAATACTGAAAGTGCAAAATGCAACAGCAGAAGGACTCAAGATGATCAAGGAGGCGAGGCCCGACAACATGGTCATATCCATCAAGAGCCTGGAAGCTCTTGCCAAAGTAGCTGACGGAAAAGCCACCAAACTCATAATACCGTCCGAAATACAAAGCCTTGCCGGATTGGCGGCATCCTTGAAAGAAACAGTTTCAGAAGTGCAAGAAGCAAAATAGAATACTTGATCCACATTGCCTCCCGGGAAAAACAAGTTTGATTCCGGGAGGTTTTTCGACATAGATAAAATATAAATTAAAAAATAAATAAATAATTAATATAAAAATTATAAAAAAGGGCTTGTCAATAGTTATTGGATATAGTATATTGTATACAAGCTAAATGATAAATCTTTTTCAAGCAACTCCTCGTAATAATTTATTATCTTCAACCTTTGGATAGTGCAAGGACTTGGGTTGAAGATACATTTTTTTGCAAGAGTTCGTTAAAAATATAACAAAAAAAAGGAGACGCCATGGAAATAAGCATATGTGTTGGAAGTGCGTGCCACCTAAAGGGTTCTTACGATGTTATAAGGGCTATGGAAAAGCTGGTGGAGGAAAAAGGGATGCAAGAACAAATAACAATCAAGGCCGCTTTCTGCCTTGGCCAGTGTACAAAAGCTGTTTCAGTCAAATTTGAAGAAAAGATTTACTCAGTGAGGAAGGAAACTGTCGGTAAGTTTTTTGAAGACCATGTCCTTGCAAAGGCAAAGGAAATGGAGGATGAAAAATGAACTTGTTCCAAATAGACAAGGAAAAATGCAACAATTGCTATAAATGTTTGAGGGCCTGTCCTTCAAAGGCTATAAGAATGCTCCATGACAGGGCGGAGGTTGTGGAAGAGAGGTGCATTTTTTGTGGAAACTGTCAGACCATATGTCCCCAGCAAGCCATCTCTGTCAAAAGTGACCTTTTCAATATAAGGAAGGCAATTGCTGAAGGCAGGGAAGTGGTGGCAAGCATAGCCCCTTCATTTGCAGGAGTTTTTGAGGAAAAAAAACCCGAACAGCTTTCCGCCGCCCTCAGGAAACTGGGCTTTAGCCATGTGGAAGAGACGGCATCGGGCGCTGCATTGGTTACCAGGGCCTACCGCCAAGCAATCAAGAGCAAGGGTGAGGGACTTTATATTTCGTCTTCCTGCCCTTCAGCAGTCAACATGATCGAAAAGTACTATCCGGACCTTGCCTGCAGGCTACTGCCTGTCAAGTCCCCAATGATGGCTCACGCCGAACTTATCAAGTTTCTTTACGGAAAGCAATCGTTTACTGTTTTCATAGGGCCCTGCGTTGCCAAGAAGAAAGAAGCCGATGAAGCGGATAAAAGTCCTGTGGACGCTGTCCTTACCTTCAAGGAGCTAAAAGCTTGGTTTGACGACAGTGAAATATCCGTGCAGGATTTAAAGCCCCTGCCCTTTGACAGCAGAAGTACTGCCATGGGGGCGGCTTATCCCCTCAAGGGCGGAATTGCATCAGGATTAAGTGACATTATAGCCTGTCACCAGGTCGACGGCATAGACGAAGCCAAGGAAATGCTGGAGTATCTTCAGAGCGCAAAAGAAGAGGCGGCCTTTGTAGAAATAAGCGTCTGCAGGGGCAGCTGCATAGGCGGCCCGGTTTTGCCCAAGGGCTCTCCAAACTACTACGGAAGAGAAAAATGCATACAGAACTACAGAAGAAGAATAAGCGGAATAGGAGAAAATACTGACAAGATATTTCCTCCTGCCTTTGACATTTCTGCTTCCTATCCGGCCAGGCCAGTTAAAAAAGCCGAGCCAGAGGAAGAAGACATAAAGAAAATACTTCAGCGCATGTGGAAGCGCACCGAAAAGGATGAGCTTAATTGCGAGTCATGCGGATACGCCAATTGCAGGGAAAAGGCGGTTGCTGTCTTTGAAGGCATGGCCGAAACATCCATGTGTCTGCCTTACATGAGGGCCAGGGCGGAAAGCCTCAAAAACATAATATTCGACAACAGCCCCAACATAATATTCATGCTCGACAAGCAGCTGAAGATTAAAGAGGCAAACCCCAGGGCCGAGTCTGCTTTTCAGATAGACGCCAAGGCCTGGAAGGGAAGGGACGTATCGGACCTCCTGGAACCCGAGACTTTCATAAATGTGCTTGAAACGAAAAAAAACCTTTACAACCACAGGAGGGCTTATTCAAAGTATGGCCTGACGCTTTTGGAGAGTGTTCTATATATAGAGGAGCAGGAAGTAGTTCTTTGCATAATGTCGGACGTTACCCGCCAGGAAAAACACCAGATGGAAATGTCTGAAATGAAAAAGAACACAATAGACGCCGCCCAAAAGGTTATAGACAAGCAAATGCGTGTTGCCCAGGAAATAGCGTCCCTTTTGGGAGAGACGACAGCCGAGACCAAGGTAACACTGATGAAGCTCAAGAAACTCTCTCAAAAAGAAGGGGGAGGATACTGATGAAATACTTTGCCGATGTTTCGGTGGACAGCCTTAACAAGAATGGCGAGGAGCTTTGCGGAGACAAGGTGGAAATAGTGCGCACAGAGGACAGCACAATAGTCGTTCTGGCCGACGGTCTGGGAAGCGGGGTGAAGGCCAACATACTGGCAACCCTCACAACAAAAATAGCCGCAACAATGCTCAGGGAAGGGGCCGACATATATGAAACAGTTGACACAATAGTCAAGACCCTTCCCGTTTGCCAGGAGAGGCAGCTGGCATATTCGACATTCGCAATAGTAAAGATACAAGACAACAGGGAAGCATATATAGCCGAATATGACAACCCCCCGATTTTCTTTTACAGAAAAGGAAAATATGAGGATTTGCCCAGAAAAAATCTTGTCATATCCGGCAAGACCATACAGGAAAGCAGCTTTGAACTCAAGGAAGAAGACACTCTTGTACTGGTATCGGACGGAGTCATACATGCTGGAGTGGGAGGCTTCATGAATCTGGGTTGGCAATGGCCCCAGGTTAAGGAGTTTTTAGACAGAAGAATACAAAAGAAAAGCGCAAAGATAATTTCAAAGGACCTCGTAGAGGCTTGCAGCTGCCTTTACATGGAAAAGCCCGGGGACGACACGACGGTGGCGACCATAAAAATACGCTGTCCTCAAACGCTCCACTTGTTCACAGGCCCGCCTGAAGACTGCCGGGTCGACGGATGGCTTGTGCGCGAGCTTGTGGAATCGAGCGGAAAGAGGGTAATTTGCGGAGGCACAGCCGCCAATATAGTTGCAAGGGAGCTCAAGGAGGAAATAGATGTAGACTATGACACCTTAAGCCCCGAGATTCCCCCGGTTGGAAGCATAAGCGGCTTCGACCTTGTAACAGAGGGAGTGCTCACCCTTAGGCGGACGGTCGAAATACTAAAAGGCTTTCTAGCCGGAAACGAAGGGCAGAGCGCAAAACTCAAAGAAAAGAATGGAGCGGCAAAGCTTGCAAGACTACTCATAGAGGACTGCACCAATCTTACACTTTGGGTGGGCAAGGCAATAAACCCTGCACACCAGAATCCGGACCTTCCAATAGACCTCAGCATAAAGATGCAGGAGGTCAATCGTTTGGCCGACATAATGAGGCGGCTTGGCAAGGAAGTGTCGTTTAAGTATATATAGATGCAAAAGGCTTTAAAGCAAGCCCTCATACGGCTTTGTTGGTTATGAAAAAAGGAGATAAAATGAGAAACTTCGAAAACAATGTTCAGATGATAAAACACAGCGTGCTTAAAGAAGTGGCAAAGGCTGCATATTCAGAAAAACCCGAGCTTCTGAATGAGATTCCCGAAAAAATAATAAGAGGCCCAGAGCCCATAACCAGGTGTTGCATATACAAGGAGCGGGCAATAATAGAAGACCGCGTAAAATTGGCGGGTGGAGGAAAAGAAGGAGAGAAAAACATAATACAGGTTATAGATTCCGCATGCGACGAATGTCCCATAAGCCGTTTCATTGTAACCGAGGCCTGCAGGGGCTGCCTTGCCCATTACTGCTCAGAGGCTTGCCCCGTGGATGCAATAGCCCACATAGGAGGCAAGGCTTTTATAAATTCAAAGAAATGCATAGAATGCGGAGCATGCAGAAAAGCCTGCCCCTATAATGCCATTTCCGACGTCATGAGACCTTGCCGCAGGGCTTGCCCGGTCGACGCAATTTCCATGGATGAAAACAAAAAGGCCATAATAGACCAAGAGAAGTGCATATTGTGCGGAGCCTGCGTATACCAATGCCCCTTTGGCGCAATAATGGACAAATCTTTTGTGACAGATGTGATAAGGCTTTTAAGGGAGTCAGGCAAAGGGGCAGTATTCAATGTATATGCTCTTGTGGCCCCGGCCATATCGAGCCAGTTTTATGGATACAGCATAGAGAATATAGTCGCATCGCTCAAGAAGCTTTGTTTTTGCATTAAAAGCTATGCCTTTGCGGGGAAAAGAGTTCCTATGTCAAATCCGTCCAGAGCCGCATAAAGCAGTTCCGGGGAATCGCCGTTCATTATAAGGGTGCTTATTCCGGCACTCTTGCATATTTTGGCCGCCCTTATCTTGGTAACCATTCCGCCGGTTCCGAAGTCTGACCCTGTTCCTTCGGCGGCATCTTCGATTTCATCGTCTATCTTTTCCACAATCCTCAATATTTTCGCTTTTGGATCCTTCCTGGGATCGGCAGTGAACAGACCGTCTATATCGCTCATAAGAACAAGCAAGTCTGCATTAATAAGGGCCGCGACAGTGGCTGAAAGAGTGTCGTTGTCTCCAAATTCCATTCGACCCTTGTATCCGGCCTCTATCTCGTCTGTGGCAATGGTGTCATTTTCGTTTACGATTGGAATCGTTCCCCACTCAAGAAGCCTGTTGAATGTGTTCTCGGCATTATTCTTAGTATGAGGATTGTCCAAAACAGACTTGGTTATCAGCGCCTGCGCCACAACCTGGTCGTAAGTTTGAAAAAACTTTTCGTAAATTCTCATAAGGGCAGCCTGGCCTATAGCGGCTGCGGCCTGTTTTCCCGGGAGGTCGCTGGGCTTTTCCTTCATCCCGAGGCGTATGGTTCCAGTTCCTATTGCGCCCGATGTCACAAGAACGATTTCCAAACCCATGTTTTTCAAATCCGAAAGAATCCTTGCTATCAGGTCTATCCTTCCGAAATTGAGTTTCCCGTTTGGGTGGGTCAATGTAGAGGTTCCCAATTTTACTACCAGCCTCTTTGTGTTCTTCAATTCTTTGCGGTAATTCATCAAATCACTTTCCTTCTTGTATTTATTTTCAAGGGTCATTTATAGATTATACTATAAAGTACCCTTTTCACATAATGCTAACGCAGTTTAATGTCGCCCGAAACACTTCTTATCTCCATGATGGGCCCGCCTCCGCCTATGTCTGCAAGCAGATTTTCGTCCTTTCCGCCCTTGATTGTCAAGGGGGCGTCACAAGATAGATTTCCCGAAACAGTTTCAGTTTTAAGCGTCAATGAGGCATTTTCAGGAATTGAAATATTAACACTTCCTGAAATGCTTTCCATGTAGGCAGTGTTTTCAAATTTTTCGAAAACAAGGTCAATATCGCCCGAAGTCGTTTTAGACAGCACCTGGCCCGAAAGCGAATCGATTTTTATTTTGCCCGATGAAGACTCGAATATTCCCTCCGAAAGGGACAAGCGGCTGGCATTTATATCGCCCGAAACCGAGCCCAGGTTTGCGCTTGAAACTGCGCCGGCAAAAAGCCCTTTAGGATGCTTTATTTCGACAGAAAGAGCGTCTTCGTTTGAGGACACGTCCAGGTAAGGCATGAATTCTTCACCCGATGCATTGAAATTGCCAGTGAATTCCGCCTTAAATTCTCCATGGGTCGGAATCACTTCAACCTTAGCGCTGGTCGTTTCTATTTTTATTGTCCTGTAATTTTCATTTCCCAGGCTCATGGAGTCGTTGATTTTACGCGAGCACACCTTTTCCGATGAAGATCCCAAATGGCCAAAATCGGAGGGTCCTATTCCCGCCTGCCTGAACAGAAAAAAAGAAATCCCCAGACAGACCACACTGATGCCAAGCAGCCAAAGCATTAATTGTTTTATATTGATCTTCATTTTTTCTACCTCCTCGCAATTATATTTATGTTGAGTTTCAGATATTTCAAAGTAATCTTAAGCACCCACCTAGATACGTATGCAAGCAAAACAAACATAAGGCAGCCCAGGGATACAAGGCCAATCGAAAGAAATGCCGATGCCGCCGTATTTTCCGCAACAAATGACGGAAAATAAACGTTTCCCCAAAAAAACGGAAGCGGTGTTGCTTCAGTAAATACAGCAATGCCGGAAATTACCGTCCCGGCCGATAAGGCGAAGAGGGCGAAAATTAAAGCCGTCAGGGCTATGAAGGGGCCCAAAACGAAAACAAGATTGAAAAAGCCCAGTCCAAGCGTAGCAAGCACAGCCCGAAACAGATTTCCCGCCGTCTGACTGTTCTCGGCGGTTTTCACATAATACTCGGCCTTGTATTTCCTGGCGAGTGCAGTAGGATTGCCCAAAGCCTGGGCTATTTCATCCTCTGATTTTCCGTCGGCCTTTCCCATTGAGAAATGCTCCCGGTAGTCGAAAAGTATGTCGCTTACTTCCTCTTTCGGCATTCCCGAAAGTTCATTTTTAAGAATTTGAAGAAATTTTTTTTCATTCATCTTTTTTTTCGCCTCCTACAATATTGTTGACCTTTTCGGTGAAATCAAACCACTCCGACTCCAAATCCATTCTTGTGGAATCACCCTGCTTGGTCAATTTGTAATATTTTCTTGGAGGGCCTCCGCTGGATTCCTTAAGATAGCTTTCGAAATAACCCTCTTTTGTCAAACGCCTTAGAAGGGGATATATGGTTCCCTCCGAAATACTTATGTTTTTTGAAATTTCATTGACCAGTTCATATCCGTAGCAGTCCCGGCTTTTTAGAATTGATAAAACCAAAAGTTCCAAAACGCCTTTTTTGAATTGAATGTTCATGTCCAGACCGTCCTTTCATTGTGCTTTAGGCCATAGCTCTACCCTTTGACAAATACATAATAGCACAAGCTATCTTGCAATACAAGGTAGTAATATTAAAACTTTGAAATATTTTTGAAACACTTTTGCCTAAAACATGGTCTATAATAGAAAGGGGTGAGTCCCTTTAAAAAGGAACTGCACCTTTAAGCTTGATGGAGGTGACTAACTATTAAAAGTCAATAGTTTTTCTTAAAAATCATTCAAACAAAAATCGGGCATAATTAATAAGCCTTTCAAGGAGAATTTTCAAAAGG
>Ga0209942_1001030_pt1 | contig 15826 bp, 14 predicted proteins | sample SalPonR1_A_D2_MG_FD_185695 | JGI IMG/M metagenome (GOLD analysis project Ga0209942, IMG submission 185695) | Salt pond soil microbial communities from South San Francisco under conditions of wetland restoration - Salt Pond MetaG R1_A_D2_MG... ... | reverse complement strand
AGAGATTACACTTACAAATTTGATAAAATTTTATTAGAAACATTCAAGATAACCGATGAAGAACGACGGCTTGCTTTAAAACAAACCGATGATGATTTCGTTAATGTACTTAAAAAAGCTATTCAGAATATTCAGGCTTTTCATAAGAATCAAAGACCTGATGCATTTGAGTACAAGACACATAAAAACTCAATTATCGGACAAAAGGTTACACCAATTGAAAGAGCAGCACTTTACATCCCAGGTGGTAAAGCTGCATATCCTTCAAGCGTATTAATGAACGTTATTCCTGCTCAAATAGCAGGCGTAAAAGAAATTGTAATTGTTTCTCCGCCCAATTCAAAGGGCGCAATTGATGCCAGTGTTCTTGTCGCAGCTGATCTGCTTGGAATAGAAGAAATTTATAAAATTGGTGGTGCCCAAGCCATAGCTGCTTTAGCCTATGGAACAGATACAATTAAAAAAGTAGATAAAATTGTAGGCCCTGGCAATCAATACGTAACAGAAGCCAAACGTCAAGTTTTTGGACAAGTAGCAATTGATATGATTGCAGGGCCTTCAGAAATATTAATTATTGCTGATGAAAATGCAAATCCTAAATATATTGCTAGAGATCTTTTAAGCCAAAGTGAACATGATGAAAAAGCCATACCATACTTAGTTACAACCAGTAATGAAATTATTGATAAAACAAAAGAATATTTAGTAAAATTTATTAATGACTCTAAACGAAAAGAAATCTTAAAAAAGAGTATTGATAACAATCTTTTAATAGTAAAAACTGAATCTCTTAAAGAAATGATAAAAGTCTCTAATATTTTAGCACCTGAACATCTTGAGTTACTGATTAATCAACCGATGAGAATTTTAGATGACATTAAAAATGCAGGTAGTATTTTTCTTGGCGAATATTCACCAGAGCCTGTCGGTGATTACTGGGCAGGACCCAACCATACATTGCCAACAAGTCAAACAGCCCGTTTTTCTTCTCCGCTGGGTGTCTATGATTTTATTAAACGTAGTAGTTATATTCAGTATTCTAAAGAAGAATTTAAAGAAAATGCACTTTTTATTGAAAAATTTGCTGAGAAGGAACAACTTTGGGAACATGCCAATAGTATAAAGGAGAGACGTTTATGAGTAGTATTCGATTGAATGCAAATGAAAATCCATACAATACAGTTAATAAAAAAAATTTAGTTGAAGACATTGAATTTTTTGAGTTTAACCGTTATCCAGATGCAAATTATACGGCACTACGAAAAGCTATTAGTGACATTAGCAGAGTTCCCTTTGAGCAAATTCTTGCAACAAATGGTTCAGATGAGTTAATTCAATTATTAATTTTAGCCTTTTCGAATCCAAATGATACTATTTTAGCTTTAGAACCTACTTTCTCAGAATACAAAAAAATCGCTTCGTATTTACAAAGAGATTATATAGGATTAGAACCTAACGAGAATCTTTCATTGAACAAAGAGACACTATTAAAAGCAATTGATAAATACTCGCCAAAAATTATTTTTCTATGTACACCAAATAATCCAACAGGCGAAGTATTAGAGCAAAACTTTATTAAGAGTGTTCTGGAAAATACGGATAGCATTATCGCTTTAGATGAAGCATATATCGAGTTTTCCTCAGGAGATAATTTAAACTTATTAAATGCATACGATAATTTAGTCATTATGAGAACTTTATCCAAAGCTTATGGACTCGCTTCGTTAAGAGTAGGCTATGGACTATCCAATGAAAACTTAATTGAGTCTCTTAATAACTGTCGTATGCCATATAATATTAGCGGTATTAGTGCTTATATTGCTACAAAAGCAATTAAATCTATTGATGTTAAAAAATATAAGAAACTGTTAATCAATGAAAAAAACAGAATATTAAAGAAGTTTAAAACCCTTGGTATAGATTATTTAGAAAGCAGTTCTAATTTCGTATTGTTTAAATTAGAGAATGTTAATCCACTGTATAATCGATTAGTTAACCAAGATATCTTTATACGAAAGTTTAAAGAAAAAAAACTAAAAAACTATTTAAGATTTTCAATAGGAACCGAAGAAGAAAATACAAAATTTATTAAAATAGTAGAGGAAGTGATGACCAATGCAAATAATTAAGATTAATCGAAAAACCAGTGAAACTGATATAAAACTTACAATTGATTTTGATGCTTCTTACAGTGCTAAACTTGATACTGAGATTGGTTTCTTAAATCACATGCTTAATACTTTTGCAAAATACTGTGATATCGATATTCAACTAATTGCTACTGGTGATCTTCATGTAGATCCCCATCATCTAGTTGAAGATATTGCTATTGTTCTAGGAAAAGCCGTAAGAGAACGAATTGATCAAAACACTAAAATTAAACGTTTTGGCTATACAATTTTACCCATGGATGACTCATTAATACTACTCTCTTTAGACTTAAGTGGTCGTAGTTATCTTAATTATGATGTCTTAATTGACAAACCATTTATTGGGGGTATTGAAGAAGAAATATATAAAGAATTTTTTATGAAATTAACAAATAATGCAATGATGAATCTCCATATTCAACAGTTAGCTGGTGAAAATGGGCATCACATTATTGAAAATATCTTTAAAGCCCTTGGTTTATGCTTAAAAGACGCGTTACAAATATCTGAAGACGTTCTATCAACTAAAGGTACTATTGGAGGTTAAAATGATTATTATATTAGACTATGGTTTAGGAAATGTCTATAATTTACAAAATGCATTATCATCTCTTGGGTATGACTCTAAAATTAGTCGAAACCCAGATGATATATTAAAAGCATCAATTTTATTTTTACCTGGTGTTGGCGCTTTTAAATCTGCCATGAAAAATCTAGGTGATAACAATTTAATAAAAGTCCTTAACAAAAGAAATGAAGAAGAAAAACCTATTATCGGTATCTGTTTAGGGATGCAAGTCTTATTTAATGATAGTTATGAAGATGGTTATTGTAAGGGTTTAGGGTATATTAAAGGTTCTTTTAAAAAATTTGACATCGACCTTAAAATCCCCCATATGGGTTGGAATAAATTAATAGAAAACAAAGTCTCTTTTGTGACAAAAGATTTGCCAGAAAACAGTTATGTATATTTTGTTCATTCTTACTACTTAACTGATTATGATCCTAATGACTTAATTGCCTATGCAGAATATGCTATTGAAGTGCCAGCAATCGTTGGAAAAAATCACCTGGTAGGGATACAATTCCATCCAGAAAAAAGTAATAAAATTGGTTTGCAAATCTTAGATAACCTTATTCGAACTTTAAAAAAAGAAGGAGCTTAATTATGAAAATTATTCCAGCAATTGATATTAAAAATAACAGATGTGTCCGTTTATATAAAGGCCAAATGGAAAAAGAAACAATCTACTTCGAAAACCCCTTAGATGCAGCGATAAACTTTCAAAATAATGGGTTCTCAAGATTACATATTGTTGATCTCGATGGTGCGGTTAAAGGTAGTTTAGAGAATGTTAATGTCTTAAAGACTATAAAGAAAAACACGGAATTTATTATACAATATGGCGGTGGCATACGAAATTATGAAAAAGCTAAAAAAATTCTTGATTTAGGAATTGATTATATTATTATCGGTACTATGGCGATTAAAGCACCTAAGGTTTTAGAGAAAATCTCTAATGACTACCCAGGTCAAATAATCGTAAGCTTAGATGTAAATAATGAAAATGTTGCCATAAGTGGATGGAAAGAAGACTCGAAAGTCAGTGTTTTTAAAGCGATTGAAGATCTCATGGTTATGGGTATCGATACTTTTCTTATTACGGATATATCAAAGGATGGTACATTAGAAGGACCAAATATTGAGCTGTATGAAAAAATCAATTCTCTTTATGATCTACAATTAATTGCATCAGGTGGTGTTGGCTCTAAAAGTGACTTAGAAGCATTAAAGCAGATTAACATTGAGAATGTTATTGTTGGTAAAGCTCTTTATGAAAAAAAAGTAGCATTAAAGGAGTTGGTTGAATGATCACTAAGAGAATTATCCCCTGTTTAGATATAAAAGATAATAAAGTAGTTAAAGGTGTTCAATTTAAAAATCTTCAAATAATTGAAGACCCTGTAACTTTAGCAAAATATTATGCGAATAGTTTAGCTGATGAACTTGTACTTTACGATATTTCTGCTTCCAAAGAAAATAAAGAGACAATTTTTGACTTAGCAAAGAAAGTAGCTAAAGAAATTCAAATCCCATTTACTATTGGCGGCGGCATTAAGTCAATTGCTGGTTTTGATGAAGCCTTAAAATCTGGTGCGGATAAAGTTTCCATTAATTCTGCTGCTATTAACAATCCAGATTTAATTACTGAAGCCAGTAAAAAATTTGGTGCCCAATGTGTTGTTCTAAGCATAGATGCGAAACTTGAAAATGGTATTTGGGAGGTTTACTCCAAAGGCGGTAGTCAGAAAGAGAATATGAATGCTTTAGAATGGGCAATTACTGGAGAAAAATTAGGGGCAGGTGAAATAGTTTTTAACTCTATTAACGCAGATGGAGAGAAAAAGGGTTTTAGTGAAGGAATCTTAAAAGAACTAAATAAAAACCTTTCTATTCCAATTATTGCTTCCGGTGGTGCAGGTTGTAAAGAAGACTTTCTAACTGTTTTTAAAAATACAGATGTAGATGCTGCACTCGCTGCCAGTGTCTTTCATAAAAAGGAAATTGCAATTAAAGATTTGAAAATTTACCTTAGAGAAAATAATGTTGAAGTGAGGTTATAATATGACACTAAAATATAATAATGACGGGCTCATACCAGCCATTGTTCAGGATGTTGATACAAAAGAAGTCCTTATGTTAGGTTACATGAGTGAATTTTCTATTAATGAAACACTTAAAACAAAGAAAGTAACTTTTTATTCTAGATCTAGAGATACTCTTTGGACTAAAGGAGAAACCAGCGGTAATTATCTTCATCTAAAAGATTTTTCATATGACTGTGACAAAGATACTATACTCATCGGTGCAAAACCCGAAGGTCCTACTTGTCATACTGGAAGTATCTCATGTTTCTTTAATAAGGTTTATGCTGCAGAAGAGAAAGATTGTCACCAAATATTAGAAAAACTTGAAAGAATTGTTCAAGATCGAAAGAAGAATATGCCAGAGGATTCTTATACTACTAGCCTATTTAATAAAGGCATCGATAAAATCGCACAAAAAGTTGGAGAAGAAGCAGTAGAAGTAGTTATTGCTTCAAAAAATTCTGATGATGCTGAGATTATATACGAAACAGCTGATTTATTATACCACTTAATTGTATTGCTAACAGAACGTGGTATTGAATTAAAAGATATTAAAAAAGAATTGTTTAATAGATTTGATTAATTTATTTTTCTATGATATACTCCTTTTATCAAATTGAATATCACCTTATTACGAGCGATGGAGGGAATAGGCCCTATGAAGTCCGGCAACCGCAAAGCAGGTGCCAAATCCTACAGTGCATACTGAAAAATGAGGCTTACTTAACCTTCATTTTTATGAGGGTTTTTTATTTTGATTATAAATTTTGTAAATATATAATTAGGAGGTTATTATGAGAAAAAGATTTTTCACTTCTGAATCGGTAACAGAAGGTCATCCAGATAAAATGTGTGATCAAATTTCTGATGCAATTCTAGATGAAATATTTAAAAAAGATCCACAAGCAAGAGTTGCATGTGAGACAAGTATTACAACTGGACTTGTTTTATTATCTGGCGAAATTACTTGTGAATGCTATGTTGATATGCAAAGTGTCGTACGAGAAACAGTTAAAGAAATTGGTTATACAAGAGCAAAATATGGATTCGATGGCGATACTTGCGCTGTTCTAACAGCTATTGATCCACAATCTGCAGATATTGCACAAGGTGTTGACGTTTCTCTTGAAAAGAAAAAAGGTGAAGAACAATCTTCAGAAGATTTAGGTGCCGGAGACCAAGGAATTATGTTTGGTTTTGCTTGTAATGAAACTGAAGAATTGATGCCATTGCCAATTGTATTGGCTCATAAGTTAGCTAAAAGAATGGCTGCTGTGAGAAAAGATGGTACGTTAAACTATTTAAGACCTGATGGTAAAACTCAAGTAACTGTAGAGTATCATGATGATAAACCTGTTCGAGTGGATACTGTTGTTATGTCTTCACAACACTCACCAAATGTTAGTCAAGAGCAAATAAAAGCCGATCTAATAAAATATGTGGCTAGAGAAATTATTAGCGAGGATTTATTAGATGAAGCGACTAAATTCTATGTGAATCCTACTGGTAAGTTTGTTATCGGTGGGCCTCATGGTGATGCCGGTTTAACTGGCAGGAAAATAATTGTTGATACTTATGGTGGTTTTTCACGTCACGGCGGTGGCGCTTTTAGTGGTAAAGACCCAACAAAGGTAGATAGATCAGCTACTTACGCCGCGCGTTATGTTGCCAAAAATATTGTTGCAGCTGGTTTAGCAGACAAATGTGAAATCGAGTTAGCTTATGCAATTGGAGTATCTCACCCAATTTCAATTTTTATTGAAACCTTTGATACAGAAAAAAATATCAATTGACCAAATTGAGAGCCTTGTAAATAAGCATTTCGATTTAAGACCTTCGGCAATCATCAATGATTTAGGTTTAAGAAGGCCAATTTACAAGCAAACAGCAGCTTATGGACATTTTGGTAGAAATGATTTGGATTTACCATGGGAAAGAACAGATAAAGCAGAAATACTTAAAAAAGAAGCTTTTCTTTAAAAAAAATGGCTTAGAGAAAATATACCTCTAAGCCATTTTTTTAATGCCTATTATTATATTTAATTGGTTTCATTTTTTCAAATATATAGATATCTTCAAAACCAATTTCTTCTAACATTTTTTTAACACCTTCATATTCACAAGCCAAAGTGTCCTTGGTATGAGAATCTGAACCAATTGTTATTATACGACCACCACAGTTATAATAGATTTGTAATATATCTGTTGAAGGCAGTGTCTCGTTTAAACCATATGCTTTTCTTAAACCAGAAGTATTCACTTCTAATCCTATATTTTTTTTAACAATCAACCTAAATATTTTTTCTAATTTTTCTTTGTATTCTAATAACTCAACGCCTCTTACACCTTCATTATATCTCTTAATTAAGTCTAAATGTCCTAGTACTGAAAAATTATCAAACTTCAATAGAGTAGAATAAACTTCATCTAAGTAGATATCCCAAGCCTCTTCAGATGTTCTGCCAATATAGAAATCTCCTCTATAAAGATCTTTACTATCAACTGTATGAAAAGAGCCAATAATAAAATCAAAAGCATATTGATTTGTTAGATCCTCTAATTTTTCTGTAATATGTTCTTGCAAACCTAATTCTAATCCAACTAAAATTTTAATTTTCTTTCGATATTTACTTTTTAATTTTCTAATTTCATCTAGAAAAACAGCTACATCGAAATCAAAATTTATTGTAGGATCTTTGTAATCATAATCTATATGGTCTGTTATTGCTATTACTTGAATCTTTTTATTAATAGCTTCTTTAATCATATCTTCCATTTGCTCTTCACAATCAGAAGAAAAATGGGAATGAACATGTAAATCAATCATTTTTATCTACCCTTTCAATACCTTCATCTAATTTTTGAACAATTACTTCACTCCCGGCAATAATAGAAAATCCTCTTTTATTTTTAAGTCTCTTGACAATACCACCGGCTTCTTTAATCATTAACTGAGCTGCGGCAATATCCCATAATGATAGATTAATTTCCCAGAAACCATCAAGTATGCCATTGGCCACATTTACTAAATCAAAAGCTGCTGAACCGCTTCTTCTAATTCCTCTTATCTTTGGTGTAAAATAAGCAAAATAGTTAATATTATTAGCTTCATTCGTATTTCTATCATATGGAAAACCCGTTGCTAATAGACACTCATTTAAATTCTTTTTATAGGATACGTTCATTTTTTGATCATTTATAAATGCTCCTTCACCTTGAATTGCAGTGTACATTTCATCAATGATTGGTACATATACCACTCCAAGGATTGTCTCATCACCCTTCATTAGAGCAATAGATACACAAAATATTGGATAGCCACTCGCATAATTGTTTGTACCATCTAACGGATCAATAACCCATTGATAATCTGATGACCTACTAATAATGCCCGCCTCTTCTGAAAGAATTGAAAATTCATAATTCTCTTTTAACCGTTTAATAATATAATATTCACATGCTTTATCTACCTGCGTTACAAGATCAATAGACGAACTTTTTCTTTGAATACTAATACCTTGTTTTCTAAAATATTCTAGCTGAATTTTTCCTACCGCAAATGCAATTTCTTTTATTTCTTCTAATATTTTTCTTTTATCCACTCTTATCACCCTTTTAATCATTATAGCTATAGTTCAGACTTTTTTCAAACAAAAAAAATCTAGATTTCTCTAGATTTTTCTTATTGATACTAATTATTAGAATAATCCAACAATTTCTCCATCTTCTTTAATGTCCATGTGCATCGCTGCTGGTACCTTAGGTAAGCCTGGCATTCTTAAAATGCTGCCTGCCATTGGAATAATGAAGCCGGCACCTGCTGATATCTTTACATCATTAATTGTTACTGTAAATCCTGTTGGTCTCGCTAATTTCTTTGGATCATCTGACAATGATTTTTGCGTCTTTGCCATACAAATTGGTAAAGAGCCATAACCATCGGCTTCAAATTTCTTAATGTTTTTAAGTGCTGCTTTTGTAAATTCTACACCTTCTGCTCCGTAGATTTCCTTACAGATTGTTTCTACTTTTTCTATGATTGATTGATCTAAATCATACAGTGGTGTAAAGTCTGCTGTATCCCCTTCTACTAGGTCTATTACCTTCTGTGCTAGGTCTAAGCCACCTGCTGAACCTTTGGCCCATACTTCTGATAAAGATACTTCTACGCCTAGTTTGTTACAGCGTTCTTCTATATAGTTTAGTTCTTGTTCTGTATCTGTTGGAAACTTATTAATGGCTACTACTGCTGGTACATTGAATTTCTTAATGTTTTCAATGTGTTTTTCTAAGTTTGCAAAGCCTACTTCTAGTGCTTTCATGTTCTCTTTTTCATATTCACCTTTTTCTGCACCACCATGGCGTTTTAATGCTCTTGCTGTGGCTACGATTACTACTGCATTGGGTCTTAGTTTTGCTGATCTAGATTTAATATTAAAGAACTTTTCTGCCCCTAAATCTGCTCCAAAGCCTGCTTCTGTTACTACGTATTCGCCAAGTTTTAATGCCATTTTTGTTGCCACGACTGAGTTACATCCGTGTGCTATGTTTGCAAAGGGGCCACCGTGTATAATGGCTGGTGTGTTTTCTACTGTTTGTACTAAATTAGGTTTAATGGCATCTTTTAATAATAAAGCCAATGCGCCATTAGCACCTAATTGTCCTGCTGTTACAGGTGCATTATCATAGGTATAGCCTATGATCATTTTTGCTAATCGCTCTTTTAAGTCTTCCATATCTTCAGCTAAACATAAAATTGCCATGATTTCTGATGCCACTGCTATATCAAAGCCGTCTTGTCTTGGCACGCCGTTACCGCGTTTGCCTAGGCCAATATTAATTTCTCTCAAGGCTCTGTCGTTCATATCAATGGCTCTTCGCCAAATAATTCGTCTTGGATCTATATTTAACTCGTTTTCTCTATGAATATGGTTATCTATGATTGCTGCCAGTAAGTTATTTGCTGTACTTACCGCATGAATATCGCCTGTAAAGTGTAAGTTGATGTCATCCATTGGTACCACTTGTGAATAGCCTCCACCTGCTGCGCCACCTTTAATCCCAAAACATGGCCCTAATGATGGTTCTCTTAAAGTTGTGAATGTCTTTTTACCTAATTTGTTTAAGGCCATACTTAAGCCGACGTTTGTTGTTGTTTTACCTTCACCAGCTGGTGTTGGTGTAATGGCTGTTACGAGTACTAGTTTACCCGCTTCATTTGTTGATTCTTTTAGTACTGATAAATCAATCTTTGCTTTATCATTTCCGTATAAACTAACATGTTTTTCTTCAATGTTTAGTGATTTTGCAATGTCCATTATGTGCTTCTTATTTGCTTCTTGTGCTATTTGTACGTCTGTTTTCATTGATCCCCCTTTAAATCTAATGTAATTGACTATTTCAATTTTATAATAATTTTAGTGAGTAAACAAGTAATTAAAAATTTCACGTATTTATAATCTTGTATATTTCTAATGCAGTTTCAATATCATAGCGTTCTTTTCTATTATTTATATCAATGTCACATATCTCCTGAATCCGTTTCATACGATATAAAATTGTATTGTAATGGGTAAATAATTCTTCTGACATTCTTTTAAGGTTTCCATTTTGCTGAAAATACATATTTAATGTTTTTACCAAATTTGCATCTCTTTTCTCATCATAGTCAACAAGCTTTTTTAAGTTTTCATTGTAAAACCCAGTCAGCTCACCTTTTAACTCTTCATGACAGAAAATTTTATAGATTCCTAAATCTTCAAAAAATACTATTTCTTCTTTGCTATAATTTCCATAGGCTTCAACAGACTTTAGTGCATCGTCTAAACTCTTATAAACAGACTCTAAGCCTTTATAACTTCTGCCAACACCTATCACACTTTCTAAATTAGAAATTTTTGATTTTAATACTTGGTTTATATTTTTCACCAAGTTCATCGTTTTTTTCTTAATTTTTAGATCATTTTCAAACATAATCAGGATATTAATACTATTTCCTTTATTAGAAATTAAGAATGATCTCTTTTTATCTTTACAAATCAGATTAATTAGATAAATTGATTTATTAATCACTTGTGCTAGATATTCTTTATCTACATCCTTACTATCATTTAAAATATCTATTTGAATTACAAGATAATGGGCATCCTTATAAAACCCATAATGTCCTGCTCGTTCAATCGCCTTATTAATTCGCTTTTTATCAAAGGATATTAAATCTTCAAAAAATTCTGCTTTATACTTGTTCTCTACATCTTGTACTGATAATCTTTTTAGAAATTCTAATGCCATAACATTTGCGCTAGATTCTAGGTTCAGTATATCAAATCTTGTTAGCTCGTGATTTATGCCAAAACTAATTAAATGTCCATAAACATTATTTTTCACCATTATTGGCACCATCAGTTGCTTTATTTCTTTTCCATCGATAAAAATTGAACGGTTAGTTGTTTTAGAAATCATTTTATTATTTTTTTTACCTTCAAAATATTTTTCAATCTGATTTCTTATCTCAATAGCTTTCTCTTTCTCTAAATTGCTCTGCTCTATGATTTCTTCAAAGTGATGGTCAACTACATAAATGGGATTGCGCATAGTTTTTGATAAACTCTTAAGAATATCTTTTACGCCGCCACCTTTTAATACTACATTCATGTTATCTTTGTGTATTATTTCTACTTTTCTAATAATTTTCGACTGTTCATCATAAATATCTTGTAGTATTGGAATCATGATGTCATTAAAATTAATATTTTGATCTATATCAATCATTGGAAAATTTAACGACTCTGCTAATGTGATCACTTCCTGATTGATTTCTTCTAAATAGGGTTTAGTCTTAATACCCAAAGCCGCTACTTTAATATTTGCCATTTCTTTTATGAGTTTTTTTTGAGCCGCTATAGTAGAATCCTTAAAAAAATAACCAGTTGATAGAATAAATTCTGCTTCCTTACTCCACTCCAAGATGTCCGGGTCTACCATTACATTAGTTTTTGTCACAATTCGATCCAAAGAGCCTTTAGCTGTAAGAATTTTACTGTCTCCTAAATACCCACTAGAAATAATTTTACTTAAACTTATGCCAACATTTTTGTTCATTTTTCCCCTCACTTTTAGATACTTTACCTAATAATATCACAGAAATATATTATTAACAAAATATCATTGTATAGATACTCTAAAGATTTACTTCACTCTAAAGCCCGCTTCATCAAAAGTAATCATATCTGTATTCATATGCGTTGCAGCTTCAATAATATTAAACATTAATGCTGCTCCGGTACCTTCTCCAAGCCTTAACCCTAAATTTAATGGTGGCTTTAATCCTAAATACTCAGAAGCAATTTTAGCTCCCTTTTCCTCAGAAGCATGAGAAGGTATAATATACTCAAGTACTAATGGATTAATCTTATAAGCAATTAAGGCCGCTGCTGTAGAAATAAAACCATCTATAACAACAGGAACATGATTCATAGCGCATCCGAGCATAACACCAGCCATACCTGCAATTTCTAACCCACCAACTTTAGATAATACATCAATACCATCTTTAGAGTTTGGTTTTCTTTTTCTAATAGCTTCTTCAATAACTTTCGCTTTATGTATAACTTTTTCCTCAGCTAAATTAGCACCCATTCCAGTGACTTCAATTGCATCTCTTTCGCAGATGACTGAAACGATTGCCGAAGATGGGGAAGTGTTACCTATGCCCATTTCTCCTGTTCCAATTAAATTAACACCCTTTTCTATCTCCTTTTCAGCTATTTGAATACCTACTTCTAACGCTTCAATAGCTTCAGCTCTTGTCATAGCATTTTCTTTAAAAAAATTATTTGTACCCCATTTTATCTTTCGGTTAATTATCTTATCATTGTTTACATCATTATTAATACCTATATCAACAACGACAACTTCTGCATTTGCTTGATTTGCTAAGGCACAAACACCTGTTATTTTTTTTGTCATATTCACTGCTTGAAAAAGTGTTATCTCTTTAGTAGAGGTAGTAACACCCTCCTCAACTATTCCATGATCAGCTGCCATAACTATTATTGATTTTTTATTAATTTTAGGATAAAGCTGTCCTGTAATGCCAGCTAATTGGACATAAATATCTTCTAAATAACCTAGACTCCCCTTTGGCTTGATTAATTGATTAACTCTATCCCGGGCCTTGTCCATTATTTCCTTTTCTAATTGGTCAATAATAATATCCACTTCTTGCCTCCTTAATTCTTTAAAAAATCAACTTTATCACTAATAATTATTGAATCTTTCTTTACAATTGAATCATACACTAAAACTTTCACATTATTTTCTATGGCTTCATCCACAGCTTTAGCAAAAGCTGGATCCATCTGACGATTAGTTGTAAAATTTTTAGCACCTTTAAATTGTAGTAAAAAGAAAATATACGACTCATAACCATCATTTTGGGCTTCAATTAATTCATTAACATGTTTCGTTCCACGAGTAGTTGGTGCATCTGGAAACATTGCTTCACCATTACTCTCTAAAGTAACACCTTTTACTTCTATATATCCTTTACGTTTGCCCTTTTCAAAATAGAAATCAAATCTTGAATTGCCATAAGTTTGTTCTCTTTTCAAGTAATCAAGATTTTTTAGCCCCTCAATCTTGTTATTTCTCAATCCATCTTCAATTACTTTGTTTGGAACTTGTGAATCTATATTGAATAAATTATCCCCTTTTAAGATACTAATCAGTGAATATTTAGTCTTTCTAGTTTCTTTATTAACATATTCAAGATAGATCTTTGCACCTTCTATTAACAGTTCACCACACCTACCGGTATTTTTTACATGAACTGTTTCTTCTATGCCATTAATTTGAACTATAGCCACAAATCTATTAAGCCGCTTAATAAATATTCCTTCATGAATATTATCATATTTCATCATATCATCCTTTCGTTTTGTATATTTTAAGTATACAAAAAAAAACTACTACTATGCAATGTTTTTCATAGTAGTAGTTTAAATTTTATTTAATTATTTTAGTAATCGCCTTGTGCAATCATTGCATCTGCAACTTTTACAAACCCAGCAATGTTTGCGCCTGCAACTAAGTCGTAACCAAAGCCATATGCTTCAGCAGCTTTTCTAGAATTTTCATGAATGTTTTTCATGATTGCTTTAAGTTTTTCATCAACTTCTTCTTCAGTCCATGAAATACGCATACTATTTTGAGCCATCTCTAAACCTGAAGTAGCAACGCCACCAGCATTAGCAGCTTTTGCAGGTCCAACAATAACATCATTTTCCTGTAAATAATCTAAAGCTTCATTCGTTGTTGGCATATTTGAACCTTCACAAACAAACTTAATATTATTTTCAACAATCTTCTTAGCGTCTTCAATATGAATCTCATTTTGAGTTGCACATGGAATGATAATATCAACTTTTCTACCCCATGGCTTTTCGCCTTCAAAATATTCAACACCATACTTATCAGCATAATCTTTAACTACGCCACGACCGCTAGCTCTCATTTCAACCAATGTATCCCACTTATCTGGTGTATTAACGCCATCTGGGTCATAAACGTATCCATCAGGTCCAGATAAAGTAACAACCTTTCCACCTAATTCAGTAACCTTTTGACATGTTCCCCAAGAAACATTACCAAAACCAGAAATAGCTACAGTTTTTCCTTCAAAAGATTCACCATTTGCTTTTAACATTTCATTAGTAAAATAAGTAATTCCAAAACCAGTTGCTTCTGGTCTAATTAAACTACCACCATAATTTAAACCTTTACCAGTTAACACGCCGTTTTCAAATTTTCCTCTAATGCGTCTATACTGTCCATATAAGTAACCTATTTCTCTACCACCAACACCAATATCTCCTGCTGGTACATCTACATCAGGTCCAATATGTCTATATAATTCTGTCATAAAGCTTTGACAAAAACGCATTACTTCGGCATCAGATTTTCCATTTGGTTGGAAGTCAGCCCCACCTTTTCCGCCACCAAGTGGTAATCCTGTTAAAGCATTTTTAAAGATTTGTTCAAACCCTAAAAACTTAACAATACCAATATAAACTGATGGGTGAAATCTTAAACCACCTTTATATGGTCCTATTGCTCCATTGAATTGAACTCTAAAGCCACGATTCACTTGGATCTTTCCTTCATCATCAACCCAAGGTACTCTGAATGCTATTTGTCGTTCAGGTTCTGTAATTCTTTCTAAAATATTTGCTTTAACATATTTGTCATTTTGTTCTAATACAGGTTTTAATGATTTGAATACTTCTTCTACAGTTTGCAAAAATTCTGGTTCATTTGAGTTTCTTGCTGCAACTTTTTTGTAAACCTCATCAATGTACTTCATCAATAAACAACTCCTTTTAGGTTACTTTAACCACTAAAAAAACGTTTTCCTAATAATTGACTTTGAGAGATAAATAATGTTAAAAACTTAATTATCCCTCTTCACAAATGAAGTATAACATAGATTATTATTGCTGTAAATAATTTAATTTATATTTTGATATCTTTAATTATTACATCACAACTGATAATATTTAATAAGGTCATTTGATAAACATTATCAATAATTAAACGTTGCAATTCCAGGATTTCTTTCTGTAATTCTATTCCGTATTTCGTGGAAATATATACAGTAATCAGAATATTTTCATCTTTATTTATAACTTTAATTTTTAATAAGTCTATTACCTCATTCTCTTTTGTCGAAATTTTAACAATCTCCTGGATAGTGTTGTCTGAAATTGTAAACTTACCGTAATAAGAAAAAGTTGGTCTTGTTACTGTTTTTTCGCTAATAACTCCTTTACCAGAGTCATCAGGCCATAAAATATGCTTTACCTTATCTAATAAATAACCGCTAAAATGCTTTCTAAGCTCTAATGTTGGTAAAGGTATTATGTGCTTTCCCTTCTTATTTCTATTGTGACTAGCCAATTCAAGGTCTCTAGGCGTAGATATATCCGTGATATAGATGTACTCATCTATATCACCTAATCCTAGATTCC
>Ga0209942_1001029_pt1 | contig 15826 bp, 22 predicted proteins | sample SalPonR1_A_D2_MG_FD_185695 | JGI IMG/M metagenome (GOLD analysis project Ga0209942, IMG submission 185695) | Salt pond soil microbial communities from South San Francisco under conditions of wetland restoration - Salt Pond MetaG R1_A_D2_MG... ... | reverse complement strand
CCGCAAGGTTCACGGTAGACGAAACGCAGAAGGCAATAGTCCGACAAGGTCAACGCCGACCTTTAAATAAGGCAGCTATGTCGCTGGACGGGTCTCGGACCCGTGGATAAGTTGGCAACTATGAGGCAGCCCCTCGTAGGTACTCCAACAAAGGCAGTGATACAAACCGTGTAATCTCAGCGGTTATATATTATTATGTGCATTCACAGAGTGCTCATACTAATGTAACCTTTCATTGGGGGTATAATTCAATGGTAGAATAGCTGGCTCTTAACCAGTTTGTAATTAGTCCAAAGTGATAAATAAACGTATGGACTATGAAAAACATTACGAACGGTTGGTGCTGCGCGCAAAAAATCGTGCAATTTTCGGTTATACGGAAGCACATCATATATTACCAAAATGTATGGGCGGTGCAGATGATAACGAAAATATCGTGAACCTTACACCAGAAGAGCACTATGTGGCACACCAACTTTTGGTTAAGATGTACCCGAAGAACGGTGCGCTAATATACGCAGCAAGGCTAATGACTGTAGAATCAAAAAATCATCCGTATAGAAATAATAAGTTATATGGGTGGTTGAAGAGAAAGCATGTTGTCGAGTGCCGAACAAGAACAGGTAGAAAGAACCATCGTTATGGTACGATGTGGATAACGGACGGAAAAGAAAGCAAGGTGATTCAAAAAGATGATCCAATACCGTCTGGATGGTCTAAAGGCAGAGTTTTACCTTCATTAAGGAAGCACTCTGCAATAAAACAACCTTCGAAGTACGAGGTTGCAAATCAAGAATTATTAAAGGCACTTCAAGGTGCCACTTCTATCTCTGGGGCTCTTCGAGATTTGGGGTTGCAATGCCGAGGTAATAATTATGCCAGGGCAAAAAGACTCATAATCGAGAATGGGTTGCAGGATAGATTCAATCATCCACGCATTGCGTGGGACGCATAGGCTCGTAGCTCAGAGGCAGAGCACCTGGCTCTTAACCAGGGTGTCGGGATTTCGAAATTCCCCGGGCCTACCAATTTTCAGGGTGTAGCTCAGCTTGGTAGAGCGCCTGGTCTGGAGCCAGGATGTCGCAGGTTCGATTCCTGTTGCCCTGACCAATTTTCGAGAGTCCTTACAGGGCTGCGCTGCCGGTGAACGATTCCGGCTACGACGGTTGATGGGCGAACGGGATGGTCCCCTAGTAGCGTGTCAACACGAGACTGCCCGTGCCTGACCCGCACATTTGGGGCGCAAACCCCCGGGCAGCCCTGTAAGGACTTTCAATTGCCAGGTGGCCGAGTGGTAAGGCTTCCCGCTGTTAACGGGTAGACTCGAAAGAGCACAGGTTCGATTCCTGTTCTGGCAGCCAATTTTAAAGGATGCTTGCAGCAAATTAAAATCTTACTCTTAATAAGAAAAACAGCATCCTGTTTATTTTCGCCCACGTAGCATAGTTGGAAGTGCGACGGTTTTGTAATCCGTTAGGGGTAGGTTCGAATCCTATCGTGGGCTCCAAAAGCTTTCGCAGTGACATGCATATTCAAGCAGGTCGTATGGTAACGATTTACAGCAAGGAGAATGACATGGCAAAGCGAAAGATGATACAGGAGCGCGAACGCTTCTGGGGCGACCTAGATGGTCGCATTGTTGACGTTTGTAAGGAGCTTCAGGATATGGTCGACCGTTATGGCGAGTCGGCGTCTCTTGAAATGGGCATTGAATACGATTACGGATGTCCGAACGGCTACGATGTGTTCTACATCGTTTACGAACGTGAAGAGACAGATGCCGAGATGGCAAAGCGTCTCAAGGCAGCAGAAAAGGCGAATGCTGAAAAGGCTGCGAAGAAGGCTGCTGCAATGGCGGCCCAGGAAGAGAACGAGCGAGCAGAGCTTGCCCGTCTCTTACAGAAATACGGGGAGGGGTAAAACTCTCCCCACTGAATTTTGGGGCATGGGCATGGGCACCCGGATTTCCCTTGCACGGAGATAGCCTGATCGGTTCGAGTCCGATATGCTCCACCAATTTTAACGCTGAATGAGGCTAAACAAGGTAAGCCTGTTTGTGCAACAATCGATGTAGGTTCGAATCCTACTTCAGCGTGTATTCCTGAGTAGCTCAGCGGTAGAGCGGGTGACTGTTAATCACTTGGTCGGGAGTTCGATCCTCTCCTCAGGAGCCAATTTCGATGGGGGTGTAATTCAATGGTAGAATAGCTGGCTTTTAACCAGTCCATCGGGGTTCGATTCCCTGTACCCCTACCATTTTCAATGCCGGATTAACATAGTGGTAATGATGCAGATTCCAACCCTGTAGACGGAGGTTCGATTCCTTCATCCGGTGCCAATTTCAAAGCGGGTGTAGCTCAGGGGTAGAGCGGAACTTTGCCAAAGTTCAGGCCGAGGGTTCAAATCCCTTCTCCCGCTCCAATTTCGGTTCCCTTTCCCTACGGCGGTCTGTAAAACCGTTGCCTTTATATAAGTGGGGTTGGTTGGGCGTGAGGTTCAAATCCTTGGGGAACCACCAATTATTGCCGAATTAGCTCAGCTGGTAGAGCAGCGCACTCGTAACGCGAAGGTCAGGAGTTCGATTCTTCTATTCGGCACCAAATGCATCGGGGGCCAGTCCGCCCTCGTAAGACTGGAGCGTAGCTGGCGTAACTCGGTTGAAGGACTCCGAATTCAATGCCACCGTAGCCCAATTGGCAGAGGCGGTAGGTTTAGAACCTATTCAGTGTCGGTTCGAATCCGACCGGTGGTACCAATTTTCGATTGCGGGTGGCAGGTTAGATATCTGGCCAGGGCTCATAACCCAGGATTAAAGTCGGTGCAATTCCGGCATTCCGCTAGAATTTATCGCAGGGTGGACTGGAGTTGGTTCCAGCCCGGGCTCATAACCCGGTCGACGGGGGTTCGAATCCCTCCCCTGCTACACCTCGGCTGTTGGACAGACCTGATCCTTACAAGATCGGAGAAGTCGGTTCGATTCCGACACGAGGTACCAATCATTGCCCGAGTCGTTCTCTGGGAGAGCAACTGACTGTCGATCAGTATTAGGCGGGTTCGATTCCCGTCTCGGGCGCCAACCAATGTCCTTCTCGTAAGAGACGGATTGTGGATCTCTCTGGTCAATCCTGTAAAGGGGTGTGCCCAATGCAAACAAGGCGAGGTGGTTCTCGTCGATGTGCGGAGGATGCTACCTCGTAGTCGCGACAATAGGCCTAACCAGCCGGACGATAGCGATGAGATACAGGAAACCTGTCTGCAAACCGTTGCCTTGTAATGAGGTTGAGGACGCCAATTCTGTGATGATGGGTGTAGTTTAATATGGAAAACATCCTGATAGGAAGTTATCGGTTCGATTCCGATCATGCTCATCACATCCAATTAGTAGCGCATAGTTCAATGGTAGAACCCTGCGGGAGATATCGGTTCGAGTCCGATTGCGTTGCAAGCATTTATGCTGATAGGAGATAGGGACCTATATGCAGATGCGAGTAGTTGCCTGCTGTGTCAACATTCCCTTAAAGGTACACGGGCAGGCGACAACTTTTCACCTTATTGTGATAAATAAGTGTATGCCGAACATCACAATAAATGTCAAAAAATGGTATGCAATAGTTCTTGCAATCCTGCCGCTGGTCGGAGCAATCTCCACCGGCGTTATGTGGATTGATACTCGCTATATGCATAAAGAGATCTCTGATACGAGATTTATCGAATTACAGATCAAGATTATTGAAGGCCACATCAAGGATTATAACAGAATACTTGATGCTGGCGGAACACTATCAGCTGAAGATCAAATTCGCTTTGAGATGGATAGAGAACAGCTCAAAGATTTGACTAAGGAAAGAAACAGAATACTCGGCATAGGAGAAATGCCGCAATGAAAAAGTTAATCGCAGTTTGTCTACTTTTGATGTCGTCGTTTGCGATGGCAGACATCATTCCAGAACAGACAGTCAGTCAAAGTGGCGTGCCTCTGTTCCGACTCTTTAACGATACTGACTATCATGTCGCTTGTTATTACAGAGACAACCTCAACTATTTCACTTTTACTATCGCTCCGTACTCGTATAGCATGTGGTATCCATCCTATGGCTATTTCGAGTGGGAATGTCGATAACCCTTAACGCGGCTCAGTGATCGTGCTTCGGCACACAGACGGAGGGACTGCTGTAGAAAGTGTCCTGGGATGGTCGCCTAGCGTCCGTCCCGTCGCTCAATTTTGCGAGTGACCTAGGTTAGGTACAAGGTAAGAGACGACGGTCCACCGGAGGTTCGAAACCTCATTAAAAATTTGGCGGTCAGTCAGGTTCGAATCCTGGTACCCTACCATTTTCGATGTTCGTTGGTGCGGCTGGAGCCCGCATCTTAAACTTCCTGCTCCACCTCAGGAAGGACGAACATCACCTTTCAAAGCGGGTAAGCACAAGGTGTGTCGCAGGCCTTCCAAGCCTCGCAGCGTGGGTTTCGATTACCCCTACCCGCTCCAAATTTAATGCCTTGAGGATGGGCCGTAGACGGTGTTCCAATCTCCGCTATGTAGGTTCGATTCCTATAAGAGGCGCCAAACAACGCACCAGTGACCGAGAGGCGAGGTAACGGGTTGCAACCCCGTGTACGCAGGTTCGAATCCTGTCCGGTGCTCCAAATTCAATTCTCGGGTCGTCTAACGGTAGGACCGCAGACTCTGAATCTGTTTATGGTGGTTCGAATCCATCCCCGAGAACCAACTTCAATGGCGTAGGTAGCATAATTGGAAATGCCCCTGATTGTGAATCAGGAAGATGCGGGATCGTAGCCCGTCCTTCGCCCCAAATTCAATGCCGCTCTAGCCCAATTGGCAGAGGCAACAGATTCAAATCCTGTTCAGTTCCGGTTCGAATCCGGAGAGCGGTACCAGACATGCGCGTGTAGCTCAGTTGGTCAGAGCGCACCCCTGATAAGGGTGAGGTCGCAAGTTCGAGCCTTGCTTCGCGCACCAATTTCTATGACCATTTTATGCTCCTCTCTTCTAACGGTCAAGAAGCCTGCCTGATTAGCGGGTAATCGGGGTTAAAGCCCTCGGGGGAGTACCAGTTTGCGCACCAAGCCTCACTAGCTAGGAGGTAGTGGACTATAGTGATCATCACGAAGACGGTTCGATTCCGCAGGGAGCGCGATTTACAAGGCTCGGTTCATCTAGTGGCTTAGGATACTGCCCTCTCAAGGCAGGTACACGGGTTCGAACCCCGTACCGAGTACCAATTTTCAATGCGGAGGTCTGCTAACGGCTTAGGCGACTAGGCTTTCAACCTGGGAAATGCGGGTTCGACTCCCGTCCTCCGTACCAAACAATGCCCCGGCCAACTGGATGGAAGCCGCGCTACGAACGCGGTCTGCGTGTAGGTTCGAATCCTACTCGGGGTGCCAATTTATTGTAGACGTTGATGTTGTGAAATCAGGTCTGGGCACAGACTTAGAAAGGCGCGAGCGAGGCGTGTAAGTGGAAGACGCTGCCAAGTAACAACTATACCAACGTACCCTAAGGCCATTCGTGGTCACAGGTGGAGGCGCTGAGAAATTCCACAAAATGTCCCCTATGTTGTGGTGGGGAGTCTACAATAATCTCTCAACGCAACCTAAGCTAATCTAGTGAAAGCATCGGTTTGAAGCACCGAGGAGCCAGGCGCGAAACCTGGAGGTTGCACCAATTTCAATGGTGTGGAATGCAAACTGGCTGAGCAGCTTGTCTCATAAACAAGTGATTGTGGGTTCGAGTCCCACCTGCACTACCAAACCGCAGAAGGACCCGTTCGACTCGGGGATGTCTAATACTGTGAAAGCGCGTAAGTAGCAGTGGAGGATAGTGGTGTAACGGCCGCACATCTGCTTATTATTAAGATAAATATCAATATGGATCTACAGATCATTGGTATTATTGCTGCGAGTATTACAGTATCAAGCGCAGCCTTTTGGTTGATACGAAAACTAATCATTACTGTCCGGTCGATTTCAAATAGGATAGACGATTTAGAACAGTCATTTAGTATCACTCAAGAATTTAAATTCAAAGAAGATACATTAGTGATTACGACAGGAACCGGCAAGATTATCAAAATGCAGGCTGGCGACAAGATTATTGTGGCAAGTAACGCAGAAGAGTCAACTACTGTCAAGGGTAATGTTTTCCACAATCAGGTCGAGGTTGTTACCGACCTCCGACATCTAGTTCAAATTTAATTGGGGGCGTAGCTCAGAGGAAGAGTGCTGGCCTGTCACGCCAGAGGTCGCGATATCGTAATTCGTCGTCCCCGCCAATTTTAGTTGTGTGCCTGAAAGGACAATTAAATGTCGAACGCCAGAGTCGCAGCAACTAATTTATTATATATGATTCAAATCACAATAAATACATATATGAAAATAAACGAAATAACTTTTAGCAAACTAGCCGAACCAACCAAAGAACAGGCTAGTGCATATTTTAACGGTGCTGAATTTATACAGCACGTGGCAGGATATGAATTATTTAGAAATACGTTGACGGATAACTTAGAAATCTTTTTGTATGTCGACGATGCAGAAGTTGTGGGTTACACAAAGATCCAAAAAAGAAAACATTCAAATAATCGCGATTATTGGTGGCTCATGGAATTATGGATCAAGAATGATCCAGAATATAGACGAAAAGGCCTTGGCACGGCGTTGGTTCGTTTTGCAAGGGATAATAAGACACGATTAATCGTGGACAAAAATATTTCGTATAATGCATTTGAACTGCTCAAAAAAATGATCGACGGAGAAATACTACAAGCAAGAATACTAGATTTATACACTGGTGATGCCGTAGATTTTGAATATGCGACATTAATCAATAATGAAAACGCCACATTTATTTTAGAGAATTACGAAGTTCGAAGTAAATATTTACAGCCGATAACGATGTTAAATTATGTCGGCTTGCAATAACAGTCAAAACAATGGAAGGTAAACCAGTCGGGGACTGGGACGACCTGCTAAGTCGCTCGCTCGAGGAATCGAGTGTGGATCGAGACCACTGCCTTCCGCCAAACAATGCCCTCGTAACTCAGTGGACACTGATTTATGCGCCTGTATGCCGCTGCGCTTCGAACGCAGAGAAAGCTAATGGACACATGCAGGTTCGAGTCCTGCCAGGCGCGCCAGATAATCATATGTCGATTCAAGATCTCCGACAAATAGATTAAATTGCTCTTTAAGATGTTTAATTTTATCAGCGTCGGTCTTTTGTTTGAAAGGATTTTTTACATCTATAAAAACATCGTACTCTTCAAGGTAAAAGTCTGGTAAGTAGGTTCTAGTCTTCCTGTTTATGCTGTCTTTCCATAGTAATCGCTTTTTTGGTTGCGTCCATTTTATATCGTGTTGGTCTAAGAATTCTGCAATGCGGACCTCCCACGAGGATTGAAAAACAAAACCACGATAAGAAATGCGCTTCTTTAGGGTTCCATTCTTAGAACGAATGTTGTCGAGACAGGATTTTGAACAGGTGTTTCGTTTAGGATTGGTCATATGTTTACCGCAGTTCGAACAATTATGGAACCGAATACCACACCATCGTGGGTGTAGTTCTGGATTTTTTGCTGACGGATTTTTTCTACCAGACATCGCGTTTGATGTTCGAAGACGAGATTCTTTAGATCGAGAATTTCTGTTAGCATTATTAAATTTTGCAGCACACGATTTTCCGCAAAATTTTGGGTTAAGGGTGAGTGCTTCACAAAATGTACATTTATTCATATTACTATTTAGCAAATCCTCGGTCGGGAGTTCGAATCTCTCCGAGGGTGCCAAAATAGCTGTCGTTTTCGAGACAACATACTGGGAATTACCAGATGTACCGCTGAACATAACATGTGTGGCTAGGATGGCCGCTGGTTATGAGCAGATGGTATAGACGATTACGACGGCGGATCCTTTAAGCCCTCATCGTTCGGTCGATAGAGCGCATTTCTCCGGAGTCCGTGAAAATCCCAGACTGCGTCTGGTCGGAAATTGTGAGGCAAAGATTTTCAGAGAGCCGAGCAACCAAAATATTATAAATAATGACATGAACAATTATGAAATTGTTACAATGTTCACAGAGTCTGAGATTAAGTTCTTACAGGAAATGTATGATAAGATGCATGGTGAATTCCATGAAAAATATATGAACTTGTATTCGGTAACTTTAAAGGTTATTCGCGATGATTCGATACCTGCCGATTGCGAATCTGGGTGGCGAAAGATTGAAGCGAAGCTTGACACTACTGCGAATGACTTATCTTATCGGCATTATTTCTTACGATATGGTGAAGGGTCAAAAGTCTCCATGCACGATGACGCTTCACCGACAACGATCATTACAATGGTTGATAAAGACCCAATGTTAGACGGTGGTCGAAATATTGTAATAGATCAAAACACAGGCGAATGTTTAGAATTTGGTTTCGATGTAAGCGAAACTGTAATATATCATAATCATACCTATCACGGAATGTCGTACATTGATCATGGTCATAGACTGGTACTGATATCGTGGTATGGCCAGCCTCGTGACGATTCTAATTTTAAATAATTAACGCCCTCATAGCTCAGTTGGCAGAGCGCATCCTTGGTAAGGATGAGGTCGGTGGTTCAATTCCACCTGTGGGCACCAACTATTGCTCGGGTAGCCCAACTGGCAGAGGCAATGGGTCGAGAGCCCATTCAGTGCGGGTTCGAATCCCGCCCCGAGTACCATCATGGAAGGACGGACATTGGCGTGTCACGCGGTCTTGAAAACCGTCGCCGGGAAACTGGTTGTGGGTTCGACTCCCTCTCCTTCCGCCAAATTGCCTAAAGGGTTGTGACAGCAACTAAAATCCAAAATCGGAGGAGCGGTTCGATGCCGCAGCTCGCTCGTTGCGTTTGTGGTGTAAGTGGTAGCACGCCGATCAAAAAGTCAACCCTGTGGCATTAAATAAAAATGATGAAACGGAAATATTGACAAGTCATCATTAAATCTGTAAAATATAGATATGAAGAAAAGAATCTTGTTCGCTCTTGCAAGTCCGATTATACGTCCAAATGGTATCGTGGTCTTTATGAAAGAAGCATCATCGGTGCTAAAACAAATGGGACATACGGTAGACTTCATCACAGATGCAGAACCTAAGTTCAATATTGGTAAATGGTTTGATAACGTCTACTACCCAAAAAATGAAATTGTGTATCCTTTGGATACAACGATCGACGGCAAGCCGATTATCAACTTCTTACCACAGATACAAAATCGTATTCGCGATGTCTATCAAAACGAAATACATGATTGTGAATACGATGTGATTATTAGTAACGATGCGCAGAGTACAGCAGCATTTCTAGACCTACAAAATAAGGTTCGCTTGATCCATTATGTACATACTGGTGGACTAATTGACGAAAACGCAACTTTTCTTACAGACCATTATGTAGAAATGGAGCGACTGTTATTAGATCACTGTGAGGTCGGCGCGCAACATCAGCGTGTACTCGATACACTAGGTGTAAAAGGGCATGTATTACACATGCCTCTTGGTAACCTCGAATGGTATCTACCGCATGAAGATCAATCGGGACTGATGTTTCTTGGAGAAGGAACGAAGCGTAAAGGGGCCCTGAGATTTGAAAAAATCGTGAACAAATTAGACATTCCAGCTCGAATTTTGTCGACATCATTTTTAGATACTGATTTCGGAAGCATAGTTGATAAAACTATAGGTCAGTTTGGTATTCACGAAGAACAGAAGAAGGCAACATTCATTCGCAAAGGAAAGGCGGGCTTCCACCCGGCGATCTGCGAATGCTGGCCGTATGCCGTAATGGAGATGTTGGTGTCTAAGCCGGTCGTTCTCGATGCCACTTACCGCTGGGCTCGTCCCTTTGAAGATGTGGGGGCTCTTGTTGTTCAGCCAGAAGAGATCGAAGAAACGATCAAGATGGTAATGGACCCAGTCTACAAGTATGACAACAGCAAGGCAGTAGACTATTTCAAGCAAGCGCCAGCAACATGGCGACGCCATGTTGCTGGGCCCGTAATACCGCCCTTGTAGCTCAGATGGAAGAGCAGCGTGTTCCTACCGCGCAGGTCGCAGGTTCGACCCCTGCCGAGGGCACCAGTTTTCACACCCTGACCATCGCTGGAAACAGAGGAAGCTCAGGACATACGCTAAGGACGAGTGGGAGCGAAAAGCATTATACCACCGTGACACAGTATGCAACACAAACAGGTCTTGGGAATCCTTAGCCTATAAGACCGGGTTGTGGCAGCCGAAAAGGCCTATCGAAAGGTAGAGATGAATGATGGTCTAATTACAGAATCCTGGCTATAAGGTGTGAAAACTCTTGCATTATTTTAAAATAGGTTGTATAATAATAACATGCATACAAACTTAATTATAATTGATAATTTTTACGCCGACCCAGATTCTGTCAGAGAATTTGCACTAGGTCAAGAGTTTTCTGTCACAGGTAATTTTCCCGGTCTTCGGACAAAATCTTTCATTAACGATAGTGTGAAAGAGATTGTCGAACATACAATACAAGGATTCGCCGGAAAAGTTACTGATTGGATGGACGATTTTGAAGATTCGTATAGCGGTGCGTTTCAATTGACTTTTGCAACCGATAGAACATGGATACACCAAGACCCAAATAACAGCTGGGCAGGTGTGTGTTATTTGACACCGGATGCACCACTAAGTGGCGGTACCGGAATCTATCGACATAAAGATCCCGAAAACATGCACGATTATGATGGTAATGACTATACAAGATGGGAGATGGTCGACCGCGTAGGAAATGTGTATAATAGATTAGTAATCTATCGTGGCGATCTTTTTCATGCGTCTCTCGATTATTTTGGTCATACCGCTGAAGAAGCCCGCCTCTTTCAGGTATTCTTCTTCAATACAGAATTTTAATGGAAGGTGATCTCACCGGGGATGTGAGCCTAGTTTCGAAAACTAGTGGGACCTTTAAGGGTCTGGGGTTCGAGACCTCCGCCTTCCGCCAAGCATTGGAAGGTTGCCAGAGAGGCCTATTGGCGTCGCTTGGAAAGCGAATGGGTGTAACAGCCACAGAGGTTCGAATCCTCTACCTTCCGCCAAACGAAGAAAGATTGCAGAAAGATGCAGAAAGAAAGTAGTTATCTAGAACTTTGCTGGCTTCCTAACAGCGTTAGGAAGCAAGTTCCTTATCTGCCAGACATCTATATAGACACATCTAGCAACCCGGCGTATAGTGGATATTATAAGTCACCACATCGAGAATATCCGAGAGGCATAATCGTAATTATGAGTGACCAAATGGGTGTTTGCGGTTCAGCTATTGCGCACGAGTTCCGCCACCATTGGCAGATGTTTAATGGATTTAAAGATCGAGCCGCCTATTTTTGTTGGACAGACATAGATAAGAGTTTATCATATGAGCAGAAAATTGGAATCTATTTTCAAAAGAATCTAATTGAAATGGATGCATTGCTGTTCGAATCAAAGGTTCACCCTGTAGAGTATCAAAAATATTGGCTGCATTGCGTTAATATGATTGATACATAATTGGAGGGAGTATGGGACATTGGAATTATAGATATTGTAAAGAAACTGTTCGAGAATATGATGATGAACCGGTCATCTATTATAGCATCCGCGAGGTCTTCTATGATGGGGATGATGATAGCACCATCTGGGGTGTGACTGAGAATGCAGTCGGCGTGGGTGTTGACCATTATGCATCTTTTGACACCTTCGACCCGATTGAGACTGCGCGTGAAACGCTGGAGAAAATGATGAAGGCATTGGCTCAGCCTGTGCTTGACCTCGATACTATTGTCTATGCGGATCGCAGCGAGACAGATGAGGACACATAAGTCGTTGATAATTAAAGAAATTTAGTTGTTGACAAACGATGATAAATAACGTATTATATACGAACATTAGGGCAACTTAGTCCTCGATCTTTAACAATATGATTTTATTTAGGCTGCTAGAATAGGGTCCGGCACTGGCACACCCGAGGCCAAAGAGCTAGCAGTCTTAGGGATTTTGCCACCCTCCGAACATACAGGGTAGGCTTGCACGAAGGGCGAGCATCCGATGCAGCGATTGTGGGGGCTGTATCGAAATTAAAGGAAATATGAAATGTAATATTGAAGATAGAAACTATGGGGCATTAGCCCGTTGCGCAGTCAATAATTTGATTTATATAGTATATTGGCTACCCGCATAAAATAGATATAGAATGGGCGACTGCCCGTTACGCATAAAGTATTTGGACGAGAATGAGGTTGTTGTGTCGACCGTCCGGTCCTGACGCGAGCAACAATCTCCCTTCGGGGTGTAGCGCAGTTTGGCTAGCGCATCTGCTTTGGGAGCAGAGGGTCGGGGGTTCGAATCCCTCCACCCCGACCAATTTAAGAAGAGGAACTCGGAATGTTTGATATTTACGTGATTGAAAGCGGTGATCAATGGTATGCTGGGAGCAAGCCTCTACGGTTCGGTTCGACAAACGAAGCACAACTTTTTCGAAATCCGGAGAAGGCAAAAGCGACAATTCGTAGAGCTATCCGAGAACTAGAGTTAGAAAGAAAGCGGGACCCGCAATATTTTCGACAAGAAAAACTTGATGAATGGTTGGCGGCAGTAGTCCGTAAGGTTGAAGTTTTCGGTCTAACTACCATATGATTTTGAAGGATGCTTGCAGCAACCATAATCATTCTTGTAAAATGAAAAACAGCATCCTGTTTAAATTTATTGATCGGTCGTTCTAATTGGCAAGACACTTGGCTTTGATCCAAGACGATGTAGGTTCGAGTCCTACCCGATCATCCAGCTTTCGAAGGAAGAATTTGCGGGTAAGGTGTTTACGGATACACATCAGTCTTCCAAACTGAAGTAGACCAGATCGTTACTGGCTACCCGCTCCAGAACAATGCCCCGTGTGCCGGATGCACAGCAGAGCCTTCTAAGCTCAGCGGGAGAGGTTCAACTCCTCTACGGGGTGCCAATTATGTCGGTATAGGCGGCCACTGTTGCAACGGTTGAAGGCTGCTGAAGGTGAAATGGGTTGGGCATACTTGCGCAAACTGACCAACCACCGACCGCTTATCACTTAGGAGAGAACGATGAAGATTGTAGGCAAGGCTTGGTTCACAGAAATGGGATCAACTAGGCCAATTGGTGTGGTGATCATTGAGACTGAAATCGATCAGAGCGTGTTTGAGCGTAAGGCCTATATCGGCACCGCCTTTGGCGTGAACGAAATGGCTGATGCACGACATATTGCAGAACGTGGTGCGAAGTTTCCAGTCGATATGGCAGAGAAACTTTGCCTTTAGAATTTGTTTTCCAGATGATTCCCAGGATGGGACGATATATACTGTTGAGGCTCGATTCCTCCATCTGGTTTCGCCGTGTTCCCCGAAGATGAAGCGCGTCAGGGAATCGAGGGTGCAGTAAGGCAATGAAGCTGGGATTTTCGCGTTTTCTACCAGTGGAGTTAGTTGGGGTAAATACTCAACGCCTGTTACACGATAATGAACACGGCAATCTTTTTTTGCTCCGGTAGCTCAATTGGTAGAGCAGCGGGCTTATATCCCGTAACGACAGATAATCGGCTGATGCAGGTTCAAGTCCTGCCCGGAGTACCACTTTCGGAGACACAGATGAACATACAGAAATCAACTCGCAATCAACTAGCGAATGCGCGTAACGCATTTCAGGGCCCTACAAAAAAGGTCCTGTGCGTATGCTCGGCTGGCCTATTGCGCAGCCCGACCATGGCAATGGTGCTCAATCGCGAGCATGGGTTTAACACCCGCGCCGTCGGATCGTGTGCTGCCTTCGCCCTTGTTCCACTCTCCGAAGCTCTTCTTGTTTGGGCGGACGAGGTCGTCTTCGTTGATGACGCATCGTGGGACGAGCTATCGCAGGACGAGAAGGAAACGGTGAAAGAATTGGCGAATACCATGATGGTGCTCAATATCCCCGACAATTTCGACTACGGAAACGAAATGCTTGAAAAAGCCTGCCTCAGGCAGTATAATGAAAGTGCGGGCCTATAGCTCAGTCGGTCTAGAGCAATCCACTCATAATGGACAGGTCCTTGGTTCGAATCCAAGTGGGCCCACCAATTATTGACATTTGAGATAAGTAGTGCTATAATGACATACAGACACAGGAGCGTTGATTATGTTCATTAAACCTAAGACTCAAAAAGGTAAAGAAAGTATCACCAAATTTGGCGAAGAATGGGATCTTGTCAAAACTGCCGATTCGGTCATTTTTGCAGAAGAAGCAGGCCCGTGGGGCTTAATAAGGCCAGCTAATTGTTTCAATGGTGAGAATGATAGATGGGTACATTTGACTAACGACCAAAATTTTGAGATTACTAAACTATGAATCAATGCGCAAGTGATGGAATGGTATACATAGGAGACTTAAAATCTTCCGGTCGAAAGGCCATGTGGGTTCGAATCCCACCTTGCGCACCAAATATAGAAGATAAATATGACTGACGAAAAAACAAAGTTTAAAGATAAGCTTGAAGGTTGTCCCGAAACAACTCGAGATATGTTAAACTCTGCGTTGATTGAAGAGCAAGAATTATCTGAAGAGAATATTCAAGCTATCATCTACGCTCATAATGAGCGCGAGCACCTTTTTCATAGGTTGAGAAAGATTGATCCTTGGTCACGAGAAGGAAACGCAGAACTACGTCGTGGAGTTGATCGTTTAGAAGAGTTAGAGTTTGCAATGCAAGCTGCATGGAAATTCCCGCAGAGGCGCGAATACCATAGATGGTGGCATCGGATACCACATTGCCAATGTCGAGGGATGTCCATTTATGAGAAGTTCGATCTCAATCAGCGGGCCATTCATGCTAACTGTCCAGCGCATGGTCGACCTTTGACAGAGACGAACGATGTAAAACTATATAGAAAAGAGAAATGAAAGAGAAAACTAGGCAACGGTTACAGAGTTTCTTCTGCTTACCTAATGAGCAGAAAAGGTATCTACGGCGCCTTAAGAATTTTGAGGTTACAGACATGTCTGTGAAAAAGAAAAGCACGGACTTGACTCGATGCGATAAATAGTGTACAATAGATTTTTATGCCGGTGTAGCTCCAATTGGTAGAGCGACTGTTTTGTAATCAGTATGTTGGGAGTTCGAGTCTCTCCACCGGCACCAGTTTTAATTTTGCGGGTGTGGTGGAATGGCAGACACGCCAGGTTTAGGTCCTGGTGCCGCAAGGCATGGGGGTTCAAGTCCCTCCACCCGTACCACTTTTTAGGTTCCATTATGGACGAGAAAAAAGAAGTAGGCGATTGCGTTACAGTCCACAAGAGTGGCTCAAGAACTGTTGACTTCGGTAAGCTTGTCAAGACGGAACAGTTTCAAAAAGATTTCGCAGCCGTTAGGAGAATGGTCGAGCGTGGAGAACGAAGAATAGTTTTAAAGGATGGTTACAGCAATCATAATAATACGATGGTCGCCCCTGGGCGACAACCTGCAAAGGCAATCGGCAGGTAAAATATAAGATTCCGTCCCCATCCTGTTTTATTTACACACAGAGCGAGACACGACATGGCTAAGAAAGGCAAGAAGAAAGGGAAGAAGGCATGGGTATTGATTGAGACGATCAGTACCTTTCGCCATCGTTATGTGGTGGAGGCGCCCGCCGACCACACAGAGTACGCGATGGACACCGTCGTCTGCGATGAGGCAAATGAGTTCTCACAGGAATGGCTAGGAGAGCAGATCGTATCTCATCGTATCGTCTCCAAAAAGGAAGCCCTAAGGATTTGCGATCAGG
>Ga0209942_1001028_pt1 | contig 15832 bp, 13 predicted proteins | sample SalPonR1_A_D2_MG_FD_185695 | JGI IMG/M metagenome (GOLD analysis project Ga0209942, IMG submission 185695) | Salt pond soil microbial communities from South San Francisco under conditions of wetland restoration - Salt Pond MetaG R1_A_D2_MG... ... | reverse complement strand
ACATTCAACAAAATGTTCATCTGAAAAAAATATTTTTTCTGGCGCTACTTCTTCACAAATTCTCATAACATAATCACACCTGTCACAAAAGTTACATCCTTTAGGTAAATCATAAGGATCTGACATCAATCCTTTTATTGGCTTTAATTTTTCTTTTCTATTATCTATATTAGGGATTGAATTAAATAGTCCTTCTGTATAAGGATGTTTTGTCCTTCTGAAAATGTCTTCTAATGACCCTTGCTCAACTATCCGCCCAGCATACATAATTGCCACATAATCACATACTTCAACAACAACACCTAAATCATGAGTAATCATAATCATTGACATTTCAAACTTATCTTTTAACTCTTTCATTAGTTTTAAAACCTGTGCTTGAATTGTTACATCAAGTGCGGTTGTTGGCTCATCAGCAATCAAAAGTTTAGGACTACAAGATAATGCAATAGCAATAATTACACGTTGTTTCATACCACCAGAAAACTGATGAGGATATTCATTTCTTCTATCCCTTGGAATACCTACAAGTTCTAACATTTCTATTGCTTTTTCTTCTGCTTTTTCTTTATTTAAGTCCTGATGAATTATTATAGCTTCTGAAATCTGATCAATTACTTTAATAACAGGATTGAGTGCTGTCATTGGATCTTGAAAGATCATAGAAACTATTTTACCCCTAATCTTCTCCATTTCTTTTTCAGATGCATTAATAATATCTATACCATCTAAAGTAATCTCTCCGCTCATAACCCTTCCAGGTGGCATAGGTACTAAATCCAAGACTGACAAAGCTGTTGTTGTTTTTCCAGCACCAGTTTCTCCAACTAAACCTAATGTTTCACCTTTTTTTATATTTATATTTAACCCATTTACCGCTTCAACAATACCATCTTCAGTAAAAAAGTGAATATTAAGATCTTTAATATCTAATATTATATCCTTCATAATCAATCACTCCTATTTTAATTTTGGATCTAATGCATCTCTTAAACCATCACCAATTAAGTTTAATGAAAGAACAGACAAAACAATGGCTAAACCAGGAAATAAAACAATATGCATTTGGTCTCTAATATATGCTCTACCAGAAGATAGCATACTCCCCCATTCAGGCGTTGGTGGTTGAACACCTAAGCCAATAAAGCTTAATGACGCTGTTGCCATAATTGCTGTAGCAACTTTTAAAGTTGCATAGACAATTATAGGAGCCATAGAATTCGGTAACACGTGCTTTAATATTATTATATGGTCCTTGGCACCAATTGCTTTTGCAGCTTCAATGAACTCTTCGTCTTTAACACTTAAAACTGCTGCACGGACTACCCTTGCAAAGCCTGGAATATTTGCTACTCCAATAGCAATCATAAGATTCAACATGCTTGGGCCTAAAGCCGCAACTATTGTTATGGCCAATAGAATTACCGGTATTGCTAAAATAACATCTAAAATACGCATAATTACATGGTCAATTTGACCGCCATAATAACCCGCTATTGCACCAAAAAAACCACCAATTGAAAGCGCAATACTTACGGATATTAATCCTACAAAAAGCGATATTCTAGTACCGTAGACAATTCTGATAAAAATGTCTCTACCAAATTCATCCGTTCCAAACCAGTGGTCCAATGATGGCCCCTGAAGTCGTTCGATTATATTCATTTTTAGCGCATCTTCATTATAATCTCCAATTAAAGGAGCAAAAATTGCCATACACAAAAACATAACAATTAACATTAACCCTAAAATAGCCGTTTTACTTTTCTTAAGTCGTCTCCATGTATCTGCCATCAGACTACGCTTAGCTACTTCATTTTTATTTTTTAAATTTACAGTCTTTATTTTTTCTGCCATTTGATTTAACCTCCTTTAATTGTAGTCTGCTCTAATTCTTGGATCAATAAATGCATATAATATATCTACAACTAAGTTTACGATGCTAAATGCTACTGCAAAAACAATAACACACCCTAATACCATTGGGGTATCTTTTCGTTGTATAGACTCTACCATTAATCTTCCAATGCCTGGCCATGAAAAAACTGTTTCTGTTAAAACTGCGCCACCTAAAAGCACACCAAATTGCAATCCAATTACTGTAATTGCCGGGATTAAGGCATTCTTCAATGCATGTTTCTTAATAATATTAAATTTACTAACACCTTTTGCCTTGGCCGTACTAATATAATCTTGTCGAATGACTTCTAACATTGACGAGCGCATGGTTCGTGTTATACCAGCTGTTGCTGCAATGGCTAAGGTAAAAGCAGGCAAGATAAGACTCTTAAAACCTTCCATTCCACTGGAAGGAAACCATCCTAACTTTAATGAAAATAGTATGATTAACATTAAACCTGTCCAAAAAGAAGGCATAGATATTCCTACAAGGGCAAAAATCATACCTACATTGTCAAAAATTGAATATTGTCTAGTTGCTGAAATAACACCAATGGGTATAGATATTAAAATTGCTAAACCAATGGCGCTAAAGGTTAGCTTAAAAGTATTTGGAAATCTTTGAGTTACTTCACTTAAAACTGTTTTACCAGTAGAATATGACCGTCCCATATCTCCTGTTAATAAATTCTTCATATAATTGCCATATTGTACAATCGTTGGGTCATTAAAACCCATTTCTTCTCTTAACGCTTCTACTGATTCCTGAGTCGCGGAAGTTCCTAAAATCATAGCTGCTGGATCCCCTGGTGTTAAACTAATAATAAAATAAACTAAAAAAGTGACACCTAACATTACAGGAATTAACATTAAAAGTCTTTTTAAAATATATTTTAACATAATACCTCCATCTTTTTAAAAAGAGTAGAACCCCATAATTATGAGGTTCTACCACTCATTTAATATTTTCCAATTTTAGTAGTGTATCTTTTCAATATTCCATAGGCCTTGAGGACTAAGTTCTACACCTTTTAAACCCGCATTTGCTCCTACTACATTGTTCTTAACAAATAATGGTACAATTGGTGCTTGGTCCATAATATATTCATGGAATTCGTTGTAAATTGCTTTACGTTCTTCTAAATCTAATTCTTCTCTAGCAGATATTATTAATTCATCTACTTTTGGATCATCTATTCTCGAGAAGTTAAAGCCGCCGATATTTCCTGAATAGTAAAGTGGTGTTAAAGTAGCATCTGGATCTGGGTTAGAAGTCCAACCTAAGATTAATGTTTCATGTCCACCTTCCATTGCCATATCTATAAAAGTACCCCATTCTAACATATCTATTTCTGTTGTTATACCAACTTCCATTAAATTCGCTTGAATGATTTCTGCAATTCTTTTACGGTCATCACCAGAGGTAGTAATTGTTGTACTAAAACCATCAGGATAACCAGCTTCTGCTAATAACTCTTTCGCTTTTTCTACATTGTATTCATAATCTGATGCTTTATAACCTAACATAGAAGGTGCTAAAACAGATTTTGCTTCTTCACCAGCGCCCTCAATAGCAACTGTCATAATCGCATCCTTATTAATTGCATAGTTCATTGCTTGTCTAACTTTCTGATTTGTAAATGGTTCTTTTTCATTATTCATAGCAAAGAAGTCTACTCTTGTAGATGCTTTTTCATATAACTTTAAATCATCTGCATCCTCAACTTTATTCATATCCATTGTTGCTAACTCTTGAACAACATCTACTTCACCAGTTTCTAAAGCAATAGTTCTTGAAGCACCTTCAGGTATTACTCTAAAAGTAATCATCTCACTTTGACCCATGTTATCAGCATCAAAATAGTCTGGATTCTTTTTTACAACAACTTTATCCCCTGAAACCCATTCAACAAAAGTATATGGTCCAGAACCGATTGGATTTTTAAATTCATCACCTGATTCAACGTATTCTTTCGGTAAAATTGAAGCACCAGCATGTACCAAACTATATAAGAATGGTGCAAATGCTGTTTTAGTTGTTATCTTCACTGTATAATCATCTACTATTTCAATAGATTCAACTTCAGCTAATACGTGCTCAACCTTTGGTTGTTCTATTGATCGTTCTAAACTAAATTTAACATCCTCTGATGTCATCTCGTTACCATTATGGAACATAACACCTTCTTTAATTTTAATAACCCATTCTGTATCCGATGGCTGTTCCCAAGATTCTGCTAAATCTGGTACATATTCAAAGTCTGTGTTTAATCTAAACAAACGATTAAACAGTAAAAATGAAACGGCTTCTGATTTAGTATCATTATGGCCTTGTGGATCTAATGATGTAATATCAGAATTAAGTGCTATGGCAATATCCGTTTGTACTTCTACCGCTTCTTCTCCTTCTTCAGTTGCCTCTTCTTCAGTTTCTTCCATTGAAGCCTCTTCTGTTGATTCCTCTGGGGTTTCTTCTTCAGCTGGAGATGAGCAACCAGCTAACATACCTACAACTAACGATAAAACTAACATAAATACAAATACTTTTCTTAACATTTTTACCTCTCCCTTTCTATTCTTTAATATATATTTAAAAGGCATTACCTTTTAACCACTAAAATGTTTTTATGAAATCAACTAATATCTCTTCTAATTGTTTCACAGATTTAATTTCAACGTATTCATCATCTCCATGCCAATGGTCTCCCTTAGGCCCAAATTCAACAATAGGAATACCCTTTTCAGCATAGTATCTACCATCTGATCCACCATGTTGCGCTGTAAACTTAACATCAGTATCTGGTATAATCCTCTTTAAAGATTCACTTAATTTCTGAATGTACTTGTTTTCTTTTAGACCATACACCCCGGGTTCAATAGACTTAATTATTATTTCACCATCAATACTATTGGTTATATTTTCAATTATTTCATGGGGGTTAATGTCAGGAACATACCTAATATCAAATCCCATAACAGAGCAATCTGGTACACGATTATAAATATCACCTCCATTAATAAAAGCTAAATTAACGGAAGACTTTTCATAATATTCTGAACCTTTGTTTAAAATTTCAAGTGCTTTAATTGCTTTATAGTTTTCATAGGCTTTTATTATCGCATTCTCACCTTCCCACGGTCTTGAACCGTGTGCAGATTTGCCTTTACTAATAACATCTATTCTAATAATTCCCTTTGCTTGAATTGAAATACTTAAATTCGTTGGTTCTGTACATATAACGAAATCACCTAAATATCCTTCTTCAACTAAGTATTTCGTACAGTTCATCCCACCAATTTCTTCATCCGTTACTAATTGAAGCATTATTTTACTTTCTAAATTTTCATCTTTTAAACGAATAATACTTTGAATCATGGCAACACAGCCACTTTTCATATCAGCTGTTCCTCTACCAATCATTCGATCATTTTTCACAATAGGAATAAATTGCTCATCTTTCCCTGAGACGACATCTAGATGTCCATTTAATACAAGTGTTTTTTTACCTTTTCCTATTGTTGTAATATAGCTATAATAACCATTGTTTTCAAGAATGTCTCCATAAATTCCATTGCTTTCTAAATATTTTGAAATAAATACGATTGCTTCATTTGCTTGCTCAAGTGATGAGGAGCGAAAAGTTATTAATTTTTTTAGTAAATCTATAGATTTCAACGATTACCCCCTCTTTAAATGTAAATCAAACCACTCTAATAATTCTTCATACCTTTTATGCTTGTTTTGAGGCCTTCCTTTTACTACCAAACTGTGACTTTCATCTGTAAAAAGGCAAAATTTTGTAGACACGCCATGATAATTCAATGCATTAAACATATTTAACGACTCAGTATAATGGCACCTATAATCTTTTTCCCCATGAATAAATAATGTGGGTGTTTTCACTTGGTTCACTTGATAAATTGGGGAATTTTCTATATATTTATTAATATTACCCCACGGTGTATCATGATTTCCCATATATTCATAGATGTACTCATAACCAATATCCGACGACGTAAATGCTGTCATTAAGTTGCTGATGCCTCTTTCAGAAACAGCCGCTTTAAATCGGTCTGTATGAGCAATAATGTAATTAGTCATATAACCACCATAAGAACCGCCAGTAATACCAAGATTATTTCCATCAATAGATGGATGAGTTTCTAAAACAAGATTTGTAAATTCCATCAATTCCTCATAAGGTATGGTGGCATAGTTCCCACGAATATTAGAGTACTCATCCCCTCTACCATCAGACCCTCTAGGATTCATATAGAACACATAATAGCCTTCTGCTGATAACATATGCATGTCGAAGGAAAAAACAGATGCATACATCATTTTGGGACCACCATGTATGAATAAAATACCCGGATACTTTTCTCCAACTTTATAATCAACTGGAGGAATCACCCATCCATCGTAGTCTTGCTGATTAATCATAAAGTTAATTTTTTCTGGTATGACAATTTTATAATCTTCAAGCCATTCATTATGATTGGTTAATTGTTTATTGTTAAAAAACAACTCCTGCAACTGATGATTCTTCACACCAATATAATAAATACCATCTTTAGAAACGACATACTCATTAATCATTGTTATATTTAACGGAACTTCTTCAACAGACCCATCTAAGTTTATTTCATAGAGAGTCTCATTGTTTCTTTTAGTTAACTTCATATAAATTTTATCTTCATATTTTTGCATCAATTTCCCACCGTAAAAAAAAGCGTCTGATATTATACTTGGGTGTTCATTGCTATAATTGGATCCAAACCCATAATTTCTTATGACTTTTGACGCACAATTAATTACTAATAACTCTTGGTTTTGATTTCTACTTTTATCTGTTAAATCAATTGCCCAAATTAAAACACATTTTTTATTAAATGAAATAATATTCCCAATGCGATAATTCCCCTGTAATAATAATTTAAGTTCGTCTTCATCTAGATCATACATATAGATTTCTGAATTTATCTGATTAAATTTTGATATCTTTTTAGCACTAAACACAATCCTATTATTATCAACATCATAATCAATTTCTTCTATAGACATGTCCAAAGTTGATAATAATGTTATACTTTTGCCATCAAGACTAGACCTAAATAAACTTGTCAAACGTTCGCCTTTTGTGCCTTTGCTTTCTATAAAAAAAGGTGCTTTAGTACTACATTTATAAGGCGCATCTGCACTAGAATATTGTACTTCAGTTAAAAAGTATATAAAATCTTTAATAATTATAAACTTCATTAGTTTAAAAGGAATCGTAGATACTTTAATTATTTTTTGTGAATCTATGTTATAACTGTATAAGTTTGTGCTATTGTCTGTTATTTCTTTTAGGATAATCTTCTCTTGAAAAAAAATATAATCATCTACTTCAAAAGGTATTTCGAGAATTTCATTTTTTTTCAAATCTCTATTAAACAGAATCACTTTTTTTGTGTATTGATTTTTTTCATAATCTATTTGATTTTGAGAATACAAAAAATAATTTCGTAAATGATCTGATTTTAGATTATTTATAATTTTACTATTAATAAAACTTTTTGACCTAAGGTTTTTCATTTTTGTCACCTCACCTATGTATAATGCAATTAGCATTCCAAATATTAACAATATTTAATATTTGATTGATTTTATCTGTATAATCAAGTATTATAAATTAAAGAAGACAAGGAGGCCTAATGAAATCGATTGCCATTATATCTGATTCTGCTTTTAAAAGAAATAGACCTAGTAACGTAGGAGAAATTATAAAAAATAATATAAATGAAGTGCTTTTTGATAAAGTTAAAATCAACAACTATTATGTTGATGAACTAACACCAGAAACACGGATAATAGACGATTTAGTGATTCTTATGGCACGTAGTCGTGTATTAAAAATAAAAGATAACGTTTTAAATACAGATAGTATTATTATTGCTAAACGAACTTTTTTAAAAAAATCAATTCATCAACTCTATAAGATTCCTAAAAACAAGGATGTCTTAGTTGTAAATGACAACATAGAAACTGTACTCGAAACAGTCTCTACACTCTATAACATAGGTGTTAAGCATATCAATTTAATTCCTTATGAAAAAAATAAAAACTACAAACATATTAATTATGCCATTACTCCATCAGAACCAGAATTTATACCAGAGCATATTGAAAATGTATTTGATGTTAAAAATAGAGTATTAGATATACCAACAATGCTCTTAATTATCAATCATTTGTCAATTGATGATAAATCTATTCATCAAAACCTATATAATTATTATCAGAAGATCTTCAGTTCAAATGACGCTATTACACAAAATTATAGTAATTTTATCACTAGAAGCGAAGAGTTAGATTATCTTTTAGACCTTTCCCACGATGGAATATTATTAACCGATGAGTTAGGAAAAATACTCATAGGAAATAAAAAATTCAAAGAAATTTTTAATTTAAACGAAGCCATAGAAAATAAAGTGCTTCATGATTTACTGCCAGAAATAAACTTCAAAGAATACTACAATGATAACGTTCATAGTGATTTAATTAACTATAAAAAGAAGTTCATTAATCTAGAAAAAAAGGATGTTATACACATAACTAATGAAAAAAGAATTTATTTTAATTTCCAAGAAGTAACTTATATAAAAAAACTTGAACAGAATCTTAGTCAGAAGTTAAGACAGATAGGACACATTGCCAGATATACTTTCGACGATATCGTTTACCAATCAAATAAGATTGAAAAAATAATCGTAATGTCTAAAAAAATTGCTAAAACAGATTTAACAATATTAATTACTGGAGAAAGCGGCACAGGTAAAGAAGTATTGGCCCAAGCAATTCATAATTATTCATCACGAGCAAAACAACCTTTCATTGCGATTAATAGCGCTGCTATACCTGAAAACTTACTTGAAAGCGAACTCTTTGGTTATTCAAGCGGCTCTTTTACCGGAGCTTCTAAAAAAGGAAAGAAAGGTTTATTCGAAAAAGCTAATAATGGCACCATTTTTTTAGATGAAATCGGAGATATGCCTAAACATTTACAATCAAAACTTCTAAGAGTTCTTCAAGAACAACAAATCACACCGGTAGGATCAGATAAGATCATTGATATTGATGTTAGAATTATTGCAGCTACCCACAATGATCCTTTGGAGATGATTAAACTTGGAGAGTTTAGAAAAGATTTATTCTATCGTTTAAATGTCTTCTCCATTGAATTACCGCCTTTAAGAGAAAGAATTGAAGATGTAACCATCTTATTAAATCATTTTACTAATTTTAACTATACGTGTAATACCACTTGCAAAAACTTTTTAACCTCTTATGAATGGCCTGGCAATATTCGAGAACTAGATAATGTTGGGAATTATATTAATACCCTTGAAGAAAATGATGAAATAACAATAAAGTCACTCCCAAGCTACTTAATTAACCAACATAACAAAACGACACAAACTATTACGAACCAAGAAGAATATTATGATGAAAGAAGTATCATCGAAGAAAAAACTGATTTTTCAATTTTTGTTTCAATCTTAAGAACGATTAGTTTTCTCAACTCTATTGATAAAACTGCTGGTAGAAAGCATATTCAAGAAACACTTATGAATAAGTCCATTGAACTAAAAACTCATCTTTTAAGAAAGAATCTTTCTTTAATGGACGATTTAGGTTTTATTATAAGAAAAAAAGGTCGCAACGGGAGTTATCTAACAAAAAAAGGTGAAGTATTTTTAAAAGAAATTCATTAATAGGATTAAAAATGGGATAATAAACAGTATTTTTATACTGTTTATTATCCCATTTATTATATTACTAGTTGAAAAATAATAATACTCATAATACTTGAGATAATAACAATAACCACATTTAACTCTAAGTATGATAATACAATAGCTACAATACCACCAATCATTGCTGAAAGCGTAGAATTTGTTGCAGTAATAATTCCAGGAAATATAAGTGCTGATAATGCAGTATATGGAATTAGTTTCATGAATCTTTTTGTAAAACTATTCTCTTTCAAATCATTAATAAAGACAAATGGTATTAATCGTGGGATATAAGTAACAATTGCCATACCAATTACTATATAGATTAAATTATTCAATAGCATTTACCTCCTCTTCATAGAAAAAAGCACCTATGGCTGAAGAAATTAGAATTGTAATAATCACACGCCATCCACTTGAAATATTTTTACTGATCACAGGTATAAAATATAAAATACTGCTACTAATTATACTGATGCCTGTAATCTTTAGAAGGACACTTTTACCTTTAATATTAGGTACGAGTAGTGCAATAAACATTGCATAAAGTGAAATACCCATACTTGACTGAATAATATCTGGTAAGGATGCACTTAGGTATAGACCAACAACTGTACTCCCTACCCAAGAAAGGTAGGCAACAATATTTATACCTAAAATCCAAGCATCACTTAACTCTTCTTGATCAGCCATAGAAATATATGCAAATGTTTCATCGGTAATACCGAAGGCAATTATTGGTAATAGTTTTTCATCTGCGTTTTTATGAACTTTTTGGCTTAACGAGGCACTCATCAAGAGATGTCTTAAATTAACAATAAAGGTTGTTAAAACAATTTCTACCATACCTATACCTGTACTCATTAAACTAACAGCCATAAATTGACTTGCCCCAGCATATACGATCAATGACATCAGTATTACCACTTCATTTGGAATATCTAGCGCCTTAGCAATTAAACCAAAACTTATACCAATTGGGATATAACCAATGGAAATATGGCTCCCTTTTATAATCCCCTTAATAAATCTACTTTGAAATTTCATAATCCTCCTCAATTGACTTTTTAAATATTATAACAGAAATCATTGTAAATGTATTACTTAATTATAATTAATCCATTAATATAAAAAACACAATTTTTATTAACCTTAAGTATATTTTCTCCATATTCTAATCATATGTATAGTCTTCACAGCTTTACCATTCTTATAGAGAAGCATTTTCTGTTTACTACCACCATATTCTCCTGGTTCAAAATATGTGATTCAACCGGTTTAATCACCTCCCATCTATGAGTACTCGCTAAAACACGGTATCATCAAAGTATTACCAAGATTTATGAAGAACAATATCCCTTTGATTATTTTTTTCCATGGCAGATAAACTTCTTCCATCTTCTTTAAATCTTTCATGTAGTTATATTTTAAATAATTTCCACTAAATAGTGCAAGAGGTTTTGGTATAAAATCAACAGGTTCAGGATTCTTTTGTCTTTCAATAATTTTCATACAATCGTTGAGCATTAACTCAGCGGCTTCATTTCTAGCAATAAAAGACCACACCAAGTATTAGCCCTATGGTGCGGTGATCTTTTATCATGATATAAAAATTATAAATTCATAAAATCTATATAATCTCCTCTAGACATATTCAATCGATTACCCGTCCGCTTAACTCTTCCTTCTATGCAAAATCTACAATGTTCCGGCTGGTCATCAACACAAATTTTATTTTCATATAGTTCATATTTTTTTCTAACTTCCATTGGCGAAATATTTGGCATAACAACATTACAGCCAGCTAGTAACGCTTGTTCTCTTCCATAATCGTCTATTGTACCAACAGCCGTCGTAGCAGGTAGTAAAACCTTTGGTAATATTAATCGTACCAAGGACAACATAACTAAAGTGTCTATTAACGAACCGTTTGATGCGCCTTTTAGTGGGGTTTGTTCATGAGTTAAATATGGACCAATACCTACCATATGGGGTTCTAACTCTTTGAGAAAAAGTAAATCATCTACTAAATCTCTTTTGTTCTGACCAGGTGAGCCAACCATAAAGCCTGCACCAACTTGATAACCAATCTCTCTTAGATCTTGCAGACAATTTTTTCTACTTTGAAATGTCATATTTTCATGTAAACTACTGTATAGTTCTCTATTGGCAGTTTCATGTCTTAACAAATATCTATTTGCTCCAGCCTTAAAATACTTTCTATAACTATCCTTAGATTTTTCTCCTAATGATAAAGTAATAGCAACATCATCATATAAATTTCTAATCTCTTTTATAATTGCTATCATCCGGTCATCTGTAAAATATGGATCTTCACCACTTTGTAGAACGAAAGTCCTATATCCTAAGTTATAGCCTTTTTTGCATGCATCAATTATTTCTTGATGTGTTAATCGATATCTATTAACATTTTTATTGTCTTTTCTAATACCACAATACAAGCAATTTTGCTTACAGTAATTTGAAAACTCTACTATCCCCCGGATGTAAACATCTTTTCCATAGTATTTTTCTTTCATACTCGAAGCAACATTTGATAAGTACTGTCTATTCTCAGTAGTAATATTATTTAATATATATAGGTAATCCTCTGGTGTAGCAACGTTATTTTTTTCTAAAGCATCTACAATTTTTTTAAATTCTTCATCGACTGTAAAAGTAGTAACCATTTTTCCTCCTAAATAAAAAACTTCCCATAGGGAAGTTATACGCATAGTAAACTATAAAATAGTCTATATTTATAACTGCCTAATAATTAAGATTGCTCTCCACTGTTAGGGGTTAATTTATTATTACAAATAAAAAATGAACTAACACTAATCATTTGATAATCATATAATATCACAAACTACTTTATTGTCAATAATTTATCAATCATTTCTTTTTACTTTATTCAATGGTTACTTTATTGCGACCATTTTTCTTACTTTTATACATTAATTGATCAGCTCTTTTGATAATACTTTTTAAATCATCACTTTTTTTAGCCAATGTACCACCAATTGATACCGTAGAACTAATCATTTTATCTTCATATCTTAAAACAGAATTTTCTACCAACATACGTGTTGTTTCAGCAATTCTATTTAAAGCTTTATTATTCACACCACTCAAAACAATAATGAACTCCTCTCCACCCCAACGGCCAGCGATATCTGTTTTCCGTATAGGCTGGTTCAATGTATTTGCAACTATCTTGAGCATTTCATCTCCAAGATCATGCCCATAATTATCATTGAATTTTTTGAAATGATCAATATCAATAAATAAAATACCATAACCAATATCTAAAGTTTCGAAATCATTGATCTTATTCTTAATGACAGATTCGATTTTTCGACGATTTGGCAAATTAGTCAACTGGTCATGTAGAGCTAACTCCTTAAGCTGTTCAACTTCATCTTCAGATATCTGGATTTCCTTTGATAACACATTGAAAATTTCCACAGCGCCAATTGCTTCACCAGATTCGTATAAAGGTAAGGTTTTAACTCTAATCTTCACACGATGGCCTTGTTTATGATGTAAATATACTTGGGTTTCTCTTTCTTCTAAGTCATTGATTGTTTTTTGAAGGGGACAACCACCTAGACATAATTTTTTACCAAAACCATCTACATGATTTAATATATTGTCATAACAGTGAGAACCAACAACTGTTTTACTGTCAAAGCCTGTTATTAGTTCAGCCCCTTTGTTCCAGAAAGTTATTTTGCGGTCATTGTCAACAAAATAAATACCTTCATCAATTTTATTTAGCATGGTTTTATAGAAAACATCATTCATTTATAACCCACCTTTCTCAAGATAGTATTCTATTACCCTTTTTATACCCGACTTAAAAGTAGTTTTCAAATTAAATCCTAGTTCTTCTTTTATTTTTTTGTCAGATATATTATAAAAATAGTCATGACCTCTTCGATCATCAATAAAAATAACTTTTGATTGACTCTCAGTCTTATAATCATTTTTTAAGATAGTTATGATTGTCTTCACTAGATTAACATTAGTTGAAACATAGTTCCCCCTAATATTATATATTTGACTTTTCTTATTATTAACGACTAAATATATTCCTCTACAATTGTCTTCTACATATAACCAACAGCGTTTGTTCAAACCATCTCCATAAATCGTTATTGGTTGATTATTAATATATGAAGTAATAATTTTAGGAATAAACTTTTCGACATTCTGATTCACGCCATAGTTATTCGTACTTCTAATAATATTTGCTGGATAGTTAAATGTATTGATATATGCTTTTATTAAAAATTCTGCACTGGCCTTAGAAGCTGCATATGGGTTCATAGGATTTAATAAACATTTTTCATCAAAAACTTTTTCTGAATCCTTGAGTGTAGACCCATAAACTTCATCTGTTGAAATTTGGGTAAAAGATGTATCCTTTAACTCTTTTTCCTCCCATACTTCCTTTGATACTGATAGGAGATTTTGAACCCCTAAGACATTTGTTTCCACAAACTCTCTTTGCGATTGAATGCTTCGATCCACATGTGTTTCTGCAGCAAAATTTATAATTCTATTAATATTATACTTGTTTAATAGATCCCTTATAAGCTTTGATTCAAGAATATCCCCTTCAATAAACACTACTTTGGAATTTTCTAGGAACTTGTTAAGTCTATCCTTTTCACCAGCATAAGTTAATTTATCTAAGATTATTATTTGACAATCAGGCTCATTTTTTAATAAATACTCAATAAAATGAGAACCAATAAACCCAGCACCACCTGTCACTAAATATCTATTCATTGCACCGCTCCTTAAAAAACTTTTGAATTGTATTAATTATCCTATTAACATCATTAATTTCTAGATAGTTATGAAGAGGTAGTCGTAATAAAGTTTTACTGCCTTTAGTAGTATAATAATCATCACCAATAAACTCTCCATATAATTTACCTGCCTTTGAACTATGTAGCGGAACATAATGAGTATTCGTATGAATTTTATTTTCTTTTAAGTACTCTTTAAGTTTTTTAAGCGTCTCTGGCAACTTAAGTTTAATAAAAAATAAATGTCCATTATTAACATTCTTATTGCATTTTTTTTGCCGATACAAGTAATTGTTACACTCTAAGTTCTCCAATCCTTTATAATATAACTCCCAGAGTTCTTTTCGATAAGCATTTATTTGGTCTAAAGCCTCTAATTGAGCATACAGAAAAGCAGCATTAATTTCACTCATCAGGAAAGAAGAACCCAATTGTTGCCAAGAGTAAAGGTCCACTTTATTATTCATAAAATCATGACGATTCGTACCCTTTTCTTGAATAATATGAGCAGCTTCAATAAACTCATCGTTATTAATAATTAATGCGCCACCTTCTCCACCAGAAGTTATGTTTTTAGTATCATGAAAACTAATACATGAAAAATCTCCAAAACTTCCAAGAGGCTTATTGTTATACAAAGCACCTATACCCTGAGCATTGTCCTCTATTAGATATATTTCCTGATCTTTTAACAAAGATAGTAATTCATCAAACGCAACAGAAAAACCACCATAATTAACGACAACAACAGCTTTAGTCCTTTCTGTAATGGCATTTTTTATTGATTCAATAGAAACATTCATTGTCAAAGGCTCTACATCAACAAACTTAATTTCAGCCCCTCTTAATGCAAAGGCATTAGCTGTTGAAACAAAGGTATATGACGGCATAATTATTTCATCTTTTGGATTAATATTTAACAACAAAGCAATCATTTCCAAAGCACTAGTACACGAGGGTAACAACATTGATTTGCCACCTAATCTACTTTCTAATACTTTGGAAACCTTACTTGTAAAGTACCCATTTCCATGAAGTGTCTTTTGATCCATGGCTTCATTTATGTATTCAATTTCTTTTCCAGTATAATATATTTCATGAAAATTAATCATTGTGATATACCCCCATTAAAAGCTAAAGTCCGTAGCATCACACTACGAACTTTAACATTATATCATAAATTTAGTTTTATCTTAAATTATTGAACAACAGGATAATCTTTATTGCTCCATCCAAGTGGTGCATTAGCGCCAACGCCCATACCACCATTTAATGATACAGCATCATAACCTAATAATCTTAAGCCGGCTACTGTTTGACCTGCTGTCTGTCCT
>Ga0209942_1001015_pt1 | contig 15937 bp, 12 predicted proteins | sample SalPonR1_A_D2_MG_FD_185695 | JGI IMG/M metagenome (GOLD analysis project Ga0209942, IMG submission 185695) | Salt pond soil microbial communities from South San Francisco under conditions of wetland restoration - Salt Pond MetaG R1_A_D2_MG... ... | reverse complement strand
CCTGCGGGCTTGTGTGGATCAAGTGTTTCTATTGGATGGAGATTCCTGGTCATGAATACCTTGCAGAAAAGAGGCTAAAATAAGCAAGTAAAAATATTGATTCCACCTTAAGTTGACGCGTATGCCCCGAAGGGGCGCAGGATAAAAGCCCAGGCCGGCAGGCCTGGATTGAGGGAAATTAAGCCTTAAGCCCTGAAAGGGCGCAGTAGGAAATGCGTAGTCTGAAGGCTGCTGTCTTGGTATGCCGCACTTTCAGATGAAGCATCATATTTGATGCAAAATCACGCGGAAAGCGTGAGCGGTAAAAAAAATTTGGTATTGGATTTCATTGCAGAGATCAGCCCGGGCTATTGTATGTCGCCCTTTCAGGCCTTTTATGCTTTTGGGCGCAGCTGGAGCTGCGCCCCTCCCAGCCACCACAAGCTGCCTTGAGTGAGGCTGCGTGAGGGATAGTAAGGGCGCGAAGCGGTCCGGAGAATCGCCTCATGGCGATCTCGCGGACGGAACCCCTGAATAGCCCGACCCCGAGGCTCCGCCTTTGGCGGGTCTCGAGGGGCACGCCCTAAAAAAATGTGAAATCAAGATGGGCCTGGTCATGGGAATATCACTAAGTTTTTAGTATTTTAGTGATTCAATATTCACCCAACCTAAAAATAACTCCTATGGACGAAAACAATAATAAGAATGGCAATAGCAAGGTCAGCTATAACATAAATACGGGAAGCGGCAAATGTCCCTTTACCGGGGGTGCTTACAAAGAAAGCGCCGGCGGTGGAACGCGAAATCAGGATTGGTGGCCGAATCAGCTCAAACTGCATATCCTACGGCAGCATTCGAATCTATCGAATCCCATGGGCGAGAATTACGAATATGCGGAAGAGTTCAAAAAGCTCGATCTCGGGGCTGTAAAAAAAGATATTTTCGACCTCATGGAAGACTCACAGGACTGGTGGCCGGCCGATTATGGGCACTATGGTCCATTCTTTATCCGAATGGCCTGGCACAGTGCGGGGACCTATCGAATTCAGGACGGACGAGGTGGTGCCGGTGGCGGAACGCAGCGGTTTGCCCCACTCAATAGCTGGCCTGATAACGCGAATTTAGATAAAGCACGCCTTTTATTATGGCCTGTAAAACAGAAATACGGCAGCAAGATTTCCTGGGCTGATTTGATGATTTTGGCCGGTAATTGCGCTTTAGAGTCTATGGGATTTGAAACGGCCGGCTTCGGCGGAGGGCGTGAAGACCTTTGGGAACCGGAAGAGGATGTGTATTGGGGACCGGAAGCGGAGTGGCTAGGCGATAAGCGCTACTCCGGAGATCGTGACCTGGAAAACCCACTGGCTGCTGTGCAAATGGGGCTGATTTACGTAAATCCCGAAGGGCCGAATGGGGAACCCGACCCTAAAAAAGCGGCACACGATATTCGGGAAACCTTTGGCCGCATGGCGATGAATGACGAGGAAACTGTAGCCTTGATTGCAGGGGGACATACCTTTGGAAAAGTGCATGGCGCCGCGCCTGAAGAGCATGTGGGACCCGAACCGGCAGCCGCTTCTATAGAAGAGCAGGGGCTGGGTTGGAAAAATGAATATGGAACGGGTAAGGGGGGTGATACCATTACCAGTGGACTGGAAGGTGCCTGGTCGCAAACCCCTACAAAATGGAGTAATAATTACCTGAAAAACCTTTTTGAATACGAGTGGGAGTTAACGAAATCGCCAGCCGGAGCTTATCAGTGGAAGCCGAAAGGCGATACCGCGGCAGGCACCGTCCCTGACGCTCACGACCCGAATAAATCCCATCAACCGATGATGTTGACGACGGATTTGTCTCTGAAGGAGGATCCCGCATACGAGAAAATTTCGCGTCGTTTTTACGAAAATCCCGAGCAACTAAAAGATGCGTTTGCCAAGGCTTGGTTCAAACTGACGCACCGCGATATGGGGCCGATCTCCCGCTACTTAGGCCCGGAAGTGCCGAAAAAAGAGTTTATGTGGCAGGATCCGGTTCCAGCGGTGGACCACGACTTAGTTGATGATAACGATGTGGCTACACTAAAGCAGCAAATTATGGACACGGGCCTCAGTGTGCCTGAGTTAGTTCGCACAGCTTGGGCCTCGGCATCTACCTATCGTCATTCAGATAAACGAGGTGGTGCTAATGGCGGCCGTTTACGATTAGCTCCGCAGAATACCTGGGCAGCGAACCGACCGGATGAATTAAAAAAGGTATTATCCAAACTGGAAGAGGTGCAAACGCAATTTAATGAGGCGCAGTCCGGCGACAAAAAGGTATCCATGGCCGATTTGATCGTATTGGGTGGATGTGCAGCCGTAGAGGCGGCGGCTAAAAAAGCGGGGCATGATATTTCCGTTCCGTTTACAGCGGGCCGTGCGGATGCCTCTGCCGAGCAAACCGATGTAGAGTCTTTTGAAGCTTTAGAGCCCTTAGCGGATGGATTTAGAAACTACTTCAAGGAAGGAAATCCGGTCACCGCTGAGGAAATGTTGGTCGACAAAGCACAGCTAATGACCTTGACCGCTCCTGAAATGACGGTTTTACTTGGAGGTATGCGTGCCTTGAATGCGAATTATGACGGTTCAAATCACGGTGTGTTTACCGAGCAGCCCGGCACTTTGAGCAATGACTTTTTCAAGAACTTGCTTGATCTTGGCACGACTTGGAAAGCGCTTGATGATGATCAAACGGTATTCGAAGGCCGCGATCGCAAATCGGGCGAAGTGAAATGGCATGGAACCCGTGCAGATTTGATCTTTGGATCGAATTCTGAATTGCGTGCAGTAGCAGAGGCTTATGGTCAAGCCGGATCGGAAGAGAAATTTGTCCATGACTTTGTGAAAGCCTGGGACAAAGTGATGATGCTGGACCGATATGAGTTGAAGTGATCTAGTGTTTCATAGCACGAAGCTTTTCATAAAAGGTCGTCCGTTGGACGGCCTTTTTTTGTGTTCGGATTCCATTCTATTGTTTCTTGCTTTCAGGCTTCCACTTTAAAACCCAACACCAATCATTTCAAGAGTTAATCTTATGACTCCATAAAATCCGGTTTTGCATTCTTAATAATAGGAAAGAAAGCGTAAGCGATGCGCAGCAGGCCTGAGCGAGCCCACTTGTGGGTGAGCGAAGGAGACTGCCGGCCGGTGGCAAAGCCCCGGCCAAAGGCCGAGCGAATAGAGAGCTGCGTAGCGTAGCGACCCCGTCCCGAGGAGCGCGAGGCGCTCTCGAGGACGGGGATACGCCCTATTAATTAATATCATAAAATTGGCGGGGAGAGAATGGCTTTTTTTCACCTATGCATTCTGACTTTTCATAATAGGTCATGGCGTCCTCGAGACTAAAAAAGTGACTCCACTCCGTATCTTCGGACAAAAGCCCGGCGCGATTCAGTTTGTCACGCAAAGGACCTATAGCACCTACAATGTAAAATTTGATATCCTGCTCTGTTAAAAATTGCATGAGCTCTTGAAGTGCCATAACCCCGGTGGAGTCAACCATATTAATGGATGAAGCCTCAAGAATGAGCACATCGGGATGCTGGCTACGCTGCTCTAGTCGACTGTGGATAGCTTCCTGGAACGCTTCCACATTGGCGAAATACAAGGGAGCATCAAAGCGGATAAGAAGCATATCTTCATCAATATTCGCTTTGGGATAACGATCAATATTTCTAAATACATGCGTATCACCGAGGCGACCCAGCTCTGCCGAGTGTGGCTTAGCGATCTTGTAAATGATGTCGAGCAAAGAAATAACCACACCAGCGAGAATCCCCTCTTTGATACCGACGAAGAGCGTCACCACAAAGGTAAACATCAAAAGAGCAAAGTCTTTTCGATCGGTTTGCCATAAATGTTTCATTTCTTTGAAATCAAAGAGGGAGGTGACCGCGAGCATAACGATAGAAGCCAGAATCGTCATGGGTAAGAAATAAAAAGCGGGCGTAAAAAAGAGTACCGTAATGACTATCAGTACTACTGTAATCAATGCAGCGAGCACAGTCTTAGCACCGGCTTGATAGTTGACAGCAGTACGGGAGAGACCTCCGGTAGCGGGGTAAGACTGAAAAAAGGAGCCAAAAATATTGGCTAACCCCAAGCCTATCAATTCGTTATTGGCATTCACTTTATAGCCTTCACGACTAGCAATGTTTTTTGCTACGGCGATGGACTCCATATAACCAATAAGCGCGATGGTAAGGATAACCGGGAGAAGACTTTCTATTTCAGACCACTCGAAGGAAAGCAGGGTGAATTTAGGCAATCCACTGGGGATCTCGCCTACAATGCGCAAACCCCGATCAGCCCAACCCATAGTGGCGGTCAAAACAATACCGAGTATAACGGCTAGTAATGCGCCCGGAATATTTTTATTAATTTTTTTTATCCCCATCATAAGGGCAATCGCTCCTATCCCTAATCCGGCAGTAATCGGATTTATATCAGACATATGCTCAAACAGAAATGTGGGAAGCTGATAAATGGGCATACTTTTGTCGATACTAAGCCCAAGCAAGTTGCCTAACTGGCTGAGTCCAATAATCACCGCAGCGGCCGAGACAAAGCCACTCAAAACCGGATGAGACAAGAAATTGACGAGGAATCCTGCTTTAAAAACGCCCATGAGAAATTGAATAATTCCAACGGCGAGCGCAGTGACGAGTGCCAATCGAATAAATTCAGGCGAACCCACTTCGGCCAATTGGCCGACCCCGGCATAGACCAGCAAGGATACCATGGCGACAGGACCCACAGCCAACTGGCGAGAGGTCCCAAATAAGGCATAAACCACCAAAGGGACCAAAGAGGCATATAAACCATAGACAGGAGGCAATCCTGCCAATACGGCATAGGCCATCCCCTGTGGAATAAGCATAACAGCAACAATAAGGCCGGCGACAATATCACCCTGCAAATAAGCAGGGCGATAATTTCGCACGGTGTCTACAATGGGAAGGTATCGGCTTAATAAACTCATACTAAAAATGATTAGGCTGTTTTATAATTGTCGAAGTCATCTAGTACTACAGATACATCATACCCTTTATGTGCCAGATAAGCAGAGGCTACTGCTGATCGACTGCCCGCCGCACAATGCACGACCAGAGATTGATCAGTTGGAACTTCATCCAATCGGGGAAGCAGTCGCGTATGTGCAACATTTATCGCTCCATCGATGTGGCGCTCTTCATACTCCGTCAATTTTCGCACATCAAGCACTTTTTTACCATTTTCGATCTGCTTATCCACTTCTCCAAAGGTCAAAGTTTCAATCTTATTCTTATCTCCCTTGTAGTTTTTCAAATCAGAAGGAGTGATATAAGCGGGAACATAATCTAAACCCACGCGGATCAGATCGCGAACCGCTTCATCGACTTGATCTTCTTCGATCACTAAATAGATGTGCTGATCCTCTTCTATGTAGGATCCCGCTATCGTATTAAATTGCTTATTGAAAGGTGAAGACATCGAGCCGGGAAGATGGCTATCCATGAAGTCTTTGGAATCACGAGTATCCAGAATAACGGCTTTATCGTTTGCCTCTACTTTTTTCATGAAGGCATTGACACCCAAGCGCACGGGTGAAATACCGTCAGCAACTAATGCTTGTCCTTCTTTATTGACGCGTTTCATGCGTGCAAAATAGTATGGAGGCTCTGGCTGTCCTTCAAGGATAAAGTCTACAAAATTCTGCTCCGAATCGGAGGATTTTATCGAATTATTGAATTTCAACTCGTATCCTACGGTACTTTCAGGAACAGCCCCCAGGGCTTTTCCGCAAGCACTTCCTGAACCATGTCCCGGCCACACCTGAATGTACTCAGGCAGATCTTTAAACTTTTCAACGGTTTGGAACAAAGTACGTGCCGACGATTCCATCATGTTTTCCATACCCGCGGCCGACTCCAGCAAATCGGGGCGACCTACATCACCTACGAAGACAAAGTCCCCTGAGGCAATGCCCATAGGCACGTCAGCGGCGGCTCCATCCGTTATAAAAAAGCTCAAATGTTCGGGCGTATGTCCTGGTGTATACCAGGCTTTGATTTCAATATTCCCGATTTTGATGCTATCTCCGTCTTTAAGTAAACGATGATCGTAATCGCTGCCGATGAGCCATTCGTATTTCCAGTCTTTGTCGCCCTCGTCCGAGGCATAGACTTTTACGCCGCGCTCGGCCATTTCTCTAAGTCCCGATACATAGTCGGCGTGAATATGAGTATCCGCTGCGCCAATAATTTCTAAATTCTCGTCAGCAGCGATTTCAAAATACTGGTCGACATCTCTCATTGGGTCAATAATGATCGCCGTTCCGTTGGCCTGACAGCCAACGATATAAGAATACTGTGCCAGTTTATGATCAAATAATTGTTTGAAATACATGTTATAGTGTTTTTTTAGTGAGGTAATTTATCGCGTAATACGCCATAGGTATAAGTACCCAAAATGGCGGCTACTATGGGGATTAACATAACTGTGAGACCTGAGCCCAACAGAGCAAATAAGGGTCCCGGGCAGGCACCAATCAGTCCCCAGCCGAGTCCAAATGTAGCACCACCAATGAGGTAGCGTTTCACTTGACTAGCGTCCTTTGGTGCAATCCGAATGGGGTTTCCATCCATATCTTTAATTCCAAGTCGCTTAATGAGCTGTATGGAAATCATCCCTACGACAATCGCAGATCCAATAATTCCATACATATGAAAGGAATCGAATCGAAACATTTCTTGAATTCGAAACCAGGAGATGACTTCAGATTTGACCAAAACCAGGCCAAAAAATATACCGAAAATCAGACTTTTTAAAAGCTTTGAAAAATTCATATTTTATTTTTTAGGATCCGAAAATGATGGGATACAATACGTGAGTCATAAGTAAGCCTCCAATAAAGAAACCGACAACGGCGATAAGAGAGGCAAATTGCAAGTCTGACAGACCCGAGATAGCATGACCCGATGTGCAACCACCGGCATAGCGCGTCCCGAAACCGACTAAAAACCCACCGATAATAAGTATTGCCAGATTTGTAGGCGAACTCAAGCTAGACCAACTGAATAATTCATCGGGCACGAAGCCGGAAAAATCAGAAAAGCCCAGATCTTGTAATGCGGTTATTGTAGAAGCAGAGATATCAATAGGCTCGGGATTCAACCAGACATTCCCTGCCAAAAACCCTCCAATCGTTATTCCTAAAACAAAAGCCAGGTTCCATGCCCCCGTTGTTTTCCAGTCATACTTGAAAAAAGATATATCTCCGACATTACAAGCGGCGCAAACATGCCGGAAACTCGAGGAAATGCCTAAAGACTGCCCCACAAATATGAGTAACAGCGGAATCGTAAGGCCGATCAATGGTCCACCTATATACCAGGGGAAGGGCTGCGTTAAAAAATCCATATGTTCGTTTTTATTTCGTTTAGTAATATATCACAAAGATGCAATGCATTTTTCACTTGTCATAACATTAGGCCATAAAAATAGTTCAATGCTCTATAAAAAGAAAGGAAATCAAGCCACTTTCAACCTCGAATAAAAGCCACAAACCTTACTATACCGACCATTTTGTTAATTTTCATAAAAATTAATCTATTTGCAACCAACTTGTTATTACATTTGTTACCTTTGTATCAATTATCACACAAAAACCTTGGCCATGGCAGATTCAAGTAAACTCCCGCGACACGCACAGATTAGTCGCCATCTTCGGGAAGCCATCGAACAAAACATCTACGGACCGAAAGAGAAGTTACCTTCAGAAAAAGAATTGGCCGAACAGTTTGAGGTGAGTCGCATAACTGTCCGCAGGGCTCTTCAAACTCTGGAAAATGAACACCTCATTCAGCGAAGTCAGGGACGGGGCAGCTTTGTTTGTGACCCCAAAAGCAGCCAGCCCGCTTTGGAACTCACGGATTTTACTGAAGACATGGCTCTTGCCGGTCGTACAGCTACCAGTCAGGTTCTCAAAAAAGAATTGTTTCCCGCCTCAGAACGAATCGCTCTAGCCCTCGAGATTGAAGAAGGAACTAAGGTCGTTGAACTCACGCGCTTACGGCTTGCTGATGGTCAACCCATAGCCATTGATAAAACCTATTTGCCTGCCTTTTACGCCCAACTTTTAGAGGGTGAAAATCTGGAGGAACAAACGATCTATGAGATCCTGGAAAACAAATACGAGATTACGATACAGCGAGGATGCATTAAAATAAAGGCCGCTGCACTGGCCCCCGAGTGGGCCCTTCACTTGAAAATGGAACCCGGAGCGCCGGCATTACAGGTAGAGCGCGTTTCTTATACTATTCAAGAAAAGCCGATATACTACCAAATCCGCTTCAATAATTCAAATAAGATTCAGTATGAACTAATGGCCGAACGGCAAAGCGGCATAGGATGCTCCCACCTTCCCCTAAAGGAGTTTGCCCCTGTGTATTTCATTGAATAAGCACCCGTCTCGCCCAGCATACACAGTGATTTGGGAAAAGACGGAGTACATATTTCCCAAATCTCAGATTTAATTCTATTTTGAGAAAAAAATAGGATGCGTATTTTTCGGTCAGAGATGGGACTCAATTATGCTAAATATTCATTTGGCTATGCCATATATGCCCAGACTGAATCGCAAGCAGATGGTCAGAAAGCCCTCCAAAATGGCTTTTTGCCATATACGGGCCAACATTTGGATCTTGCCAATGTGTATTATTTAGCTCGAAGTCTTCGCATACATCTCCAACCCCTTGAACTCAGCTCTGAAAACCGAAGGGTACTCCGAAAATACGAAGAAGCGAAAGTAAAACTTGAATTACATCCCATTTCCGACTATAGATGGCAGTCGGAAGACACCGATTTTTGCCTAACTTACGCAAATGAGCGATTTAGCACTTCTTTTACGGCCGATCGGCTAGACCGCATCCGCCAGCACCGGCATCTTACGCATTATTTAGAAATCCATATTGACGCTGAACGCCAAGCTTTGATCTTTTTGCATTGCGGATCAGAGGGTTGGCACTACTGGTTTGCTTTTTTTTGCTTAGATACAACGAATCCCCTGGGAAAGTTTGCTATGCTGCGATCAGCCCAGCTGGCCGTTGAGCACGGGCTGTCTCATCTCTATATAGGAACTTGCTATGGCTCTCACTCTTTATACAAAGTTCGCGACTTTAAATCCATTTCCTTCTATGATGGCTCAGAGTGGTGCACGGATAAAAAGAAACTAAAAGCCTGGTGCAAATCGGATGAAAATTGTGAATTAACCGACCGACTAAAACGCGAATAGCTCATGGAATTAACTTATACATGGATTTCACTGGTTCCACCTTTGGTCGCCATTGTACTGGCCATGGTGACGCGAAAGGTTTACCTTTCACTGGTTACGGGCATTGCCGCCGGATGGTTCATTTTATCAGACTTTAATCCCTGGACGGGGTTTTTAAATACACTTGAGGGTTTTGTTGATGTCTTCCAGGATAAAGGTCAAACTCGAACGATTCTTTTTGGCGCTTTAGTCGGAGCTCTAATCTTGCTCATTCAAAAGAGTGGAGGAGTCGCAGGCTTTATTCGATGGGTGGAGAAGCAATTACTTTCGCGCTTCTCGGTTGGCTCTGGAGGACGGCGTTGGGTGCAAACCGCTGCCTGGCTCAGCGGCATTGTCATATTTGTGGAAAGCAGCATTTCTGTTTTGACTGTCGGAACTCTGTTTCGCCCTTTATTTGATCGACTCAAGATATCCCGGGAAAAGTTGGCTTATATTGCCGACTCGAGTTCAGCACCCGCCTGCATACTCATTCCATTTAATGCCTGGGGTGCTTTTATCATGGGACTATTAATTACCCTGGGTTTTACGGAGCCGTTCACTTTACTGATCTCGTCCATCGCTTTTAACTTTTACCCTATTTTGGCTCTGGCATGGGTTCCTATTGTCATTTGGACCGGATTAGACTTTCCGGCTATGCGAAAAGCGCAAGAAAGAGTGGACACAAGCGGAGATGTCTTATGGGAAGGCGCTCAACCGATGGTTTCAACAGATCTCACTGAAGCCAAACCCGTGGAAAACGCGCCCCTACGTCCCGCAAATATGATACTCCCTCTAGCCATCATGGTTGCTCTTATGCCCGTCATGCTCGCTTACACCGGATGGAGCTCTGCTCTCGAGGATCGACCGGATGCCGATTTCTTCGGGCAATTTTTCTACGCCATAGGCCAGGGATCGGGCTCAACTGCTGTCTTGACTGCAGTAAGCCTGGCCATTCTGGCCGCTATATTCATGTACAAAATTCAGTCCCTCATGCGGATTGGCGATATGGTCGATCATAGTATTAAGGGAATTAGTGACATGTTGCCGCTGGCACTCTTAATGCTATTTGCCTTTGCTCTAAGTACCGTTTGTTACGAACTCAATACCGGCTTGTATGTTGCCCATTTGGCCGAACAGTGGATGTCGCCTCAGCTCGTGCCTGTGGTGGTATTTTTAATCAGTGCTTTCATCGCATTTTCTACAGGGACATCCTGGGGTACATTTGCTATTATGGTTGGAATAGCTCTCCCCCTTGCTGAGACTTTACAATTGCCCCCTGCCCCCATTTTGGCAGCTGCACTAGGTGGTGGCATCTTCGGAGATCACTGTTCGCCAATTTCCGACACCACCATTCTTTCCTCTATGGCTTCGGCTACAGATCATATTGATCACGTTCGAACACAACTGCCCTATGCTCTTCTTCTCGGGGGCGTCAGTAGTATTTTTTACCTCATTTTAGGTTATACCCTTTAAAATTAGCTGCTTTACATCTATTATTTTATGCTTCAAGCATCATTTACTGTACAATTGGTATAATAAATAAGACATAGCTCCAAAAACTTCACACTTAAAAGACAACTTATTTTACTTTTGAACTTTTAAACAACCGACGAGTTTTTTATCTTTAATATGATCCAATCCTTGAATAAACAATCTTTCTTGGTTTTTATATCCCTACTACTCCTTGTAGCGAGTGGATACCTCTACTTAGAGGTTTTTAGAGGAGGTTCGAAAGTCTCAGAAGAGAAAGCAGTAAAAACAGAAAAACTTAATTCAGCCCCTAACAGTGCAGTGGGGGGAACGCGGTCGGTACGACTCATGGCTTCGGATGGTCATTATTACGAGTTTACTCTTCCGGAAGAATGGAAAGCCGACATTTCCCCTTTTTCGCCACCCGGCTCCCCCGCTGTAAATCAAGGGTTCCGCATTGATCTGGTGCAGGGGGAAAAGGGGTTGAACTACAGTTGGTACTCTCCTATCAAATATCATTTTTATCTGGGAGAAGTCGGAAAATATCTCAGCCAACAACGAGCGCCCCTAACGCCTCTGGCTTTGCTCGAATCTTTTTTTGGACATCAGCCAGACTCCTGCCAACGCATCGACAAACCTTCGAAAAATTGGAATCGGAGAAAGAATCATCCAGTGGAACATTATTCTGAAGTATTAACCGAATGGTATAAAGTCGAAGGGCGGGCACAGCCTATCTATTATTATATAAAAATTGAAAAAGCTCCTACTCCTGGAGTATATGGAGACCTGGGTAGTTGGACTTTTTCCGGCTTTCGATTTGAAATACCTGCAGGTGAAAAGCTAAGCGAAAAGAACATGAAGCCTGCCCAAATTTTCTATCGAACTTTAAAAGAGATAAAGGAAGAGAAATCGCCCAGCAAAAGTTAAGTATCCTAAAGCATAATCAGCGGTAAGTAGACCTCTTGATCGTCGTAGGTCACACGAAGCAAATATCGGCCGGCGGGCAGTGGAGTTCTTGAAAGCGTCAGTAGAAAGCTATCGCTGCTTTTCAACCAACTGCCCAAAGGATAAACCTGACCGGCCATGTTTATCCATGCCAATTCTACTTCCCCTCGATAAGTGTCAGTCCAAATCCATTCGGCTTGATTCCCGACCAGCGGATTCGGACTCAAGCTCATGGTGGCCGATTCCAAAGCCCATTCCGCTGTTGACCAAGAAACCGTGTTGGACGTTTGTAATTTGCCTGATTCATTCCAGGCTTCTATAGTAAACTCATAATCCTCACCGGCACGCAGACCCAATCGATGTCGTGTTTTATCCTCGGGAAATGACAGCTGCCGGTTTCCAAAAATACCCGAATTGACTTCCCTGACCTTCAAACGATATTCTGTAAGCTCATCGATGCCACCCGACCAATTTAAGTCTACCGTATAGGGAAAAGGTGAATCTACCGCCTCAAGAATCAGCGTATCTTGCCCCCCTGCACTACAGCCATCCATTCTGGATCGCAAATCAGATCGCCATTCGTTTAATTGACCATATAGCTCCTGCCCCGGGCAAGCGGTAGCACAGCCATCTCGATGACCAGACACCCCCAAAAGGTCTAAGCCTGAGGAGGCGTGAATGCTCCGACTTTGCGGAGACACCTCCCACTTGCAGGCTGCGTAGGCTGCCAGATCTACCCAAGATACGCGAGCGGCAGAAGCCGGTGCCACATTGGTAAATGTACCCAAAACACACATGCCCATCGCATCTTGGTTTTGAGCACAAAAATGGGCTCCTTGAATATCGTCAGCCCGTCCCAAATAAATTTCACCATTCGGATCAATCAAGTAATGATACCCAATATCAGCCCAACCGCGTCCATTGACGTGAAAGTCCCAAATCGATCGCACCACCGCCGCCCAATCAGAGGAACTATTAGGTCCTGCCGAATGATGGACAATCAAGTGCGTGGGTTCATTTTTAACGGGTGTCTGAGTGGTCGGACAGTTACTACACCATTCAGCACGCTCTTGAATATCCGGTTGGGGACAATCGCAGTCTTCTTCCCGCAAATCCGCTTCCTGGTATTCCAAAGGGCTGCTGGACCCCGGATAATACCGATGGTAAAAAACGCCCCCCCTCAGCTCGCCGACCGAACGCAGATAAAGTGTATCGATTTGGCCTTGTTCGGAAAACTGCAGCTTGGAAAAGTACGACTCCTCATAAGATAAGTGATCATCTAAAGCAATGGGCGCCCAGGGGGCAGTTGACGAAAAACGCCATTGCATATTCGCCATATCTAGAGGTGAAGCTTCCACAAAGTAAGACAAATGCGGATTGTCTTTCGCTTCGTGGGGAATCCGGATTTCGTCTTCCGCTTGCAATCGCAAGCTATAGTCTACACTTATATGTGTTCCCCTTTGGGCACTCAAGCAAGATGTTAGGAAAAAGCAAAAGAATAAAATACTAGTTGTTTTCGTCATCTTTTTTCTTTGGGAAAAACTCGTTTGCTCCTTCTAGAACGGATGTTACTACATCGGGGTTGAGTAAAGTGGAAGTATCCCCCAATCGATCTGTATCGCGAGAAGCAATTTTTCTCAAAATACGCCGCATAATCTTGCCTGATCGCGTTTTGGGCAACCCTTCGACGAACTGTATACGCTCCGGCTTTGCTATAGGGCCAATTTCTTTATTTACGGTGTTCAAAATTTCATCGCGTAAAGCCTGCGGACTTCGCACCTCATCCTCCACTATAATATAGGCGTGAATCCCCTGTCCTTTTATATCGTGTGGGTAACCTACCACCGCCGACTCCACGACGCGAGCATGGGTATTGATAGCATCTTCCACTTCGGCCGTTCCTAAACGGTGGCCCGAGACATTGATAACATCATCGACCCGACCGATAATTCGATAGCGGCCATCCGCATCGCGTTTGGCTCCATCACCTGTGAAGTACATGTTCTCAAACGCCGAAAAATATACTTGTTTACAACGTTTGTGATCACCATATACCGTTCGCAGCATAGACGGCCAGGGAAACTGGATACAAAGCAAGCCCTCCGTATTATTTTCTTCAATGATATTGCCCTCCTGATCCAGCAAAATAGGCTGCACGCCTGGAAGCGGTTGAGCCGCAAAAGATGGCTTTAATTTTTGGTGGGCGCCCGGTATGGGAGAAATCATGATCCCTCCGGTCTCTGTCTGCCACCAGGTATCTACAATGGGACAGTTTGACTTACCGATAAAACGGTGATACCACTTCCAGGCCTCCTCATTGATCGGCTCACCAACCGACCCAATCACTTTTAAGCTACCCAAAGAGTGCTCAGCTACGTGCTCCAAGCCTTTCGCCATCAAGGCGCGAATCGCTGTGGGCGCCGTATAAAACTGATTGACTTGATATTTATCGCAAATTTCCCAAAATCGTCCGGCGTCCGGCCAGGTGGGCACACCTTCGAACATTACCGTTGTCGCCCCGGCCAACAAGGGTCCATACACGATATAACTGTGGCCGGTTATCCATCCAATATCTGCCGTACACCAATACACATCGCCCGGCTGATACTGAAATACATTACTGAAAGTATAGTAAGTGCCGACCATATATCCTCCGGTGGTATGCACCACGCCTTTTGGCTTCCCCGTAGAACCCGAAGTATACAGGATAAAAAGCATATCCTCCGCATTCATCGTTTCCGCCTCAAATTCGGTTGGTTTGCCCTTTATGGCATCATGCCACCATACATCGCGCCCCTCCTCCATATTCACAAATTCACCCGTGCGCTTATACACAATGACGCTTTCCACGCAATCGACTTTAGACACCGCCTCATCAGCAATGACCTTGATCGGAATTTCCTTATTTCCCCGGAAAGAACCGTCGGATGTGAGCAGCACCTTCGCCTTAGCATCATCAATTCGATCCGCCAGGGCTTGCGCCGAAAAGCCCGCAAACACGACTGAGTGAACTGCGCCAACCCGAGCACAAGCGAGCACAGCTACTGCAAGCTCGGGAACCATAGGCATATACAAGCAGACCCGATCGCCCTTTTGGACTCCATGTTCTTTGAGTACATGTGAAAACTGATTGACCTTCGCTAGTAATTCCCGATATGTCCATCGCACCTCATCATCATTCGGGTCATTCGGCTCCCAGATAATTGCAGTTTGGTCACCGCGTTCCGCTACGTGCCGATCCAGACAATTTTCAGTAATGTTCAGCTGTCCACCTTCAAACCATTTCACATCGGGTCCCTCAAAATCCCAGGACAGAACATTATCCCACTTTTTCCGCCATTGAAAACTTTCGGCTATTTCCTCCCAGAACCCCTCCGGGTCTGATACCGATTTTTTATAGACCTCTTGATATTCCTCCCAGGATTGTATTTGATGCGCACTCATAGATGTATTTTTCTTATCAAACGAATGGAAATCAATATACCGTCTTTCAGGGAGATATCAAAATCGTCTTTTGCCCCATATTCTCGTATTTTAAAGATGTGTTTTTGGGCGATCCCCTCGTCCCGAGGAGCGCGAGGCGCTCTCGAGGACGGGGTCGCTGCGCTTCGCAGCTCTCTATTCGCTCGGCTCCGGCTCTCACCCTATGCTGCCAGCCTGGGGCGAGAGCCGGATCTCCCTCCCTCCGGTCGGGCCTGCTTCGCATCGCTATCGCGAAGAAGAAGAGGCCAGCCCTTTGCGTATCCATCGACTCAGAGAAGTTTACGAAGCGATAAGTACATAGAATTTTTTATGTGTAATTTATTGATTAACATATCCTCCAGACAATTAGCCGTTCTTAACGGTTATAGACGTCTAGAACGGTTATTTTTGTTGAAAAAAGCCATAAAATACTGTTTTTCAGCTCACTACCTCTCCTTTTTGTTCAGTCTTGGGAAGCCAATTTTTTTTCGACAAAACTGAATTGTTGAGTACTCATCTGGAGGATATCAGACAAAAATGACAGACTCTATTCGGTTAAGATTGTGCCGCTCTGAAAAATTTGCGATAAATATTATAATGTGTAATTCATTGATTAACAATATCTACTGACTATTAGCCGTTCTTAACGGTTATAGACGTCTAGAACGGTTATTTTTGTTGAAAAAAGCCATAAAATACTGTTTTTCAGCCTACTACCGCTCCTTTTTATTCAGTCTTGGGAAGCCAATTT
>Ga0209942_1001012_pt1 | contig 15984 bp, 19 predicted proteins | sample SalPonR1_A_D2_MG_FD_185695 | JGI IMG/M metagenome (GOLD analysis project Ga0209942, IMG submission 185695) | Salt pond soil microbial communities from South San Francisco under conditions of wetland restoration - Salt Pond MetaG R1_A_D2_MG... ... | reverse complement strand
ACCATTTTAACCAGTGGGAAAAAGAGATGAGGACGACAGAAAACTGGCTGCCAGAGGGAGAAAAACCACTCAAAATTGCGCTCACATCAGGCGCATCCTGCCCGGATGTTCTGGTGGATGAAGTACTGTTAAAAATTCTGGACCTGTATCCTGACACAGCGGAGCTGGAGGATGTTTTAAGACCCTACGAGGAAGAAATAGCGGCCAACCATTAGGCTGAATTCGATGAGTAATCGAACGGATTTAGGTTTCGATATCTCAGTCGGAAACGACCATAAAGTATGAAACCCTCGGGGGCTGAAATGTGCGAAGCCGCAGATGGTAATCCACCTCCTGTACTTCAATTCTGGGGGAAATTCGCCCGGTGTCATCCTGTTGGAGAACGCTGTAGTCCACATAGGCAATAAATGGCCGGGTGCCTTCTACCATGGAGTACTCTTCAATGGGTACATCAAAGAGTACCGTTACAAAGGAGGGGTTGAACGTAACGGCTTCTCCGCTTGGCAGATTACGGGTGCGGATGGGAACACGAACCTCAGCCTCGGTAAATTCAGCTATATCAGCGGTAAGAGTGGCCGTTGACGGAGATATAATCAGTCCGTTTTCCGATTCTGTTAGTGGGATCTCCCGGCTAATATTTTCGTCCACATCATTCAGGCTTAGCTCACGCGTTGTCCAGCTCGAAATTGCTTCGAGCCGAGACCGTGCTCCGGTTATCTGAACGCTGTCGGGGGATAAAACAGACTCTCCAATTACACCGTACTGCTCGCGGGGATTTATCATGACCCGGTTAATTAGCGGAACGACCTTATCATCTTTTGGCTCCGTTTCAATCGTAATAAAGGAGGGCTCTACCTGAAGTATATTCAGTTCATTTAGTGCAGACGTTTGATTTCGAATCTGTTCAGCAACATTAATTTCGTTTCCTGTTTGTGAATTCAGCATAACCCTGGGGGGATTGTTATAAATAGAGATGAGGTTCCAGCCTTCGCCGGTAACACCTACGAGAATGGTGTCGGGCACATCACTGCTGATAATCATATCGTCGGAAACACTGGTGACCGCTATGGGAAGCTCAAGGGTAACGTTAAAGTCACGGTTCAGGTTAACGACAACCCAAAGCCCAAGGGCAATTAAAAAAGCAATGCCAAAAGCCGTGGCTTTCTCTTTTCCTTCAAAGGAGGGGGAATCGGTTTCGTTGGTTTTATCGTCTTCGCTTCCGGTAAAAAACCGCCTTACACGTTCTGATATGAATGATAGAAATTCCATGAGCTGTAAATATATACATTATTCAATCATGTGCGTACTACAATTTCTTTTACAACTTTCGAATCAACCTCTTCGTTTAACTTTTTTGCAATGGAGTAACGATTTGCATGAATTTCGTGGCGCCAGGCTTCACTCGTTACCGTAACCATTAGGGTCGATCCCCTGAATTTTAAATTTTTGGTCGCCGATTGAATACGGCTTCCAACAACCTTTGGCCAGATATGAAGAACCATTCCCCGCTTAAGCTCTGCTTTTTGAGGCAGTCGCTTCATAAACTCTTTCAGGAGTTCATTCATCGATTTTGGGGATCTGCTAAAGGCCATATCAGTATTTTCTTTCTACAATACCGTTTTGAACGGTAAACCAGGCATTTTTTTCAACCCCGTCGAAAAAAGATCGATCGAATGGTTTATCCGATGCTGAGGTAATAAATGTTTGCCCGGCGTGTTTATTTAACGTTTCTGTGATGGTATCTGTCTTCTGCTGATCTAAATTACCAAAAAGATCATCCAGTAGCATAATGGGGAGATCGTCCAGCTCATCAGAGTAGTAAAAAAGTTGCGCCATCTTCAGCGACATGGAGAATAGCCGGTGCTGTCCCTGCGAACCGAAATTCCGGAGCTCCATATCATCCAGGAAAAACAGAATCTCATCCCGGTGGGGGCCAATAATGGTCTGTTCCCGTTCGGCTTCTTTCTCAAAGTTTTCCTCCAGAAGACGCATAAAATCATCAAATATGTGATCTTCGGAATCTCTGTTTTTCGTAATGGTTTGATAGGTAAGCGACGGTTTAAGCTTTAAACCGGTTATGGTTTGATACTGCATTAAAAGATAGTTTTGAAATCGCTGTAAAACATCAGCTCTCTTTTTGATGATGGCTGAACCGGTTTTACATAGCTGAATATCCCACGGTTCCAGCATTGTTTTAAGCGATGAGAGAGACCCGCGGTATTCCTGCAACAGCTTGTTTCTCTGTTTTCTGATTTTTCTGTAATCCATAAGCTGCCTCAGATATACAGACGATATCTGGCTGATCATACTGTCGAGGAAGCTTCGACGCTCTACCGGTCCCTCACTGGTGAGCTTGAGATCGAGCGGGCTCAGTACTACAACGGGTACCTGGCCGATGAGGTCAGAAAAGCGATCGAGGGGGCTGTCGTTCACAAAAATCTTTTTCCCTTCTCCCCGGGAATAGCTGCACCCGATTTTAAATTCGGGACGAATAGACCCTTTAAACTGCCCGCTAATCATAAAGTATTTTTGGTCAAAGTGGGCAATGTACTGGTCACTGCTCGATACAAAACTGCGCGACATGCAGAGGTAGTGAATAGCGTCAATCAGGTTCGTTTTACCGGCGCCGTTAGGTCCTGTGATGAGGTTTACATGGGGTGCAAACTCCACTTTTGTCTGGGTATGATTGCGGTACCCCTGAAGATGTAGCGAGGTGATTTGCATTAAATGACAGCTTTTTTGCGATTTGACAGCCACAAAAAGAGTGTGGCGTATAGTTACAGTATCTGCCGGTCTTTAGATACGCAATGGCACAGATTCTGCAAAATAAAAAAACCACACAGTCCTTTTGACGACGGCTGCATCAAAAACCCTGTGTGGTTAATATTTAAGATCCGTATGATCTAGAGGCCAAACACATCGCGGCCGAGAAACAGTGCACTATCGCCCAGTTCTTCTTCAATTCTGAGAAGCTGGTTGTACTTGGCAACACGGTCGGTGCGGCTCATAGATCCTGTTTTGATCTGGCCTGCATTCGTTGCAACGGCAATATCGGCGATCGTTGTATCTTCAGTTTCACCTGACCGGTGAGAGATCACTGCGGTATAGCCGTTTTTGTGCGCCATTTCGATGGCATCCAGTGTTTCTGTTAGGGTTCCGATCTGGTTTACCTTCACCAGGATAGAGTTGGCAACTCCCTTTTTAATTCCTTCGGCAAGCCGTGTGGTATTGGTTACGAAAAGATCATCACCAACCAGCTGCACCTTGTCACCAATGGCGTCGGTAAGAGCTTTAAAACCATCCCAGTCGTTTTCATCCATTCCGTCTTCGATACTGATGATGGGATATTTTTCTGTCCATTCAACCCAGTATTCAGCCATAGCATCGGAATCGCGGGTGGAACCGTCGCTCCATTTAAATTCGTAAAGGCCGGTTTCGGCGTTATAGAACTCAGATGCTGCGGGATCCAGCGCAATAAGCACGTCATCGTCAGGTGTATAGCCAGCTTTTTCGATGGCGGTAAGTATCACTTCTACGGCCTCTTCGTTCGATTTGAGATTGGGAGCAAAGCCGCCTTCATCACCCACTGCGGTGCTGTAGCCTTTGGAAGCGAGCACTTTTTTAAGGTTATGAAAAATTTCGGCACCCATCTGCACTGCCTGGCTGTAGTTCTTAGCACCAGAAGGCATAATCATAAATTCCTGAGGATCCACATTATTATCAGCGTGTGAACCACCATTAATGATATTCATCATCGGTAGAGGAAGAACCTTTGCATTTACTCCGCCAAGATATCTCCAAAGAGGCATTCCTGTGGATGCGGCAGCTGCTTTGGCAACGGCCATGGAAACGCCCAGAATAGCATTGGCACCCAGCTTCGATTTATTTGGTGTACCATCGAGCTGCAGCATCAGGCTGTCAATTTCGGTTTGCAGATGCACGGGGTAGCCTACCAGCTCGTCTGCAATGGTGTCGTTAACATTTTCTACGGCTTTTTTTACGCTTTTGCCTAAGAAATACTCAGAATCCCCATCTCTCAGCTCAACGGCTTCGTGTTCACCGGTTGAGGCTCCTGATGGAACAGCGGCTCTCCCTGAAATACCGCTGGTTAAAAGTACGTCGACCTCTACTGTTGGATTACCGCGAGAGTCGAGAATCTGACGCGCATGAATGTCTTCAATTAAACTCATAATCTTGTTTTTTTGTTAAAAAGTTCAGTACCGTAATGTAACGTTAATTCGTGTTACCATAAAGTAAAACCGATGAAACCTATACTTTTATTTGATATCGATGGGACTCTTCTCCATGTGAAAAAGCTGTTCATTCAAGAGCTGATACACACCATAATGAAGGATTTGGGTCTGAACCGGGATAAGCTGTCTGCAATGCCTTTCGCCGGCCGTACCGACAAGGATATTTTTAATGATATTGCAGGGAGACTAACGAACGAATCAGACAAGAAAGAAGAGCTGTTTGAGGAAATTAAAGACGCCTATTTAAAAGTGCTTCTTAGAGATTTGGCGCCCGACCAGGTCGATTTAATCGAAGGTGTTTCGGAAACGGTGCATGTAGCCGTGGAGAATAACCTGGATGTAGGATTGTGTACGGGGAATTTCAGAGAGGCGGCTCACAAAAAAATTGAAGCAGCGGGATTAACCAATCTATTCTTTTTTGGAGGGTTTGGCTGCGAGCATGCTGACCGGAAACACCTGCCTGAAGCAGCACACCTGGAATATGTAAAATTTAGTGGATCAGAGCCGGAAAGGAAAGCCTATGTTATTATCGGGGATACGCCCAATGATATTCGCAGCGCTAAATATTTTGGTGCAAGATCGGTAGCCGTAACTACAGGCAGCTTCAGCAGTGAAGATTTAAAAGTACATAAGCCTGATAAACTGGTGGAAAATCTTCGGGAATTGATACCGGTCTATATTACATCGTAACCGGGTCTGCGGTTAGGTTACCAGAGCCACCCAAAGGTGAACGTGATCTGAGGTGTACCAAAAAAGGACTGGGGTTCGAAAAAGGGCTCCATCACAAGCTCACCATTTTGGTCCACGATAAAAGGATCCTGACCCGGATTCACATTCGTGCGCATTGCAGGCTGGTTTGGCATCATGATTTGAATTCCATCGGGATAGTAGTAGAAAAAATAGCCGAATTCCACGCTGCTGAGTCTCGTAAAGTTATCGCCGATATCCACTCCAAGTTTCAACTCGCCGGCACCTCCCCAGTGCCACTCGCCTTCCCCAAGACCTGAAAAAATATCGTTGACAGGCTCAAAGAAGTTTTGGAACTGCTCCCGAAACCCATTATTGTTGATGTCATCAAAATAGGGGTAGGAGAGTGCAACTGATGGGCCCATAGAGGCACTGGCAAAAAACCGATAGTTATCCTGCACGAACTCCGGGAAAAGACGCTGGCGCATACCCAACATCAGCGGAAAGGAAAATGCCCTTTGAAATTTATTGGGGATTACCTGCTGTCCAAAAAAGAAATCAGTAAATGTTTGTTCGCTGGCATCTCTAAGACCCGTAACTCGCAGTGAGGCGGTAAGCTCCGTTTGCGAGCTGACAACTTTCCTCAATTCGCCGCCAACACCGAAGCCGAAATTGTTCATTAAAAAACCAAATCCAAAAGCGGTACCATAATTTTCACTCAGAGTGGTAACTGTACGGACAGATTCCTGTACTTCAGGTTCAAGCGTTTGCGCAGAAGCCTCACCGACAGGCAAATTCACGTAAATAAGAGAAAATAACAGGAAAAGTATTGAAAGACGTCTCATTGGGGATGTTTGAATTGAAGTTCACTTACTTAACGCAGAAATTTAACGATCCATTGCATTACAAATGTATAAAATAGCAGGTATTTTCGTGATATCTGATTTTCTTTTGGCGCGGAATTTGAATTTTGTTGCAAATTGGCTTTTATTCAGGCAGAAATTCACCCCTTTATTATTTAACTCAATTAACAGGGTTTACGTATTATGAGTACAGTAACAAAATATTTGGTTTACGGACCTCCAAGCACATTAAGAAGACTGCCTGCAAAACTTCTTGAACAAAATGAACCCAAGTTTCTTTATACATACGATGCCCCCACCGGGGATGATAAAATCTATGTAGCTGTTTTTGAGCAATATGAGAAACAGATTAATGCCACCATCACTCTTACATGTATTATTGAGTGCAACAATACATTTAATCGTATTGAAATGAAAAAGTCTGGTGGCAGGATGGGGTTCAGGGGAAGCTCTCTGTCTGAGGAGAAGAGCATTGAGGCAGATGTGGTCGACTTCATTATGGACTATTCGAAGAGATTTGGCCTTTCTCTGCAGGAAGAGCAGGATGAAAAACCGGCAGAAACAACGGATAATGATAATGCATAGTTCGAATTGTACAGGATAGGATGAGCAGTAAAAAACCTGTATGGACGGTGTTGTCTATGATAGAATGGGCAACCGGCTATTTTCAAGAGAAAAACATACCAGATGCACGGCAAAGCATAGAATGGCTTTTAGCTGAAATTCTGGAAACAAAGAGGCTTAATCTCTACTTACAGTTCGACCGGCCTCTTTCCGGAGATGAGCTCAACGAATTGCGATCTCTTGTAAAGAGGCGGGCTAGCGGTGAGCCTATCCAGTATATTATTGGGCACACAGATTTTATGCGGGCTAAAATTAGCGTAAAGCCCGGCGTTCTTATTCCAAGAATTGAAACAGAACAACTTGTTGATCTGTTGCTTACTCAGGAATTGGGTCGGGCGGAGAAGCCCGTGAGCCTGCTTGATATTGGTACCGGCAGCGGTTGCATCCCGATAGCACTAAAGCTAGCGCACCCAAACTGGCACTGCTATGGCTGCGATATTTCCGCCGAAGCCCTTGCTGTTGCCACTGAAAATGCGATGCAAAATAGTGTGGACATTACTTTCTTTGAGGGAGACATCCAACAACTGGGGGAACGTGCAGATGATCAGGATGCGAATTGGGATGTTATAATTTCCAACCCCCCATACATCCTGCCTGACGAAAAAGCCGAAATGCATAAGCAGGTTCTTGAATTTGAACCTGAAATGGCTCTGTTCCACAATTCACCTCTCACTCTTTACCAGCATATTATAGAGTTCGCTGCAAAAAATGAGGCCTCTCTATATCTTGAATGCAATGATAAAACTGCTAAAGAGGTGCTTGGAATTGCCGGGATGTATTATTCCAATCCGGAGCTCAAAAAAGACCTCGACGGAAACGACCGATTTGTGATTGCCACTCATTAAATTAATCTCATTTTTAAGCCCGCCTGCCCACCTTTGCGGGCGTGAAATTAATCTACATTATAATGTGGAAAACTTGTGGAAAAGTTTTTTATACAGGCGTCATTCCTTATGCTGTGTGTTAAATTAGTGTTATGGGGTAGCCTGACAGTGTCAAGGCAAATTTTACAATTATATAAAAAAATATTTAATTCATTGGCGCGCAATAGATTAAACCGTTTATACAAATGTGGATAACTTTTGAATAATAGCTGAATATTTTTTTGATTTGAGCCTTAGAAATTCTCATTTTGGATGAAAATTAATTCTGGTTATTAGATGCCGTGTGGATAACTAACGAGTAACGGTAACGCATAACTGTGCTTTGGGAGGCTTTGATACATTGAATAAACTAAGTGCTGAATCTGCCTGGGAAGAATGTTTAGAGATTATCCAGGACAATATCAGCTATCAAAAATATAAATCCTGGTTTGAACCGATTAAGCCGGTTAAACTGAGCGACAATACGCTTACGATACAAGTGCCAAGTCAGTTTTGGTACGAGTGGCTCGAAGAGCACTATTACAATATGCTGCGATCCACAATCGCGAAAGTGATGGGTAGTGAGGGGAAGTTGGAGTATTCGGTATTGGTTGAACGATCAGACCGCATCGAAGACAATCGTTCTGTGAGGCTGCCGCAGCGGCCCATGCCGCCCCAAAAGCCTCAGGAAATGAATACGTTTACGGAGTATCAGCCCGGTAAAATTGAAAACCCATTTGTGATTCCGGGAATCCGCAAAACCAATATCGATTCAAACCTGAATACCAACTATGTTTTCGATCGCTATATAGAAGGAGATTGCAACAGGCTTGCTCGTTCCGCAGCCATGGCCATTTCAGACAACCCCGGGAACAACTCGTTCAATCCGCTTTTTGTTTATGGAGGTACGGGTCTCGGAAAAACACATTTGATACAGAGTATAGGAAACCGGGTTAAACATCAGTTTGGTGATGAGAAGGCTGTACTTTACGTCTCATCTGAAAGCTTTACCAATGAATTTGTACAGGCGATTCGAAATAACCGCGCCAGCGAGTTCTCCCTTTTTTATAAGAATATTGATGTTCTGATTGTTGATGATATCCAGTTTTTCAGTGGTAAAGAGAAGACTCAGGAAGAATTTTTCCACATATTTAACGCGCTTCATCAGGATGGTAAACAGATCATTTTAAGTAGTGATCGTCCTCCTAAAGACATTCCCGATATTGAAGAGCGGCTGATTTCGAGATTTGGATGGGGATTGAGCGCAGACCTTCAGATACCTGAATACGAAACCCGCTACGCTATTCTTGAGCGTAAAGCGAATGATAACGGCATCTCTCTCGATCCCAATATCATAGAATTTATTGCATACAATTTTAAATCGAACGTCAGGGATCTTGAAGGCGCAATTATTAAACTGCTTGCCACCGCTTCGTTAAAACATGTAGACGAAATTGATCTGTCTATGGCCAAAACGGTGCTAAAAGATATGGTAAAGAGCTCGCATACGCAGATATCCATTGAGTTTATTCAAAATTATGTCTGCAGTTACTTCGAAATCGATACCAACAAAGTGCGTGAAAAGACAAGAAAACAGGAAATTGTAGAAGCCCGGCAAATAGCGATGTTTCTGGCGAAAAAATACACGAAGTCGAGTTTGAAAACGATTGGTCTGCAGTTTGGCGGACGGGACCATTCTACGGTCATTCATGCCATATCAACGGTCGAGGAACGCCTGGCTACCAGTCCACGCCATAAGCGGATTTTGAAAGAGCTGGAACAAAAAATTGACGTTGCCACCCTGTAGAAAAGCTTCATCTGTATCTATTCCCTGTTTTGTGGATTAATATTCGTTTGTAAGTGCTGTTCTCTTTATTTTTGATGGCGGATGAATCAAAAAAACAGTTTGGACAGAATTACGATAAAGGGCCTCTCTTTCCCGGGAAAGCACGGATATTATCCGCAGGAGAGAGATACAGGCAATGAGTTTGAGGTTGATGTTATTGCAGAAGGAGAGTTTAAACAAGCCATTCAAGAAAACGACCTGGAAAAAACGTTTAACTACGAATTGGCTGCCAATTGTGCAGAGAATGTAATTTCCGGCCCGTCTGAATTACTAATCGAAACACTCTGTTACCGTATAGGAGAAGATCTTTTTGAGCATGCAAAATCCGTAAAAAAACTAACCGTTATTGTTCGAAAACTACATCCTCCCATAGAAACTAAAGCCGAGTATGCCGAAATTGAAATGACATGGAACAGGCCGTAATTGCTATTGGCAGTAATCTTGGCGACCGACTTGAAATGGTGAGAAAAGCAGGTGAATTCTTAGGCCAGATTTCAATGAGGAAACCGGTACAATCATCAATTTGGGAGTCGGAACCGGTTGGCGGAGCTAAGTATACATTTTATAATGCTGCCGCTCTCATAACCACTGATCTTCATCCATTGGCACTGTTGCACAAACTCAAGGATTTTGAGATGGCTTGCGGCCGCAAAAAAGAGTATACCAGGTGGAGCCCCAGAATTCTGGATCTGGACATAATCACCTACGGAAACTTGGTGATTGAAATGGATAATCTTATCATTCCCCATCCGGAGTACAAAAAACGTCTGTTTGTGTTATATCCATTGGAGGAAATTTGTCCTGCATGGGTAGATCACTCAACAGGTGAATCGCTGGATGTTATCATAAAGAATGCTCCCGACATAGAAATGAAAAAGACAGAACTGGAGTGGTAATTTATTGAGTATTGCGGAATCAGATAAAGAAGATCTAATGCGGAATAAACTGAATTTTGTTGCGATTGAAGGGGTGATTGGGGCAGGAAAGACAACCCTTGCAGAGTTGCTGTCTAAGCGTAACGGAGCACGGCTTGTGCTTGAGCAATTTGAAGAAAATCCATTCCTCCCAAAATTTTATGAAAACCGCAAACGTTACGCATTCCAAACGCAGCTTGCGTTTCTTGCAAGCCGGTTTAAGCAACAGCAAAATATGACCAGTCCCGATCTTTTTGACGAATGTATCATATCGGACTATATTTTTGAAAAGGATCGCATCTTTGCGCGGCTGAACCTGGATGATGATGAATTGGCTCTTTATGATAATATTTACGGGATTATGACCGGGATTTCTGCAAGGCCGGATCTTGTTATTTATCTTCAAAGTAGTGTAGAAAGATTGATGGCAAACATTGATAGCCGGGGAAGAGATTACGAAAAACATATTACCCCGGAATATTTGCAGGAGCTAAGCGATGCTTATAACCAGTTTTTTTACCACTACACCAAGTCTCCGCTGATTATTATTAACGCGACTAAAATTGATTTTGTAAATAATCCGGAACACTTGAAATACATTGAAGAGCAAATTTTTAATCAGCCAATACGAAGCAATACACATATCCACATAATACCGGATGAAGGATGATACGCACACTATTTATAATTCTTGTAATTTACATTGTTGTTCGCCTGATAAGAGGGCCAAAAAAACGCAGAAAGCCTAATTTTAAATTCCGTTTTGGAAATTTTGAACAGGGTGGATTTAATAGCAAAGAAGCACAGCAAAAGCGCAGTATAGAAGAAATTGAAGAAGCTGAATTTGAAGATATAACCGATACAGAAAAAGAAAAAAAAGAGAAGAGTAAACCATGAGTTTTGAAGAAAAACATAAAGAAGGGTACGAACTACTGCACGAAAAAGACCTCGATAAAAGCCTGGATATCGCACGTCGCCTCCAGGAGATGAGACCGGAGGCACCCGAGGGATTTACCCTTGAGGCTGAAGTAATGCAGAAGCTGAACCAGTGGGATGCGAGCATAAAATCACTGAATGAAGCCATAGAATTAACCGACGATACCGGCAGGCTGTTTAACCTTCGCGGTTATGCTAATCTGAACGAAGATAAACTGGAAGAGGCAAGAAAAGATTTTGAGCAGGCTATTGAACTGGATGATCTGCCGTCTGCCCACAGAAACCTCGTGCTGTATAAACTGATGTCGGGTAGTGGTCACGAAGCCATCACCTATCTTCTGGATAGAATACGTACCGACCCAAGAGACGTGGAAAACTGGATTCTCATGGGCGACCTGATGAAAAAAGGAGGCCATGACGAGAAAGCGAAAACCTATTACGAGCAGGCTCTGAAAATGGATCCTGAAAATGAATATGTAAAAGAGCTGCTGGGCTCCTGATCACTCATAATAAAGAGACCAGCCGGCAAAGCGAAAATATTACGTACGATAATCTGAGTTTGAGGTACGGAATTTAACTCAAAAAGTCCCCTTTTTACCATCGGGATGCCCTCGGCAAGAGGGGTGTTCATCGGTTTTTCCCACGTTTTGATATACATCCCCCTAAATCCCCCTTTGTTAAGGGGGACTTGTACGTTCAAAATTTAACAATCGAACTCAGGTTTTAACAAACTCTTATGTCAATTGACGTTACGATAATAAGTGGTTAGCCCGTACCGAAAACCGGTATCGGGCTTGTTTTTTAGAGTGTACGTTAATCTGTTGTTGGTTTCTCTTGCTCTATGGCAGCATTATAATCACGAACATATTTGTTAAGCCACTCCGACTGTTCCCAAAGCATATGGAGAACCGATTCCCGTGCCCTGTATCCATGGCTCTCTTCCGGCAGCATAACCAGGCGGGCCGTTCCGCCTAAGCCGCTTACAGCAGCATACATTCTTTCGCTCTGCATTGGAAATGTTCCGGAGTTGTTGTCCTCCTCACCATGAATGAAAAGTATGGGATCTTTGATTCCGTCGGCATGCATAAAGGGCGACATGCTGAGGTAAATTTCAGAAGAATCCCAGAAATTTCTCGGTTCTGCCTGGAAACCAAAGGGCGTAAGAGTCCGGTTGTATGCCCCGCTGCGTGCAATTCCTGCTTTAAAAAGCCGTGAGTGTGCCAATAGGTTAGCCGTCATAAACGCGCCGTAGCTGTGTCCGCCCACTGCAAATCTCTGAGGATCACCAACACCTCTTCGTTCCAGCTCGTTAATTAATGCTTCGGAACTTAATTTGAGCTGCTCAACAAAGGTATCGTTTGGATTTTCATCCCCTTCGCCAACAATTGGCATTGTTGCATTTTCTGCCACAGCAAACCCTTGCGTGAGGGCAAAATGCGGCCCCCAGTAACTCAGACCGGCAAACCTGTAGGGTGAGTCGGCAACCTGGCCTGCTGCTGCTGCGCTTCGAAACTCCCTGGGATATGCCCAAACCAGCGTGGGCAGTGCGCCATCAACTTCAGGATCATAGTTTGGCGGCAGGTAGAGAGTCGCTGAAAGCTGAACACCATCTGCCCTTTCGTACTGAATAAACTCTTTATGAACATCCTTCAGCTGGGGAGTGGGATGCTCGAAAAAAGTAAGTTGCTCCGGTTCACCGCCGCTCAGAGTACGCACGAAGTAGTTTGGTGGCACATCCACCGATTCTCTAAGAGTTAAGAACCGGCTTGCGTCTTCTTCAAGTAGCGTAATGACCCGTTCGTAAAACGGGGCCTCGGATCTCCAGAGTATTTCTGATTCTTGGGAATCCAGATCGAAGAGCGAAAGAAACGGACGGTTCCCTTCCGGTGTAGCTCCAATGCCGCTCATAAAAACCTTGCGGCCGTCATCTGTTGTATTTAAAACCCAGGTGCCATACGAAGAGCGTTTCATTTCCGGTGATCCCGGATCGTTGTAGCGGTCTTCAGTGGAAAGATCAAATATTAACTCCGGCTCAGCATTCTCATTGTCCGGGTAAATTTCCCAGGTTCTGCGGCGTCTGTCTTCTCTCCAGTATTCTGTGACTAAGGCATATCCCTCTTCGCTCCATTGTAATCCTGCATAACGGTACTCCAGATCTATATGTGAGGAAGGTTCCCCGGAAAAGGGAGCTTCAAGGCTAAAAAGACGATCTCTATATGGCACATCAATTGAGGGGTCTCCATCATCGAGTGCTTCAACCCAGGCGAGTGTGGACGGAGCATCGTTTCTCCAGCTTAAAGATCTTGGACCTTTCGTTGTTGACGAAAAAGCAATCGGCACATTATCCGCAAGCGGAAGGTTTGCAAATTGATGTGCCAAATTACCTCTGCGGTCGAGTACCTGGATGTTTTGCGGAAAACGATAGGCCGGAACACGATAGGAATAGGGACGTTCGGTTTTATTTACAAGAATGTATCGGTTATCGGGAGACAGGCTAACAGACCTGTAAATCGCTGGTTCACCCAAATATTGGACTTCTCCGGAAAGGCTGATCTCTGCAAGCTGCGAGGTAAAGTAGTAGTCAAAAAGATCTTCATCGTGGCCGTCTTCAAGCAAATCCTGGTAGGTTCTCGCCGGACGGGATTCTCCTATGTTTTCCTGAATAACCGGTCCGGTTGGAAGCATGGATCGTTCAGGTGCCGGGCCTCTGTCGTTTGGGATGGTTTGGACCAGCAGCGAAGAACCCTCACGGGTCCAGTCAAACGGAGAGCCATAATAGGTGCCGTTCACTTGCCCCGCATACAGTTTGCTGGCTGTTGCAGCTGCAACATCAGCTACCCACAAATCAAGACTGGAGTCTGTAATCAGTAAAAAAGCAAAATGCTTCCCATCAGGAGCCCAACTTACATTGATGATTTTTGGGTTACCCGGCAAGCCTGAGACAACCCGGTCGACTCCGGTTTCGGCATTCCGAAGGGTAAATCCGGTAACGTAGCCAGAGCGGCTCGGACCATTTGTTTTTGGATTGATACGAATGCCGGCGAGTCGGAGTTCAGGCTGTGCCAGCTCCTCAATCGATGGCAGAGAAGGCCGTTCCTGTAATAGTATGGTTGTTCGGTCGGGTGAAATGGATAGAGATGGGTTTCGAACTCCGTCAACAAGATTTACAAGCTCTTGGGAGGGAGTTCGATAGGTATCCTGTGCTTTGGAGTCTGTAGCAATAAAAAACAGAAAACCGACACAGACGATTATGAACAGTATGTGTTTCATATGTTAATTGGTTGGATGAAAGTTAGAATCTTATGAAAAAACCGATATTGGAGAATTAATACAAGTTATAGATCGTAAAAAGGATGCGTCCAAGTTTTAAAATCTGAGAGACCCCAACGTCTATGCGATGGAAAGAGAACAACAGTAACCGAAATCAGGAAGCTGAAGCAGTAGTCAACGCCCACGTTAAGTATTAACTAATGCAGCCCCATACTTTTGAAAGGCCCGCACAGCTATTTTAGATTTACAAACTGCAGAGGTATGCCAAAACTTTTAGATTTCAGGTGCTGAATTACTTCCTGCAGGTCATCAATTTTTTTGCCGGAAACCCGCACCTGGTTATCCTGAATGGCGGGCTGCACTTTTAGTTTCAGGTTTTTGATCTCCTTTACAATTTTCTTAGCGGTTTCCCTGTCAATCCCTTCCTTGATGGTGACATCCATTTTTACATGGCCCTGGCTTGTCCCCTCTTCGGGACCATATTCAAGAGCTTTTGGTTCCAGCCCGCGTTTAATGAAATGCTTGATGAGCATATCCTTTACCGCCTGCAGTTTCATACTTTCTGCCGCCACCAGGTGAATCCGGTTCTCTTTTTTATGAAATTCCACTTCCGTATGTAGTCCCTTAAAATCGTAACGGGTTGAAACTTCCTTTTTTGTGTTGTTGATGGCGTTGTCTACTTCCTGGGCGTTAATTTCGTTTACGATGTCGAATGAGGCCATGATGCGGAGATACGTTTTTATTAAAAGGATTAAAAAAAATATAACGATATTCAGCCCAATGTTGTCATAAAATCTATCGTATTTGTGGAATTCAAAGGAGTTTTAATTTTACTCGAGTATTTTTTCCCTTTATTTGGAATCGTGATTATTGCTGTATTGGCGGGGATGAACAAAGGAATGAAAAAGTGGTTGGTACTGATCTTTGGCCCCGCAATTTTATTCGGACTTCAAATACTCTTCCTTCAGTTCAATATCATTGAGGGTAACCTGCTTACAGCTTCAGTATTCGGATTAATGATTGTGGGTATTTGGTGTTATTACATTGTACTACTGATCATTGGACTTTTCCAGGGATGGAAATACTGGAGAGGAAAGAAATAACGAATTAAAGACAGTGGTATGCGATTCAGGAACACCTTCATTCAGCGGAAAAACACCATATGAATGCTTAATCTTTGTCGGGACGACAGGATCTCATCGAAGGAATGGCATTGGCAGAGCTGGCGCTTCCTTCATAGTAAATAAAACATACTTGAAAACTCAATTACCATTGAATTTTGATCCCTTGTTTATCGTATCACTAACTTTGAATCCGATCACAAATATTCCGACCCAAGAGATCCCTTTCAGAAACTCAACTCCTGAGTAGAGGTTAAATTCTATCCGTATTTATATCCCTGATTATACGAACGAGCTGTACTTTCAATGTGAAGCAGCGGTATAGTTATATATCCTGCAAGTGCTTCACATAGAGCGCTTAGATTTCTGTTTGATATGGTATCCGGTCCGCCACATCGCATCTGGTTATGGGGGAGTGCTGATAGGGGCCGTATGGAAGTAACGGGGTCTTTGTCTATCATATGAACAAATTCATTTAATCTATTGGATGCCCCCTGTTGATTTGCGGATAGTTTTTTTGTCACTAGGTTAAAGAACTTGTACTATTAAAAATGACCTTCTCCTGCCCGCGCGATGGGCAGGAGCTATTCCCTGATCTAAGAGATAA
>Ga0209942_1001005_pt1 | contig 16011 bp, 19 predicted proteins | sample SalPonR1_A_D2_MG_FD_185695 | JGI IMG/M metagenome (GOLD analysis project Ga0209942, IMG submission 185695) | Salt pond soil microbial communities from South San Francisco under conditions of wetland restoration - Salt Pond MetaG R1_A_D2_MG... ... | reverse complement strand
AGAAAAATCTGAAGAAAATAAATGATTACGTATAATTATAAAAGATCTTATAAGACAATTGTCACAATGAGTTAGTTTAGCTGATGCTATGACAAATCATGATTATTTCTTTTTGATAGGTGAAATTGAATTGGTTAGATCAGCCCAGGTAACGGGTAACCTAGTAAGTACATTATATGATATAGCAAATGAGCTTGAAAATACAGAAAAAATTAGACAAAAAATAAAAAAAGCACTTACTTATCCTGTGATGCTTATTGGTATTTCTGTAATAGCTGTAGCTTTATTGTTGATGTATGCTATTCCTTCAATAATATCAATATTTCCTCAAGATGAAATTCCTTGAATAACTGTTTTTATGATGTCTGTGTCTTGATTTTTACAGAAAAGTCGGTTTATATTAGTGATTTTTCTTATTTGACTGGTTATATTGTATAAGTTTTTATATTCTAATGTTTTGCCATTTAAGATATTTATTGATAAGATGGCTGTAAGACTTCCTGTTGTTGGTGGAGTAGTAAAAACTTCTTATATGTATAAGTTTTCAAGTTTATTGTCACAATTTTATGCAGCATGAATAAATCCTGTTCTTTCTTTAAAGCTTATATCTAATATATTTAATAATTTTGAGTATAAAAAGAAAACTATAGAAATAAAAAAAGATTTGGAAACATGATTTACTTTTTTTGAAAGTATGGAATGAACCAATCTTTTTGATCCAATATTGGTTCAAATAATACATGTATGAGAAGATACAGGTACAACAACTGAAGTTTTGGATAAAATCTCTAGTTTTTATAAGGAACAATTGCAAATGAAAATAGATATTTTAATGTCTTTTTTGGAACCGTTTCTTATGATTTTTATTGCTGCTATGATAGGTATAATAGTAGCCTCGGTATTTATACCAATGGCTAGTATAGTAACTGCTATTTAATTATAAAAAAATATTATGGAAAAAATAAAGAATAGTTTATTGTGAGTGGTTTTGTTTGGTATTAGTATTTTATTAATTTTTAATTTTTCTTTTGCTGAAAATGAAGATTCTAGTAATCTTGTTAAAAAAATAGAGATATCAGATTATTATTGAGTAAATTCTTTATTGGTAAATTTACACTTAGAGATTGGAAGGTGAGAGGCTAGTGAAGACTGAATATTTTATATGGTAGAATTGTTGAATAAGATAAAATATTACTCTGATTTGGATATTATTGATTATTTATGATATACTTTTGATATCAAAAAATCTTTAAATAATTTGTTGTATGAAATATGAGATGTTTTGGATGAAGCAGATATTGTTATATCTTCTATAAAAAACAATTTAGTTTCTTTAGAACAAGATAGATTGTCTTGTGATGAACTTAAAGATGTATCAGATAAAAATTTTAGTTTGGCATTAAAAGATTTAGATAGTAAAAATATGGAATTAAATTTAAACAAATCATTGGAATATGAGAGATGTTCTGGTGATTCTAGGATTTATTATAATGTTCAAAATAAAATACTGGAAGATATAGAATTTTATTATGAGTTTTTGAAAAATAAATATACATATTTTTTGCGCAATAAATTAGATATTATAAAAAATTATCCTGAAATATATTATGATTTAAAACAAAAATAATCAGTTGAAACTTATTATTATAAAAATATATAATAGTTGATTTTTATTGTTTATTTTTTTTCTATGATTGCATTTTCTATTTGATCGATCAATATTTATTGGTATGGAATATTTTATTTTGTTTGATTTTTGGCCTGATATTTTTTTCTTAAGTGGGTTGGTAAAATGTGATTTTTAAAAAGATTTGATAAGTTACAAAAACTTTTAAATAAAGATACTGATGATATTTTGATTGCAATTATATTGTGAGTACTCATATGATGAAGATTATGAGAGGTTTTTATATATCAATGGGATTATTTTTCACAAAACTTGTTTCAAATATTTGCTGTTTGGAATTGATGAATGTCTTTTATTGGTTGAATAATTTGAGTTTTAATATCTTTGTTGATTTTAAAAAAAATAAAAAAGATAAATATTGATGAGTTTTGGATTTTAATTGATTGTATAGTAGTTTTTGTTCCTTTGGCTATTTTCTTATGAAGATTTTGAAACTATTTAAATCAAGAGTTGTACTGATTGGTGGTTCCAGAAAATTTTTGGTGAATTAGTACTTGATTGGTAGATTTTTTGAAAAATATAAATTTATTCCATGTCTACGAATCTATAGATTTAAGACTTAGGGTTAATACAAACTTTCTTTCTATGTTTTTTGAGTGATTAGTTTTACTTGTTATTACTATTACAGTTTTTGCAAGGTCTATAAAAAAAAGAAAGATAAAGCCTGGTTATATTTCTGGATTTTTCTTGATTTTTTATTCTTTTTTTAGGTTTTTCTTGGAGTATCTTAGAATAGATAGCCAATCACAGTTTGTTTGAATTTTTACTAGAAGTCAGCGAGTATTTATTATTTTCTTTTTGATATGATTTTGGTTTGTTTTTAATAAAAGGTTTAAAAAGATTAACATATAGATTGTGCTGTCACCTTGACTAATGTGGAAGAGATTAATTTTGAAGTAGGAGATAATACTCTGGGGTAGATGCTCCTTAATTAATCTTTTTAAAAAGGTAAGGGATTTCTCGACTTATTCTTGTTTGGTAGTCAGGTCGTTCGAAATGATATTTTGTAGTTTAATTTATGAAATAACTATATTTTTTAATTATTCATTTAAGTGTTTCTGAAAGATTAGGATCTATGCTTAATGATAGTTTGTATAACCTATTTATACTACTATGGTGTTTGTTCTTTTTTAAAATATCTTCTCGTATTTTTGTGTTTAGATATTTTTTATTTTTTCTAATTACTTTCTTTACTAGTTCATCTACATATCATTTATGTATAACAGAAGGGTTATATAGGCTTTCTAATATAGCCAATTCAATATTTGCTACAGGGAAAACATTTTTTCCTATATAAATTTTTTTCGTTAGTTTATGAAAAAAACTATACAAGCTTTTTTTGTCTGACTCGTACAATTTAAATAATACTTGTTTGTAAAACATAACTGTCTCTGTAGATTGTTTTTGTTCATTTACAATTAAAATTTCTTCTGGTATATCAAAATTAGTTAAATTTAATTCTAATGCTTTTACTCATCATATATATCGTTTTGATGATACAAATTCTTTACAGTGTTTCTTTACTATGCTTCGATAAAACATTTCTAATAGTTGTTGATCGTCATATTCTTTTTCTGGATTTTTAACCAAGAATATACTTTTTTTTAGTGTTAATAAATATCATTTATTTTTTAAATGATAAATTGTTTTATATGATTTACTTTCAGAATAATCTGAGTCTAAAATTTTTTGTATAATTTCTTTGATTTTTTCAATACTAATTAATTTGTTTTTGTGTTTTAATAAGTTCTTCACAATAATGTCGAAATTTCATCTTGCCATAATCTAGTTATAATAAATAAATCAGATAAAATTAATCTAATCTTTTTTCCAAAAAAATCAATACATTTTTTCCATAAAAATTCTAAGGATTTTTCTATTGTTTTTTGTCAGTTTAAATATAATAAATTGAGTGACGAAGAAATTCGTTGGTTTTAAATTTGATAAGCGAACCATTATGACTCAAAAAACATTGTTGGATACCAGCTCTTCTGCTTCTAGAGTTGTGGATATAGACGGTATAAAAGCAATGTTCACTGAGGTTTTTGATGGAGTGTATGATGTTGTGTTGGAAATTAATTCTCAAAAGTTTTTGCTTAGAATGTGAAATGATTCTGATCGTATTGAAAACTTTGAGGTGATTGCGACCAAGTGATTTATACATGATTTGACCAACAACCTAGTTCTTACACTTAAAAATTTGGTTGAGTGTTTGCGACTTAGTTTAAGTTAATTAGTTTATCAGATTTAAAAAATCGTTAACCATTAGGTTAAATTTGTGTTTTTCTTTTTTGCAAAAAAAGACTTGAAAAACGACATTTTTTTGTTACAACAAAAATTGTAAGTTTTATTATATGTTAGAGATCCCTATGCCTAATATGAAAAAAATTAAGACTAAAATTAAATCGGTTTCAAATATGAAACAGATTACAAAAGCTTTGGAAGTTGTAGCGACAGTCAAATTACAAAAAACAAAAAAGCAGACTGAAAATTATAGGGATTTTATGACTGACTTTTTGAAAATTATGAACGTTGTTAGGACAAAGCTAGATATATTAAATACTAATAAAATAGATCCCAATTGAAGAAGATTGATTATAGTTGTTTCTAGTGATAAATGACTTTGTTGAAACTTAAACTCTAAATTATTTAAACATGTTTTTCAAAAATACAATGATTTTAAAGATAATGCAGATGTATTTTGTATAGGTAAGAAAGCATTTGAATTTTTTGCTAGAGCTTGATTTAATGTTGTTTGACATTTGAATTTACCAGATGATTTCAATGAAAATGATCTTACTGATGTGTATGATTATATAATAAATGGTATTACAAAAAATAAATATGCTAAAATAAAAGTGTATTTTAATTATTTTAAAAATACTATAACACAAGTACCTTTGAGGTTTAAAGTCTATCCTATAGATCAAGATAGTTTTGATGGTTTTGTTCAAGATATTTGATTGGATTTGAATGATGTTATTACTGACGAATTGGATTATAAAGACTTAATTGTAGAGCCAGATTTAAAGTTTTTTAAACAAGAGATGTTGAGACAGTTTACACAACATATGATTTATTGAGCTGCTTTACAAAATAAAACTGGTGAGTTTGCTTCTCGTATGCTTGCTATGAAAAATGCTAAAGATAATGCTACAGATATGATAAAAAGTTTAAAATTATCTTTTAATAAAGCTCGTCAATCTTTGATTACTCAAGAGGTAACTGAGATCATGTCTGCAAAGATGGCAATAGAGGATTAGATTGCTTTATAATAAAAAAAATATCATGGAAAAATTTGTAAACAAGGAAGGTAAAATTATTCAGAGACAACCTGTTCAGTGTTATACTAGAGTAATGTGATATTTGAGGCCTGTAAAGTTTTTTAATGTTTGAAAGAAGTCTGAGTTTTATAGTAGGATTTATTTTGATAAAATTAAGGCTTGTAACAAAAACTTTGTATCGAAATTTATGAGTGATGCGATATGCTAAAATATAAGAATTATTTTATCTTTGTGGGGAAGATAGAGTAGTTCTAGTCATGATTGTGCAGTATAAAAACACAACAAGCTTGAATTTGTTGTGTTTTTTGTTAATAAAGATTTATAATGTTTATTATAAAGTAGTTAATTTTTTAATATATGAATTTCAAAAACAACGAAATTCGAATATTCTACAGTTTATTTTATTATTTAGATTATATTATAATTATGTGAGTTTTTTCTAAGTCAGAATCAGATATTATATTGCAAGAATATTCAAAAAATCCAGTTAAAAACTTTGAAATTGAAGATTTTACGATAAAATATCATGAATGAAATTTTATTTGTGGAGATGATATTACTGTTTTTTTGTTGATAGAGGGTGGTATTGTAAAAGATTATAGTTATATTTGAAATACTTCTACTGTTTCTTTGGCATCTGCTTGATTTATTTCAGAATTTGTGATTTGAGAAAAAGTAAAAAACCTTTTAAATCGAGATTATGATTTTTTGATTAAAAATTGACTTGATGTTTCGAAAAAAAGAAAAAGAGCAGCATCACTACCGATATTAGCTATCAAAAACGCTATACATGAGTATTTAGATGATGGTAAAATAGAGGATTTTGATGATATAATAGATAATTAGTGGACAAAACTAGACAATTTAAACTTGAAATATGTAGACAAATTTGTATATAATATTTTACAGTTGATATGTAATTAACAAACTTTTTGTTTTATTTATACTATAAACAAAATTAATGATATGTGGAAGTTGTTAAGACGTCTTATAGTTAGTGTTTTGGTGTATGGAGTTATGTTATATGTAATACACAAATATAGTTGAGGTTGGTTTTGGGTAGAAGCTACTCAATATGATGTTTTTTTAACTTTTGGTATTTTGGCAGCTGTGTTTTGGTTAGTTAATAATGTTGGTAAAGTTATTTTAAAAATACTTACTGTGCCATTAAAATATCTTACTTTATGATTATTTTCATTGGTACTAAACATTTTAGTCATATATATATTTGAATTTTTGGTGAATAATTCTACTATGTGAGTTGTTGTTCATTTGGGTACAATAGTTCAGGTATTTATATTGTCTTTAGTAGTTACTATAATAGCCTTTTTAATTAAAAAAATAACATAAATGATAAAAACAAAATGAAAAATGTTGTATTTAGTTTTAGCAATAATTTTGTTTATTGTGATTTTGATTCCTTTGTTTCAAAATGTATCTATGGGTAGCTCAATAGTGTTTTTTGGTACTCAAAACAAAATGTTTACTTCAGCTTATATGCCAATCATAGTTCTATCTATGATAGAGTGAGCTTTGGTTACTTTGTATGTTCAATCTTTATTATTGGACTCAAGAAAACAAGATGCGACTAAATTTGATCTATCAAATTAATATTTTATATGGAAATAAAGTTTTGTGATGACAAGAACGTATAATGTTACTAGAGAAAATGCTGCTAAAATGTTGGGGGTTTCTACTAGGACAATCGATAGGTATGTAAAAGGATGAAAACTTTCATACAAAAAGGTTGCTAATAAAGTTTTATTAGCAAAAGAAGAAGTATTAGATATGCAAAAAGATTTTTCAGCTTTGCGTCAAGAAGTTAATACGGAGGTGGTAAGTAAAAATTCTTCAAATTCTGGTTCTCTTTCAAAAGTAGATCCTTCGTTGGAAAAAGCTATAGATGAGAAAATAGAAAAATTTTTCTTAATTTTTAATGAAAAAGATAAAATTTTGGAAGAAAAAAATAAGGTTATATTTATGTTGCAGCAAAGAGTATGAGAGTTGGAAACTAAATTAAAAACAATGGTTGCTTTACCAGATTATACTAGAGAAAAACAAGAAGCAATGATTGAAAAGCAAAAATTAGAAGAAAGAATAACTTGATTAAAAAATAGAATAAAGTCTGAAAAGACAAAAAATCTGATTTTTGTTGGTCTTTCTATGGCGTTGATAATTGTTGCTATATTCTTTTTTGTAAAAATGTAGTTTATAACTACTATATTTTCTTTTGATGGTTAATAGCCATCTTTTTTATTAAGTCAAAAGTTATTGACTTTTATTTTCTAATACTTATAGTTTGCTTATAGTATTTTATTTTTTTTCAATCATATGGTAGAGGAGTGGATAGATATACGAAAGATTCTCTCTATTATATTCTTTGTTTTTTTGTTTTTCTTTATTCTCTATATATCTTTGGAAAGAATATTGTCTAAGCTAGAGTTTAAAAGAAAATTAAGATTAGCAAAAGATCAATTATTTTCTGATATTTTTAAAAAAGATGATTTTCAGTTTTCGGAGATTTTTACTATGGATGAGCTGTCTGATATAGAAGTAAGGATTAGAAATGATTTAAAGGAGCTAAAAAAAAGGATATATTGTGATACATCTAAATATGATTTAAAAGATTTGGAGAGAAATGTTGAAGAAAACTTTAATGAAAAAGAAAAAAAATTAAATAGACTTGTTTTAGTTAAGTATAGAGATGCTATAAAATCACTTAACGATAAGTTAATATATTTAAAAACTGATTTAGATGCATTTAAATGAGCTTTTGGTCAACAAGATTTATTGGTTAAAAAACAATTTTATAATGAGTCTAAGAATAATTTTGTTAGATTGGATTCTTCAATAAAGGATGTTGAAAAATCTTTAGAATCAAAGATAGACTCTATCTTGGAAAACAAAGATAAAAACCTAAATAAGCAAATTGATTATTTAATAAAAAATAATGATAAAATAAGTTCTGAGAAAATGGGTATTATTCGTTCTTTACAAGAAAAGAATGAGTCTTTTATGAAAGATAGTATGACAAAAATATACGATTTGGTCAAACAAAAAGATATTATTTTAGAAGAAAAATCTAATTTGATATTGGAACAGAGAGAAAAAATTGCAGAATTAGAAAAAAAGCTTTCTGAATACAATAGTACTATAGAAAAAAGAATAAATGAAAATTTAATTAGTAAAAAAGACTTGGAAAAACAAATAAGTTTGTTACAGAAACATATTAAATCTCAAAATATAAAAACAACATTTATGTTTTTTATATTCATTTGAATTTTGGTATTAATGTTTGTTATATTAGAAAAAGCTTCTATCCTTGAGTATCTTTTATAAAATTCTTGTATTTAATTTTCTTATCTATAAATTGTTTATAGGTTTAGTATTTTAATATAAATATAATGAAAAATAAAACAAAAAAAATTCCTGAAGATCTGATGAAGTTTCTTTTTGATGCACAAAGAAATGAATTAACAGAATCTATTATTTATCATAAGTTATCTAAGTTGAAATCTGGACAAAAAAATGCTAATATTTTTGAAAAAATTTCACAAGAAGAAAAAAAACATCATGATATATGGCAAAATTACACAAAGGTAGTTGTTAAACCAAATATGTTTAGAGTTAGATTTTTTGTTTTTCTAACTAGATTTTTGTGATTAAGTTTTGGTATAAAATTGATGGAAAGGTGAGAAGTATATGCACAAAATGCTTACTATAAATTAAAAGAATATATACCAGAGACTGCTAAAATTCAGCATGATGAAGAATCACATGAAAAAGAATTGATAGGTATGATTGACGATAAATGACTTTCTTATATTTGATCTATAGTTTTGTGACTTAATGATGCTTTGGTAGAGCTTACTTGAGTTTTGGCTTGATTGACCTTGGGATTGCAAGATCCAAAGCTTATAGCTGTGGTATGACTAATTACTTGAATATCTGCATCTATGTCTATGTGAGCTTCAGAATATCTTTCTACAAAAGCAGAATGATGAGAAAATGCATTTACATCATCTATGTATACTCGAGCAGCATATTTTATTACTGTGGTATTTTTGATATTATCATTTTTGTTAATAAACAATCCTTTTGTTGCACTTCCTATTACCTTATGAGTAGCTATAACAATCATAGCCATATTTAACTGGTATCTTTCTATAGCAAAAGATCTTAGCTTCAAGCATAGATTTTGGGAGATGGTATGAATTAGTATCTGAGTGGCAATAATAAGTTTTGGAATTGGATTATTGGTAAGAAATTTGTTTGGGTTAGATGTATAAAATATTTTTAATTATTTGATTTAACTTTATATGAATAAACATCCAAAAAAAATAGAAAAATATAATTGAACTATGGAAGAGTTGTCTAGAGATATTGTTGGTTTGGATTATGATGCACAGGTAGAGTTGTTTAAATTATTAACAAAAGATTTTCAAACAGATTCAATTAATGATCAAAATATATGACATCCCAAAGTGTCTAAGTTTTTGGAAAATATTTCAAGTTGATTGTCTGAAATATTAAAAAGAGATATGGAGCCTATGGCTGATTTGTGTAGAACTTATAATAAAAAATGAATTAGATAAAAAATGTTTTTTACGTTTCTAATTCTTTTGATTTTTTTGTTTGTATTATTATGTTGAGAGAAATGATAATGTAATTTTTTTTTAAAATTTATTACTATGAAAAAACTCTTAATTATATCAATTTTATTAATGAGTTTATTTATTATATCTTGATGTAATAATGATCAAGTATTGGAAACAGATAAATCTATAAGTTGTCTACCAGAACAAAGAAATGTAGATGCTTGTGATAATGTATATCAGCCTGTTTGTGCTACAGTAAATATTCAATGTATTACTACACCTTGTGATCCAATAAAGCAGACATTTGAAAACTCTTGTAAAGCATGTAACAATCCTTTGGTTAGTGATTATGTAGAGGGGGAGTGTTAGGTGTGATATTTTATAAATAATTTTATTTAGATGAATATAATTATTAAAACTGCAACAATCGATAATTTAAAAAATATTCAGGAATTAAATCTTAAACTTTTTAAAAAAGAATTTGAAGAATATGATTCCTTATTGAATGTAAACTGGACTTTTGGAGAGTTTGGAACTAAATATTATCAAGATAAAATTATCAATGACAATTGTTGTGTGTTAGTTGCTGTTGTAGATGATAATATTATTGGTTATTTGTGTGGAGGAATAACTAAAGGTGAAGAATACAGAAATCTACCAATTGTTGCTGAATTAGAAAATATTTTTGTTTTAAATGACTTTAGATCAAAAGGAATTGGAACAAAATTGTATAATAAATTTATTGAATGGTGTAAAATAAAAAAAGTTGGTAAATTAAAGGTAGAAGCTTCTGTAAAAAATAAACTGGCAATTGAATTCTATAGAAAAAATAATTTTAAAGATTATACTTTAATTTTAGAGGCAGATTTATAGTTTATAGTTAGGAATTTTATACTTTAATCATATTAAATATGCAATTATTTTTGGCATCAGCATTAGAGTATGTAAAAGATTTTTTTGTAGAAAAAATAGGTAATATAAAGTGAAAAACTATTTGATTTATATCAAATCCTGCAGATTTAGATCGTAAGTGAGACATTGAACCACGATGGGTGATATGAGACAAAAATATGCTTAAATCTCTATGAGGAATTATAAAAACTATAGATATAAGAGAGCTTAAAAATGATGGATTATTTGAAGTTATATCAAATGTGGACTTATTATATGTTTCTGGATGAAATACTCGTTATTTTAAAACTTTAGCTGATGAGAACTGATATCAGAAGATCATAAATGAGTTAATTATAAAAAAATGATTACCTTATATATCTACCAGTGCATGATCGTGTGTAATGTGAACATCTATAAAGTATTTAGATCCTGGGGAGTTTAAGATAGAGCAATGATATGGACTTATAAATGCGATGATTTTACCACACTGGTGATCTGAAAATTTTAAAGAAGAATACGAAGAGGTTATACCTAAATTATATAATGAGAGTCAAAATATAATTACACTAAACGATAGACAAGTGATTTATGTAGATAGCAATTGATATGAAATATTAGGGTAGGATAGTTTAGTTAGTTATTATGTTAAGGGGTGGTGCGAAGGGTAATTATATTAAATCATAAATCATAAATCATAAAATTCTGATATATAGTATTTTATATACTGATTTAAATAAAAATTTGTTTGTATTTAAATTTATACTACTTGGAATAAACCAATAATTTTATTGAATTTATATATGTTTTTTGTATATTGTAAATACTTATAGTACCATATTTTATGGTTTGACTATTTGTATAGATTCGGGAGTTCGGGTTATCGGACTCCTGTTTTACTAAAATGTATTGTATGGAATATCCACAAGACATAAAAGATTGGTTAAGCACTATACCAAAACGTCGTCAAGAATGATTTAAAAGATATATAAATCAGGAACTTTTTGTAATATTAGAATGAAATTACTCAAAAGATGAGTTTAAAAAAGTTTTGGAAGATAAAAAAGAACAAATTATTAAATATATGAATGAAGAGTCAGATCCAAAAAGAAAGCATTGATCTAAAGGTAAAAAACATAGAGAGAGGTGAATAGGTTATGTAAAAAATATAGAAAGAAAATTTGATGAATATGGGGTGGATTATGTTAGATTGTTTAAAGAATTATATAATGTAGATTTAAAAGAAAAAAACGATTGATACTTGTGATTGTGTCCTATACACAAAGAAAACAAACCGTCTTTGAGTATACATCCGTATAAAAGATGTGTAAAATGTTATGGTTGTGGACATGGATGATCTAATATTGTTAATTTTATAAGAAATACCTCAAATAAAAAAGTATCAGAGATTTATCAAATGATTGAAAAGTATATTTTTTCAAAAGAAGAGAGTGAAAAGTTTACTGAATATTGGAAGAATAAAAGAAAGAATTATAAAACAAAAGAAAAATGAGATAATATTGATGATGATTTGGGTGAACTGCCTTTTTAATAGAGCAGTAGTTCTCCCAAATGGACCCCGTAGAAGGGCAGGGAAACCGCACAAAAGAGATTATTCTAGAGTGAGGTCTTATTAAATGATGATTTTACTTTTTTCAAAAATTATAAAAACAAAAGGGGAGTATACTCCCCCGAAAATTGAAATTTTTAATTTGATATTATCTAAAATAAAATTATGATGATATAGCTTTATTAAAAACAAAAAATTTATGTATATAGACGATCCAGAATTACAAAAAAAGAAAGCAGAAGCTACCAAAAAAAAATGGGAAGCTATAGTTTTTGGTGATGAACTATATGAATGTAGAAAATGTGGTGTAAAAAAACATCCAAAAGATTTTGTAATTCAACGATTGGACAATCCTTGGGTGTGAAAATATCGTTATTTGTATGAGTGTAAGGAATGTAAGAGGAATAGAACCTATAAAAAGAGATCTGATGATAGAGGTACTATAGAATGAGCATTAAATATTATTTCTAAACAACTGCAACAATGAGCTAAAAAAAGAGATATAAAGTTTGAGATTACGGTTGACGATTTATTGGATATGCGAGAAAAGCAAGACGGTAAGTGTTATTATACTGGTTATGAAATGACTTATGGTTTTGTTCATTATAATGAATGATCTCAATCAGATAAGACTAAATACCAGGTGTCGTGTGATAGATTGGACAATAGTATATGATATAAGAGGAGTAATGTAGTACTCTGCTGTACTGTGGCCAATAAAATGAAAAACACAATGTCAGAAAAAGAATTTTATCAGATATGTAGTGATATTTCAACTAAACATAAATAATATATTCTTAACTTTGCAGATATGTTTATTGCAAGGTTAAACAATATATCTTGTGCAAAGTAGATGGGGTAATATAATTTTTTATGTTTTCGTAGTTTTGATCTTATTTTTTGTTTTTTTGTAAAGAATATTTAGATTTATACTTTATATATTTTTTTGTTTTTTTTCTAAAATTTTGTTAAAATTTTTGATATTCCATATTTTTTGTTATTAAAATCCTCTATTTGATGTTATACCAGTTCTAAACTAATATATTATTGTTGTGAAAATTAGGGCTATTTTTATTTTTGAGTGCATTGTTATACCACTAAGATAAAAAAATGATCGAATTTGAAACAGGACTTTATTAATTATTCCTCTTTTGGTCTATTGTTATTAATTTCTTGTTTATGATTTTTTTTAATTGTTTTTGTGTTAAATTTTTAATAAATTTCTTTGTGTGTTCATAAATTTTTTTAGTCGAAATGAAATTTGTGTTTTACTTTGCACAATTTTTTGTTTTTTTGTAAAACAGGGTAGTATTTTAAGTTTTATTTTGTTTTTGTAAATATACACTCCTCTACTTTGATATTAGATTTTTGATAAAAAAAGATATTTGTTTATAATCTAGTTACTACTTTTAAATTAATTAAAAGTATTTAATGAAGATTAGCAAAATTAAGATTTCAAATTTGTTTACATTCCCCTATATAAAAGGATTTAATTCAAAAAAGGGGTTGATTTTTGATGATAAAGAAAAAAGTAATTTTAACATACTTATTGGGCCAAATGGTTCAGGTAAGACAAATTTTTTGTATATCATTAATCAAGTATTTAGGTCTGGACTAATAAATCAGTTTTATTATGATAAAAAAATTTTAGAAAATCAGGAAAAAAATAGTTTAAAAAAAACTATAAAAAAAGAAGAAAATAAAATAAAAGATCTATCTAAACATACATGATTTTTAGATAAGCCATCTAAGGTTTGAATTACACTTAGGCTTAATCAAAATGATTTTGAAAATATATGATTTATTTGTAAATATAATAAATTATTGAATAATATTGTCAAAAAGTATTCTAATTTAGATATTGCTTTTGAAGATTTTGATTTGTATGATGTAATATTTGATAATGAAATTTATTTAGAATTTTTGATAAATACTAAAAATAATTCCATGAGGATAGCGAATTACAATAAATTATCCAATAGAATGAAGTTTGTATTGTTTTATATTCAAAATATAGAACTGATACAAATATGTATGAATATTTATAACGATTTTGAGAAATCTAAAGAAGATAGAAAATTGTATCCATTAAAAAATACATTTGCTCTTTTGGAGTCAGAAAGAAATATTTTACATGATAATTTTTGAGAGTATAAGCCTTTTAAAATTGATTCTATATCAAATAGAAGTGATGACATAGAACTACATAAATGACACAAGTTTGCATCTGTGACTGTTTGATATGATTTGTTTATTATAAAGCTAATAAAACTTGCGAAGGATAAATTGACTAGTGAATGAAAAGTTTATTGAGAAGAAGATCTTTTGGTACAAGCAGAAGCCATAAAATCCTTACATTTTTTCAAAGAGATATGATATTTTATAAACAAACTGTTAAGATTAGACTTGGATATAAAAATATGAGAAAATTCTATGGATTTAGTTTTTAAAAATAGACAGTGAAATATTTTTTATTTTGATAAACTTAGTTCTGGAGAGAAATCTATAATTATGATTTTAATATCTTTGTTTGGTTATGATTTATCAAATGGTTTATTTATTATAGATGAACCTGAACTTCATTTGCATCCATATTTGCTTAAAAGAGTTGTAGAAGCATTAAAAGAGATATGAACTAAATTCAATATACAATTTATTTGTGCTACTCACTCCCCTGTTTTGATTGATGAACAGAGCATAAACAATGTATATAAGTTTAGTTTTGTGGATGGTAATACAACAATTAATTATCCATGAAATTCTATACGTAGTAAAGAAGCAACATTAATACATATTTTAAAGTTTGAACATATTTCTAAAATATTTTTCATTAATAAGATTATTATGGTTGAGTGAGAGACTGATAAATATTTTTGGAGATTTTTCTTGGATTATTTATCTAAAAAGCCTCAATATAAGTGAAAAATAGAAGACTTTGAAATACTAAATATCAATTGAAAATGAAGTTATTGAAAGTGGAGTAAATTTTTGAGGAAATTTTGAATAAATACTTATTTTATATGAGATTGGGATAATGTTATAGAAAACAATATAATTGATTATCAAGAGATGTCGGAATATATTGCTTTGACAAAGAAACATTTAAATTCTAGTCATATAAAAAAAGAAAAATTTTATGTAAAAATTATTGAAACCATAAAAGATATGTTTCCTGATAAATATGAATATATAAAGAATAGAATACAAGATTTTTATTCTCGTAATATATTTATACTAAAATGATGAGATCTAGAAAATTATTTGTGATTAAAAAGAAAGGGTTTAGAGGAAACCGTTAGTTTTTGTAATAATAACTTTTATTCTTGGTTAAATGATAGTAAATTTAATGTGCATATAAAAGAATTTGAAGAAATTGTAAAAAAGATATTTTAAATAAAAATTTTTTATAAAAAAAGACCAATTGAAATACAATTGGTCCGTCTAAGGTGTACACCTAGAGACGGAACAGTACTTTAACATAGTACTTATGAAATAAACTTGATTTGTGGGTACCAAACTTATTTTATAACTACTATATTTATTTTTTGTTAACAACACTTTACTTAATAATAACAAAAAACCGTCTCTAGATTTTTGGATGTATACGTTTTCATTTTGGTAAACTACTCTTGTATACGTCTACAATTCGATTGAATACAATCTGAATTACAGAATTTCTTTTTTAATTTAATTTTATTTTTGTTTTTGCATCTTAAAAATATCTATATATATGGTTAAAACAATATTAAAAATATAAAATCATCTAATCATTTGTTAGCACTTTTTGTAAAAAAAGAGTAGAATCCTCTACTCTTTTATGATATATGTATTATAGTATTGTTTAATTGTTGATGACTAATCTACCTTATTAATTGGTATATTTGTCATTTCGAGTGAAGTCGAGAAATCTCTTATTAAAAATAATCCTTCGGGGAAATACTTTTGGCAAAGACTTTGGTGTGGGATTCCTAGTGAGAAATT
>Ga0209942_1001000_pt1 | contig 16052 bp, 32 predicted proteins | sample SalPonR1_A_D2_MG_FD_185695 | JGI IMG/M metagenome (GOLD analysis project Ga0209942, IMG submission 185695) | Salt pond soil microbial communities from South San Francisco under conditions of wetland restoration - Salt Pond MetaG R1_A_D2_MG... ... | reverse complement strand
ATGGTGCTATAGATGATGCACTTTCAACCGTCGCAATACTTTTTGAAAGCGACACAATCAAGGAGACTGAAAAATGAGTAACCAAGAACTGATCGTATTTGATCCGAAAGCCGTTGCCACCATTGGCAACAAAATGCTTGGCGCAATTCTTACGCATGAACTGCGTAAAGAGGAAGCTGAACAAGTGCTTGAACAAGCCAATAAAAACGAAAATTTTATTGACTATGAACTTACCAAGTGCGCAATGTTCCTGCATAATGAAGAAAAGATTGATCTTCATCATGTTTATGGAGAAAAGTCGCAATCTTCAACACTTTATCGCTCAATTCTGGTAGAAATGGGTGTGTTGAAACGCACTATCACTGACGACGATCGTGTTGTTTACAGCTTTGAAGATGAACAACTTGCAGGTGCGTATGAATTTACGCAAGCAATCGCTTCCTACAAGCATGATCCCGAGAAGGAAACAAAACCTTCTTACACGGATGATGAAGTTGCAGATCACCGGGCGCGTCGTGCTCGCCGTAATGCTCTGAACATTCGCCTTGCACGTGTTTGTAAAGCTGCACTGACGCTTATTGATGCAAAAGCCGATGTAACTGATCTGACTTATCGTGAAAAAGAGGATGGAACCCGCGTTCCTACTCTTACGAAAGGTCCGAAAGAAGTTATGGGCAAGAGCAAAGAAGTAACGATTGCAACTGGCAATGCTGCAAAGGTGGAAGGTGCTTCTGCGTCGCCCACCATGTCAGGACTTGCCAAAGTGTCGGATGCAAAATACAAGTCTGATACGTCTGCAAAAGCAGCTTCCAAAGGTGAAGGCGCAAACAAGCAAGACGCAGCAACCAGCAATGAAGCTGATTTTTTGGCGCTGGTCAATTCTACCTTGCAAGCTGTCAAAAAGCGTGAGGGCGAATTTACCAAGGCGGAAAAGCAGGCTATGCAAAACCTTGCGGAAGTGCTCAAGAGCGCAAAATAAGCACTTGACAACGTGCGAGGTTCATGTTACAAGTAGATAACTTGTAACGACAAACACAAAGACACGCCATTACAAAGATTGTAAAAACAACAGAATGGCGTGTCTCTTAACTAACGAGGAATAAGCAAAATGGCACCGAAAACAATCGGTTTATCCGGCCTTTCACAAACAAAGCCGCCTTTTCTACAATATGTAGATGATGCATGGCGCGTTTGGTCTGCCTACAATTCTCAATTGACACTTGGCACTTTCATCCTTTTGAATAATGATGGAACTGCGCAACGTTGCACTATCAATCCCGACAACTCGCTGAATATTGTCAACCTTTAAGCATGGAAGGAATGTATCCAATGCATATCAAAAACTTGTCGCGTGAACTTTCTCGCACTTTGTCGAAAATTGAAGTTCCTGAAAGCAACAATAATGAAACTGCTACACTCGCAGTTAACTTTGCTGCATATAAAGCACTTCATGCAGCAGCAGAACGTTTGAAGAAAGCAAGTGAACCGCACATTAAAGCGGCGTTTGCTTCTGACCTAAGCAAACCGACCGAGGAGAAAATTGAACTGATCGTTACAAAGGATGTAACAGTTTTTGCAAAGATTGATAATCCTCGTGAAAGCTTTGATAAAGCAGCTTTCATCAAAGAGATTGCAAACAAGTATGACATTTCATCTATTGATCTTCATGCTATCGCTGCAAAGACTGTGAAGAAAACTGCGCCCATTGTGAAACTTACTGCGGAGGAACATTGAAATGAAACAGCAAAAGCGTAATACTGATATAGGACCACGTTTTCGTTTGCCTGATAACACAAAGACTGTCTTTTGTGATAACGAAGATGCTGCACTGCGTAAACTCATTGATTACAAACGTTGTAACACAGTGATAACACACACAATTTTGCAGCCGACGCAAGGAGAAAATGCAGGACGCACTATGCTTTTCATGCGTATTCCTCTTGAAGAAGCGCCTTTTAAGGTGCCAGCATGAGCGAAGAACGTATATATCAAAGTCCTGATATTCGTCGTCAAACGATTGAGGATGCTGAGGAATTTCTTCAAGGTAAACGCACCCGACGCATGATTACGCTCATGACATATAAACAGGAGCGTGAAGAAAAGCTTACAAAGCTGCAAGGAAAGGAACTTGAGCGTTTTGAAAAGCAAGCTGAACGTGTGCAAGGTGCTCTTGATCGTGCATCAGAAGCAATTCGTAAAGCAACAGATGCACTTGCAAAACTGCAAGGCACTCATAACGCTTTGAGTAATGTTGAAGATGAACTAAAAGAACTGTGACAATGCTTGTAATGAAAAGGAGAACAATATGTCTATGAAAAAAGGAACACTCTGCGAAATCAAGCTTAATGCTGAAAAAACTGTTTATGGTAATTATCTCACAACGGACAGTGATGGACGCTATGTTATGGAAATGCTTGGCGAAGAAAAAGGTATTGCTGCTTTTGATAAAAAAGCTGTTGAAAAGGTAATGCCGTTTACAATCAGTGTAAAGTATTTGACCAATGGCTCAAATGATAATCATTATCATTTCCTTGTTGATGATGAAGTCAAGTATGAGTTTAAAAAAGGTGATGTTGTTTGGGCAACTGACTATGGCGCTCTTGTAGAGATTACAGGTGTTGATACAAAAAATGAACGTGCAACTAAACCGCTTAAAGGTTTTGTGCTTAACACTGCTGCAAAGCTGTAAAGGAAAACAGAATGTCTAAACGTGACGCACTTCAAAACACTATCAACCAAATGTCATTGGTTGGTAACGTTAGCGAAGATATAGCAAAAGCATGTCGTAAAGCAGAGATACATCCTGACCTTGCAAAAGTTTTAATGCGTATGCATATGAGCCAGAGTGATCTTGACAAACGTTGTAACGAATTGTTGAAGCACCAGATAGAACAGGCAAAGGTGCTTGATCGAATGGCAGATAGCTTTGGTATTACCATGACAAACATGCAACACCTTTACGATAAAATGGGAATTGAAACACAACAAGTGTTCAAACCTGACGATGAGGAGAATGGTGAATGAAACGTATTATCAACTACAACGTTCGTCCAACACTGCCAGAAGAGATTGAAGCTGATATGCCTTATGTCACTTCATCAATGGTTGAAGCATTGAATACGTGTCCTCGTTGGGGTCTTATCAATAATGTTCAGTCCCGTTCATTTACAACTGGCTATCGTCAAATGGCGCTTGAAGCTGGTAGCTTGATGCATGACGTGTTTGCAGCGTTTAACTTTTACTCGCTTGCAGTTACTCAAGAACTTCCTGAACATGCAAACTATCATGCAAGTCAGTTGTTTGGTAAAGATCGCTGGGATTTTATAGACTTTACAAACCTTGTAAAGAAAAAGAGCAATCCTCTTGAAGCACTTGCTTATGCAATGATTGCATCATCAGAGTTTTATGATGATCCCGACGATAAGAACAGGACACTTGCTAATCTTGAACACTGTGCTGTAATGCTTGCAGACTATTTCTTGATGAACCATGTCAAGTTTCCAATCTATGTTGCTGATCCAGAGGATTGCACTGCGCCTGTAGGTGTTGAGCAGAGTCTCGATGTTGTATTTGAAATTGAGTATGACAATGGTGAAGTGCGTCCTCTCCGTTTCATTGGGCTTGCTGATACTGTTTATCATAACACCGTTACAAACAATGTAACACTTGGAGAATACAAAACAGCAAGTAGCATGAACGATGCATGGTTGGAAAGTTTTAGAACACGTCACCAACTTTCTGCATATACAGGAGCACTTGAAGCATCCTTTGATAATGTTTCGTTCAATACAATTCTTACTGGCAGTGCTGTGCCTGTTCGTAAAACTACAGCACCTGTGCAACACTTTTCAATTGAACGTGACAGAAGCAATGTAATGGATTTCTTGTTTGCAGCGGATTACGCAACACACTTTATTGAAGCATTTCAAGGTGTTGATGCTGTTGCAGCGCCAATGTTTACACATAGTTGTAACAGGTATTTTCGTCCTTGTGCAATGCTTGATCTGTGTTCATCTGATAAAGTTGATCAAGTTGTTATGTGGGAACAAATGCATATCAAAGAGCGTTCACCTTCTGAAATGAAAGCACTGCTACGGCAGAATGGATAAGGAGTTTAAAGATGATACGTTTATCAAAGATCAATGCATTTGTTACAGAGTTTGTATCTATTACACAAGTATATAGTATGCAAACAACTGTGTATGTTTTAAGAAACACACTTCAAATCAAAGTCAATCCTTCACAGAAACCTTCTCTTCAACAAGACGTATTTGTGTCATTCACTGATATTGATGATGTAATTCAGATACATTCTTTTGCTCATAAAAAAGCTTATGATGTATGTCAAAAACTTCAAGATGCATATCTTATGACAGAAGAAAAGGAACTGTGACAATGGATGTAACAAGCGCAACAGACCTAAAGACCCGCTTTGCTGGTGTAATTTGGGGAGAAGCTAAGACAGGTAAAACAACGTGGGCAATGAGCCTTCCCGGTCGTAAACTTCTAGTCAACTTTGATCCTGATGGTTACTTGGCTGTAGCGCATCGTGATGATTTTGATGTGATTGATTTGTCGCAGTATCCACCACAAGAAGCAATCAAGAATGCAAAGAAAGTTGGCACATACATTCTGGAAAATGCAGATAAATATAAATCAGTTGTTGTTGACAGTTTGACAACTCTTACTGATCTTGCTTTGCATGACGCTGTTGAACGTGGTCTAGGTAAATCGTCAAAGTTTACTCCTACCATTGACACGCCGGGACTTACTGGCTATGGTGGCAGAAATAATAATGTGAATGATGTGATTGACAAGATCATGCGAGCAACTGCACAGAAAACTCTTAACTGTTTTTTCATTGCTCATATGGATGATCCTGAATATGACCAAGATGGTAAGAATATTATTCAACAAACGATTATGCTGTCTGCAAAGATACGTAACAAAGTTGGATTGAAAGTATCAGAGATTTACCATTTGGAGAAAGGTTCGCAAGATAGACGTTTTGTGCATCTGTCTCAATATGGAAATAAGAAACCTATGGGCAGTCGTATCTTTGACACTGCCAAAGTTCAGAAGTTTCAGCTTCGTTATACGATTGATAATCCTGACGAAGAACAACCGGATACCCTTGCAGCGATCTTTGCTGCATGGGAGAGCGGCGGTAGGCAAAAGCTTACCAAAGCACCAAGCTAGTCTGTTTTTGACAACGCGTTGTAACAGGCTATTAACCGCGCAGTAGCGCACAACCAAGGAGACTACACATGGATATTATTGAACTGTCAACAAACATCGAGGAAATGCAGGAATTTGAACCGCTTCCGGCTGGTCCGTATCCTGCGGAAGTCCGCGATGTTGAAGTTCGGTATAGCGAGAAACAGCCTAACGGTTATTTCTACCTTGTGCTGAACATTGATCCCAATGATTATCCTGCTGACTATGATGTTGAGAACGCGCCCGAAGGTGCACAGATTGTTTATGCTCGGGTTCAAGTTCCCGATGCAGCCAATCGCCGCACTGTTAAGCCGTTCAAAAACATGTTGGCAGCATTTGGTGTTAAGCAGAAAGGCAACAAGTTTGCACCGGACGATCTTATCGGTAAGCACGCTCAAGTCATTCTGTCGGTTAATGAGTATCAGGGCAATCCTGTAAATAACGTCGAAGGCATTCTGCCTATCGCACAAGTCTAAGACTTACAACCATTGTAACGGCGGCAATAACGTCGCCGTTACATACAACACACAAAGAAAGGAATAAGTTATGAAATTTTTGATTGTATCTGCACTTTCGCTGGCAATGGCAACAACAGCTTACGCCCGCAATAACAACAACGGTCCTGTTTTCGGTGGTGGCGACAGCAATGCAAACGCTTCCGCTAACGCTGGCGCTGTTGCAGGAGCCGCTGCATCTTCGTCTGTTCGTAACAGCAACACTAACGTGAATACCAACGTGAATGCTAACGTGAACAGTAACAAAGTGCGTCAAGGACAATCGCAGAGCGCTAACAATCGTCAAAGCATTAATGGCAACAACTCAAGTGTTGTTATGAATGACCGACTGCAAGCACCTGCTGTTTCTGCACCGTCTATGTCGTCTGGGCATCCGTGCCAGAAAACAGGTGTTAGCTTTGGCCTTGGTATCGTCGGTGGTGGTGGTTCTATGGGTGCTGGTGGTGCTGTTGATGAAGCATGTATGCTGGCACAGATGGGCTATACTAAAGCCGCAATGGCTCTGGTTGCAGGACGCAGTGAAGCAGCGCGTAAAGCGTTGATCGCATCGGGTGACATTAAGCCTGTAACACGTCCTGTTGCTCGCGCTTCGAGCCGTTCTTTCCAACCGGAAGAAACTGCTTATACGTCTTGCCAGATGAAAAATGGTAAGCTGCATGTCGGGGTTCGTCGTGGTGCAAATGATACTGTGAAAGCAAAAGCTGTTGCACAGTGTAAAGCGCATAACGGCTGATCGTTACTAAGGTAGCGGGACAGTGTAATGCTGTCCCGCGATCTAAACAAAAAGGAGATAACATATGGATATGTTTATTCTCGGATTGATCACTGTGCTTTCATGTGTCGGTTTGTTGATCTTTACATTGGTTGTAAGACCTAAAAAACTTATGACAACACGACCACCACTAGGTAAAGTTTGTAAACACTGTGGTGGAGTATCTTGGATTTCAGAAGATGGTGATGAATGGGTTTGTTATACTTGTGGAGCATCGTTTGAAGAAGGAGAGACTGATGACGAATGAAGCGCCGGAGCGGATATGGGTCTGCACAACAGATATTGAACCGCTTTCTGCCGGGCAAGCCCACATATCAAGTGCGCCGGACGGCGACGCCACAGAATACATCCGCGCCGACGCCCTCGCCGCGCTGGAGCAGGTGAAGTGTGATGCACGGGAAGAAGAGCGACAGATCGCTAATGAGCGCGTTCTGCACTGCCAGAAAGTCTGTGACCGATTAAAGCGGGAAGCGCGGAACGAGGCGCTGTGGGAGGCGGCGGAACTTTTCAAAAGTGATGATTGGGTCTCTGCTTCCAACCGAGAAACAATCCTCGCACTTCTGGACAAGGAGTTTAAAAATGACTGACATAAAGAAAGCAAGTCTTGATGAAGTAACGACAGAACTTGTGCGTCTGTCTAAGGTTGATAGTATGTATACCTTGACAGAAACAGATAAACAGTATCTTCAACTTGGTGCTGCCGCAGTTGTGTTGTTGAACTCTCAAGACAAAGCTGAAACTATTCTGGGTGATCCAAGAGAAATAATCGAGGAAGGACCGTTACAATGCTTGTAAAGATACAGACTGACGACACTTATTCAAAGATGCTTGTGTATAATGAGGATCAATCATACATCACAGAAATTGAAGGTGATCTTTTTGCTGGTCTTGTTTCAAATCTTCCTGATATGCAAGGACCATTGCGCAAAGGTTTCTACAATGTCAACTTCATTCCTGATGATCGTGTTGAGAATGGTTTTCAACTTGAAGTAGACACTGATCCTCAACCTGATCCGGGATGGTAAAAATGACACAAACATTTTACTTTTATTATCACGGGCTTAGCATTGGCAATCGCCGAACAAATGCTAAATCTATGCATGATCCTCGTGCAAAACGTGTAGATAAAACAATCTTGCCTGATCTTGCTGTATATGAGATAACTGTTGATGAATACAAGAATATGTCTTTAGCAGAACTTGCCAAGAAATATCCTGACACAGCACCTGCAAAAGAAATAGAAAGTGCTATTACTTACTATGACCAAACACTTATAGAAGCTGTTAGAAGGGCCAAACAAAATGCGCTTGTAGAGGCAGAAGCTATATGTATCACAGTTGCTAATAATTTTTTACTTGTTGGCAACAATCCAGATGCAGCAGATATGTGTGCAAAGAAAATTGAAGAATTAAGGACAGGAGTGAAGAACGATGAACCAACAGATTAACTATACAAATGAGCAGCTAGAAGCTATTACTATGTGTGCTGATCCTACGATCAAGATTGCATGTGTTACAGGTCAAGCTGGTTCAGGTAAAACTTCTATTCTTGGTGAAGCATATCGTCAAGCGTTTGACAACCTTTGTAACAAGTTCGGCCTTGATCCAGAAGAAGCTATCAGACGTGAGAAAGATGCATTGCCTTTTTCAATTCAACTTGCTGCTCCTACAGGTCGTGCTGCAAAACGTATTGAAGAAGCAACAAGTTATAAAGCTATGACCATTCACCGTATGCTGCGTTTTTCTGTTCCTGAAAATGACGAAGATAAAGGAATGCCAGCACATACAAAGATGAACCCTATGCCTCATGACTTTATCTTTATTGATGAGGCGTCAATGCTTACTGATGAAATACGTCGCAGCCTAATTGATGCAATGAAGCGTGGAAGTGTTATCCGCTTCTTTGGTGATATTAATCAGTTGCCGCCCATTGGTAGCCATTCACCTTTTGCAGTTGATTTGAAAAAGCAACCTTCAGTAACTCTGACAGAAAACTTTCGTAGTAACGATGGTATCATTTCTCTTGCTGATAAAGTTATTAAAAATCGTATGCCTCTCAACAATGAGAAAGTTACTATTCAACGTGTGGTTAGTCAACATGGTAGTCTTACTGTGCTAAAGTTGGCAGAAGAGATTGACTTTACAACCGATGTAAACCAAATCATCTGTCCGACAAACCACACAAAGCACGGAACAGTTAATCTTAACCGCTCTATTCAGCAACGTTTTAATCCGAACAAAGAAAAGATTACAGTTTATCAACGAAACAGTCATGACCAATCTATGATTGTGAAGTCTTTTAAACGTGACGATAAAATCTTGTGGACAAAGAATGATTACAACCTTGACTTGATGAATGGCACACTTGGTAGGGTTCTTGATTTTGACGAGGATACTGGAAGTATCTTTATCTCTGTTGATGGACGTGATATTGAAATTCCTTCCCAGATGGAGACGTTTAATCCGACAACAGGTATTCGTTATACGTATGATCCACGTCACAGGCTCGATCTTGGGTATGCTATTTCGACACATAAGTCGCAGGGTTCACAGTTTCACACTGTCTGTTTTGTATGTTCACGTTCTCGTGCAGCAACAAGACAAAACGTTTACACGGCAGTTACTCGTGCAGCAGAAAGGTTGCACATTATCAATATCGGTGGATCGCTTGCTTATGCATTGTCGAACAATACTGATATTATGAAGAAAACATAGGAGGTTATTATGGATGATCCGCAACTGATAGCAGTCATTGTTGTCTGGGTTGTGTTATTTGCTCTTGTATCTATGAAAGCGAAATAACATGGCTAGACAAGAAAGGATTGCTTGCTCCGCTGTTGCCATTGTTAATGGTGATCTTACAAGCTATGTAATAGTTGAAGAAGGTCGCTTAGTAATGGACACAATTAATCACTTAATGAAAACAAGACCTGATCTTGAAGTTGGTTGTGACTTGTTTTTCATTACAACTCTTGGACGTGTATTAGATGCTTACGAAGCTTTCACTGTAGCATTTGATGCAAATCAAATCAGAGATGAAGCAGAACGTGTGCGTCCACCTTTAACTGAACAACATTTAAGGAGGCTTTGAAATGCACAAACGGACTATTGAAGCAATGGGCGATCCCAACATTGCTGTGGATGAATTACCTCCACACATTAAAGGTCTTATCACAAGATACACACATGCTTGTCAAGATATGGCTTTAATTGGCTCTCTTGATGCTGATGATATGGACCAAGTTGAGGCAGATTTTCAAGCATGTTTGTATAACTTGCGTCGTGGAATATTAAATGAATTGAGAAAAGGAGAAAAGAAATGAAACTACGTTGTCTAAATATCAGTCCTCGTCGTAGCTTTAACGATCCTGGACCAGATAATCCTTTGGTAGCTAAAATCGAAATCAGGCATGATGAAAATACTTTGAGGATTAATTTGTCAGAAGGTGTTGCTGAAAAGCTTCTTGAACTTGCTCAAGAAGAAATTATTGCAGCAACTGTTTGTGAAACAGATCGTATGCGTGAAGAAATGCAGCAAGTTATTGCTATGTCTAAACCAGCCCACTTGGAGGATCAAAAATGACTGACGAAACAGAAAACGAAGAACTCTTTGAAGAACAAGAAGAAAATGTAGATGCTGATGAAACACCTGCTGATCGCTTTAAGCGTATTGCAAACCCACGTTTTCGTAAAGCAGTAAAAGCTATTCGAGTTCTTAAAAATTGTTCTGCGCATGGTTATGAGTATTCAGAAGAACAAGTTACAACCATTGTAACGACATTGCAGAAAGAGATTGAGGACTTGGAAAAAGCCTTTAACAAAGTCAAAGACACTGACGATTTGCCGGAGATTTAAAAAATGACAACTGATCTTTTCAAACGCTTTGTAGATCATACAGCAAACTACGGTCTTGATATACAATGTGCTATGGAAGGTGACGTTGGTGCAAAAATCTTGCTCATTGGAGAATATCCCGGTGAGCAAGAGATTGCATTTAACAAACCTTTTATTGGTGGTTCGGGCAAGCATCTTTTTAACACGCTTCGTAAGTTTGGTTATCATCGTGGTATGTGCTATACAACCAATGTAATCAAGCGCCGTGTTAGCACAGGTCATAAAGTAGACCATCAAGAGTTTTTGCTTTGGCAAGAAGCTTTGCAATTTGAGATTGAGCCTCTTCTTGAGGATGCACAAGTTATTGTGTGTCTTGGTAATGCAGCAATGAACGCTTTGCTTGGATTTGAAGGTATTACCCAACACCGTGGAAGTGTTTATGATTACAAAGGTTGTAAGGTTGTCTGCGCAAACAATCCTGCAGCAATCATGCGTCAACCAACTCTTGAACTTGTATTCTTGATGGATATGAAACGTGTGGATGAAGTTATCAAAGGTGATTATCATCCTCTCATTATTGAGAAAAAGATTAATCCTACATACATTGAAGCAATGGATTATCTTCACAAAGTTCAACATGAGTATAAGAACTTCGCGTTTGATATTGAAGTTATTGGCATGGAAACAGCTTGTCTTGGTCTTGCTCATGCAAATAACTATGCGATGTGTATCCCATTTCGTAATGAAAACGACAACTACTTTACTGCTGAACAAGAGTTCAACATCATGAAAAAGTTTGTTGATCTTTGCGATGATCCTTCAACTTTTGCCATTGCGCAGAATGGGAACTTTGACTGTTACTTTATGGGATACAAAGACCAAGCACTTGTCACGATTGACTTTGACACACTTCTTGCACACCATGCAATGTATCCACGTTTGCCACATAATCTTGGTTTCCTAACTGCACAATATACGCATCATCCATATTACAAGGACGACAAAGATGGCTACAAAGAAGGCGGTGATCTTGATACTTTCTGGGAATACAACTGCACAGATTGTGCTATCACTTTTGCGGTATGGGAAAAGCAAGAAGAAGAGTTGAAGAAACAAAATCTTCATAACTTTTTCTATGATCACGTTATGCGTGTGCATCATCATCTTGGTAAAGCTACTGTTGACGGTATCGCTGTTGACATTGAAAAACGAGCAGAGTTGCATAAAACACTTGAAGCTGATTTGATGAAAGACCTTGATAAATTCAATTCAGCAGTTCATGAAGCTACAGGAGATAATACAATCTTTGTAAACCCTCGCTCTCCTAAACAGCTTTCAGCACTTTTCTTTGACCAACTCGGTTGCAGAAGTAATCGTAGAAGTGTTGATGCAAAAACCAGAGAAGGCTGGCTTAAAGACCCAAGGATTGACCACGATGTTCGTAATGCTTTGATCGCACTCAACACTTATGCAGAGAAACATAAGTTTTTCTCAACGTATGTTGATACTAATCTTGACCCTGATAACCGTTTTCGTAGTGAATATAAACAGTTTGGTGTTTCATCTGCGCCGGGTCGTTTGTCTTCTGCACAGACTTTGTGGAAAAGTGGTGGTAATGCACAGAACCTTCCGCATAAAGCATATGAAATGTTTGTGCCTGACGAAGACTGTGTCTTTATCTATTTTGACCTTGCACAAGCAGAGGCAAGATATGTTGGATGGGATGCAGAAATTGAGCAATGGATAGAAGATTTTGAACGTGCAAGAGTTGAACCGGGTTTTGATGCTCATAGAAGTCTTGCAGCAACAATGTTTAATACACCTTATGATAAAGTGCCTTTCAAAGACCAAGATGAAGATGGCAACTTTACTATGCGGTATATTGCAAAACGGTGCCGTCATGGTTTGAATTATCGTATGCATATTGCACGACTTGCAGAAACAACTAGTTTGTCTTATGGTCAAGCAGCAAAGAACTATTACGCTTATCATAACACTAATCCAGAGTTGCAGCGATGGTGGAAAAGTGTTGAAAAAGAAGTTAAGAAAACCCGGATGTTGTTTAATAGTTATGGAAGGCGTTTGTTTATTTCTGAACGTCTTGATGGTGATGGTGTTCTTGACAGTATTGTTGCGTTCCGTCCTCAATCAACTATTGGTGATAAAGTGCAACGTGTGTGGGCGCAATGTCATGAAGATGATAGATGGGATATGAACAAAGCACGTATTTGTATGAATGTGCATGACGCACTTTGGGGTATTGCAACGAAATCGTTTGCAAAAACTGCGTTGAAGATCATGAAGGAATATGCAGAAGAGCCTATTCCTATTACAAGCATTGTAAGCGGAAAGTCGCGTCAACTTATCATTCCTGCTGACTGCAAAATCAGCGACACAACAAATGACAAAAAATTGTCAATGGCAAACATGATGGATGTGGAGTTTTAAAATGTCAGAAATAATCGGAATTATTCTCATAATGCTTTTGCTTTACTTTGTGTTTATGCCTGCACAAATTGGTGAAAACGCTGCAAAGGTTTACAAAGGTTTTCAACAAACAATGGAGCAATCAAATGACTAATCATCATACTATTATAAATCTTATCAACAGCCTTCCAACAGGAAACTGGAAAGCCGCAGTTGGAGGCATTAATAATGATACAATCTTTCTGACATGTCTAACACATAAACCACTTATGTATAAAGATGGGCAATTAACAGAAATGCCTATTAGAAACGGTCTTGTTGATGTTACAGACGCAACTCTTTTTGTCCGTGGTGTATATAACAACCATCAAGGTAAAATATCTACAAGAACTGTCATGCCTATCAGTATTAAGTATATTTCAACAGAATATCATCCAGATCAACAATGGATTTTAGAGGCGTTTGATTTAGATAAAAGTGCTAATCGTAGCTTTGCATTAAAAGACTTTGACTTCTTGACATGCACAAAGAAGGATTAGCACAATGCGGCTTCGATCCGCTCATATGAAAGCACCAATGTGCCCAAAATGTAACACGTCTATGATGCTTTGTGTTTCGGAAATAAATCATTTTCGTTTCTTATGGAAATGTAAATGCGATTGTGTTATAGATCATGATACTGGAAAGCTTACAAAGGTTGTAACAAGAAAGGAACTACACTATGTCCAACATTGACCAAGAAGATGTAATGACTACCGAAGAAATCTTTGAAGAGTTGAAAGATGATATTTTTTATGATACAATGAGTGTGCAATCACTGGCAGAGCATATCCACAAACTAAACAAGCAGTGGTGGCAGTTTGATCTTGCTGGTCCTACTCGAAATAAAGGTGAAGCAATTGCTCTTATGCACAGCGAACTTTCTGAATGTTTAGAAGGTGTTCGTAAAAATAAAAAAGACGAACACTTGCCTGAACTAGACAATGAAGTTGTAGAACTTGCAGATTGTGTCATTCGTATTCTTGATTATTGTATGGGTTTCAAGTTGCCTATTGGCAAAGCAATTCATGATAAATTGCATTACAACGCTCACCGTTCTGATCACAAGAAGCATATCAGAGAGAAGCAAGGAGGTAAGAAGTTTTAAGATGGGAACAAATTATATTCAGACAGCTTTATGCCCTATTTGCGACACACGTATGGATGTAAAAGATTGTCGTGGTGTAAGAATAGAACATGTTCTTGTGCGTCGTCGTCGAGTGTGTCCAAGTTGTGGTTTTAAATGCACTACTCACGAAGTTGTCGTGCATGGTGAAGAAAGCCCATCTGAACTTGTCGCACGTAAAATAACAAGGTTTCATATTGATATGCAAAAGCTTATTGAGAAAACCTTTGGAGAGGAACTTGCTGTGCAGGGTAACTTTAAATCAGGAGATAAAAAACTATGACAAACATTGTAATATTTAATGGACCGCCCAGAAGTGGCAAAGACTATGCTGCTTGTGCAGTTCAGAAATATCTTGGCCATGATGCTTGTGCTCATATCAAAATGTCACAGCCTTTGAAAAATCTTGTAAGCACTATCACAGGAGTAAGCCTTCTTGATCTTGAAGCAGAAAAAGAAAAGCCACATGCATTTGGAATGCATATGTCTTATCGTGATGCACAAATAGGTCTGTTTGAGTCAATTGCACGTGTTATGGGAAGAGATTGGTTAGGACGTGCTGCTACATCGAAGATTGCTAAACTTGATCACGAAAATGTTGTTATAAGTGATGGAGGACGTAGTGAAGAAATCGTTCCTCTAATTGATATGTTTGGTGGAAAGAATATTATGGTTGTGCAACTTGTTCGTAGAGGAACATCGTTTCAAGGTGATATCCGTCATTATATCAATGATCCACGGGTTCACACAGAAATCGTTCTGAACAATAGTGACAACACCTTTACAAACGATGTAATAGACCTTGTAGGTCAATGGATAACGGAGAAAGACTAATGAACAAGATTACCTTTACAGAAGTTGACATTGAGAATGTTGTATATAGCACAGAAGATGCAGTGCTTATCAATCTTGGAGAAGGAAGGCACGAATGGATACCACGTTCTGTTATTTCTCAACAAGATGATGATGAGATTATGCCACGTGAGCGTCATGTCGAACGTCAAAGTATTAAAATTGCTGAAAGCTTTGCCCAAATAAAAGGACTGATTTAATGCTACGTAGAGGATTTTTAAAAGCAATCCTTGGTTCTCCGTTCATGGCTGCGGGTGCTGCTCAAGCTGCGACAACCGTTGTAAGTAGTGCAGGACTTGGAGTAGCAAGTGGTGTAAATAAGCCTGTTGCTGATGAGTTATCTCCAAGTGTTCATAACGCTGCTGACGAGTTCCTAGAACCTTTCCGAAGAAAGCTTTATCAATCAATTGATAAAAAAGAAGATAACAAAAGAGCAATGACAAATATTCCTCCAAGTATTGCTTCTAAAAAGTCGTGGAGTGCTCAATTTAAACAAGATCAATTTTTAGAAGATATGCGAGCACTTCAAGAAGAAAGAAATACACTGCACGACCCTGAAAAGTTTATGAAGTATCTTGAAAGTCAAGGAGTAAAAATTCCTTTCTTTGTAAAGCAAAGCATGAAAGAAGCCAGTGAACGTAAACGTATGCATATGCAAGATATGGATATGGCTGTTCGGTCATATTAGGAGCAATATAAATGGTAGACAAAACTCAAGGCTTTATTACTGATGATGGAGTATTTTTTGAAGATTATCATCTTGCTGCAATGTATGAAATCAAGACAGACCTTGCAAAGCATCTAGATGAAATCTCTCTTGATATTCTTATCGAAGCAATGGAGAAATTTCCTGAACACGTTGTAAAATACGTCAACAATAAGTTGTCATATGATCGCAAAGGACAAGAACAAGATGCATCAGATCAGAAACCGGATGAAGTTGAAAGAGAAAATGAGGCTTCAACTAATTCTTAAAGGTGCCGAAGGATGGCAACAAACAGATTTTGTGCGCAAAGTCCGAACACATGTTTGGACAGTTGCACATGTAAAAGAAATTTTAGAAGATTGGAGAATGCGCGGGCTCGTTCAGAAGTTTGTTGTAAAGAAAGAAACCTCTAAACGGCCCGTCACAATTTGGAGAGCAACTAAGCTTATTCAGACCGAGCGCCTGTGAGTTGCTGTATCAAGTCAATTTGTGGCTTAGGCTCTAGTCCTGGGACTTGCGCACCTGAACTCTGTAACTGATCCGGTGTCACGCCAAGTGGTGCCGG
>Ga0209942_1000991_pt1 | contig 16147 bp, 15 predicted proteins | sample SalPonR1_A_D2_MG_FD_185695 | JGI IMG/M metagenome (GOLD analysis project Ga0209942, IMG submission 185695) | Salt pond soil microbial communities from South San Francisco under conditions of wetland restoration - Salt Pond MetaG R1_A_D2_MG... ... | reverse complement strand
AGGGGGTGATTTTGTTCAGGATACGGATGAACTTTACAGCGAGTATTTTCAAACGGTTTTCAAATACATGTTCTGCATTACCCGCGATGCCGACTTGTCTGAAGAGTTGACCCAGGAAACCTTCTATCAGGCTATGAAGACATGCGAAAGCTTTAGAGGAGACTGCAAGGTTTCGGTTTGGCTTTGCCAGATTGCCAAGCGCCTGTGGTACAAGGAATATTCCAAAAGAAAACGGCAGGGCTTCAATTCAATCGATGACATTGCGGAAAGCCTTCCGGCAGAAGAAAGCATCGAGAAGGATGTCGTGGAAAAGGAATCCAAGATTGAATTGTATAAAAGAATCAGCAGCCTTGACGAGAAGACGAGAGAGGTTATTTACTTAAGGCTTACCGGAGAGCTGAGCTTCAGGGAAATCGGAGACATACTAATGAAAAACGAGACATGGGCGAGGGTAACTTTTTATAGAGGAAAACAAAAGCTGGCAAGGGAGGGGAAGAAATGAAAAGCGAATTGAAATGCACCATAGTTCAGGATCTGCTGCCGAACTACATAGATGAGCTGACAAGTGAAGACACGAACGAAGCCATAGAGTCGCATTTGAAAACCTGCGGGGACTGCAAGGAGGCATATGAACAAATGGCTGCCGATATGGGCAATATGGAAAAAGTGCCTGCAGTCGAGTTGAAATTCCTAAAAAAAATAAAAAGGACCAGATTGATGGCTGCGGCCTTATGCATAATGGCAACGGTTGGGTTGTGCTATGCCCTCTATGCTTCGGAATTCAAGTTCACAAGCGACAAGAGCAATCTATCCGCCGCAATAACAGAATACACTGCGCCTTTTAGGCAATCGGTTGATGCTTATGTGCTTGAAACAAAAGAGATAGATGGTCTGCTCATTGCCACGTTTAAGGATCAGTCAAGGACAAATGTCAACGGACTGGCTTTTCTGAAGAAAGGAATCAATGGCAGATACAGAATGGTTCATGCCAACATAAAGACATCAGATTATTTTTCTGTCGTACACATATTCAGAGAAAAAATCAACAGCGAACCATACTATATAATAAGCGGATATAATCTTTCAAACGAAATCAAGCAATATGGACTGGATTATTATGCATATAAAAACCCGGGTTACAATTCGGCTGATCGCGTCAGGCAGGTGGTCCGGTTCGATGTTAAGAATTCACAGTTCCTTGATATTTATTCTGTAAAAGAATTGGATTCCAAAGTTAAGCGCGAATCAGACGAGATGCTGTATGATTATAATTTGTTCGAAGCTTCAATGTATAATTCCCAAGGCATCGAAATTACCGACGATTTCCTCATGGAGGAAAGTAAAAAAGACAAGATGAGTGCCGGAATAGGAACAGCTGAACGGGAAATGTTGTATGTGTTCATGGCAATTGTTGCGTGGATTGGATATATAATAACGAAATATATATTAACCGAATAAGACATATTTTTGAACATTCAATATAAACTGAAGTCTAAACCCAAAGGCATCTCGATGAGGTGTCTTTTTTCTGAACAAATTATTAAGGAATGCTTGTTTGCATCAGCAGCTTTGCTTTGCTGATTTTGTATCGAATATATGTTGACAACTGATGGGAAAAGGGTATATTATAATTGGAGTTTATAAATAGTAAACAAATTACTTGATATTTTGACTACAAGGAGCCGAAAATGAATATAGGCGAAAAAATTAAAGAATTGAGACTGCAGCATCAATTGACACAGGAGGAACTGGCGGACAGGGCGGAGTTGTCCAAAGGTTTTATAAGCCAGCTTGAGAGGGATTTGACATCGCCGTCGATAGCGACTCTTGTTGACCTTTTGCAATGCCTCGGTACGGACCTCAAAGGATTTTTCAGCGATTCGGAAGACACCCAGGTGGTATTCCATAAAAATGATTATTTTGTAAAAGAGGATGATGAAGAAGGGAACACCATAGAATGGGTTGTTCCAAATGCCCAAAAGAACGAAATGGAACCAATATTGCTTACATTAATTGCTGGTGGCAAAACATCGGTCTACAATCCTATTCAAGGGGAAGAATTCGGATATGTATTCAAGGGTACGGTGTTGATACACAAAGGTCGCGAAAGTTATAAAGCAAGAAAAGGCGAGTCATTTTATTTTGCGGCGACCAGTGAGCATTATATCGAGAATGTCGGGAGTGGGGAAGCAAAAATAATCTGGGTAAGCTCTCCGCCAAGTTTTTAGGAGGTGGCGAAATGGAAGAAAATGTTCTTATAAGTCTTGACGGCATAAGCAAATCATTTGGCGGACAAGTGGTTTTGGACAATATAAGCCTTAGCATCAAAAAGAATGAATTCCTTACCCTTTTGGGACCAAGCGGCTGCGGAAAGACAACAATGCTTAGAATTCTTGGCGGTTTTGAAAAACCGGACTCTGGGCGTGTTCTTCATGGCAAGCGAGACATTGTGGATATTCCTCCCTACAAAAGGAACATAAACACGGTGTTTCAGAGATATGCCCTGTTTCCGCATCTCAATGTTTATGAAAACATTGCATTCGGTCTCAACATAAAAAAAATGGAAAAGACTAGAATGCGGATAAAAGTCAAGAGAGCGCTCAAGCAGGTCAACCTGGACGGGTTTGAAAAGAGATCGGTTTCTCAGCTTTCGGGAGGACAGCAGCAAAGAGTTGCAATAGCAAGGGCAATTGTAAACGAACCGGAGATACTGCTTCTTGACGAGCCGCTTAGCTCTTTGGACCTCAAGCTGAGGCAGGAAATGCAATATGAACTCAAAACCCTTCAGAAGGAGCTTGGTATAACATTCATTTATGTGACTCATGACCAGGAAGAGGCACTTACCATGAGCGATACGGTTGTTGTCATTAACAATGGAACCATTCAGCAAATGGGAAAGCCCGAGGCCATATACAACGAGCCGGACAACGCTTTTGTTGCGGATTTTATTGGAGAAAGCAATATATACGAAGGCACAATGAAGCAGGACAAGGAGCTGGAACTGTTCGGACATATGTTTGAATGCGTAGATACCGGTTTTGCAGAAAACGAGTCGGTGGATGTGGTTATACGCCCTGAAGATGTTCGTTTGTACAAGATTCCTTCAAAAGAATATGCGAGGGATGGCGGAATTCTTGTTGGCGAAGTGACTGACTGTATTTTCAAGGGGGTCCACTATGAAACATGCGTAGACACCTATGGATACGAATGGGTTGTTCAAAACACTAAAAATTTCATTCCGGGCGAGTATGTCAATATTGAGGTTGACCCTTACGACATTCATATCATGAAAAAGCAAAAGGAGGCGGATGCCGATGAATTGTAAATGGCTTGCATATCCGTATGTAGTATGGATGATGGCATTCATACTGTTTCCGCTGTTCATGATTTTGTACTATGGACTGACAAGAGATGACGCAGGACAAACGGTATTCACCTTTGAATTCTTATTGAAATCCTTCGAACCGATTTACTTCAATGCAATGGTAAAATCTTTTTTGTATGCCGGATTTGCCACATTGATTTGTCTTGTTCTGGCATATCCTTTGGCCTTGATTCTGGCCGGCAAAGCAGGAAAAAGCTCTGCCATGCTTTTTATATTTGTTCTACCGATGTGGATGAACTTTTTGCTCAGGACATATGCATGGCTTACGCTTCTTGAAACCAACAATGGTTTTGTAAACACATTGCTCAGGGCCATTCATCTTCCACCTATAAACATTATTGGAACACCGAATGCAATAATACTCGGCATGGTATACAACTTCTTGCCATTTATGGTTTTGCCGATTTACAACACGCTTGAAAAAATCGACAAGCATATACTGGAGGCGGCTCATGATTTGGGGGCCAACAGTCTTCAAAGGCTTGTAAAAGTCATTTTCCCTTTGAGCCTGCCGGGGGTAATGAGCGGTATAACAATGGTTTTCATGCCGGCAGTCACTTCGTTTGTGATTCCGAATCTTTTGGGAAGCGGAAAAGTAAACCTAATAGGAAACCTTATAGAACAGCAATTTCTTATGACATACAATTGGGGATTCGGTTCGGCAATGTCATTGATCCTGATGATAGCAATCCTTTTGGCAATGGGACTGATGAACAGGCTTGACAAAGGAAGCCTGGAAGGGGGTGGTGGCCGATGGTAAAAAAAGGAATTGAACGCCTGTATCTGGGATTGATTTTGCTTTTTCTATATGCGCCAATCATAACTTTGATGGTGTTTTCCTTCAATGATTCAAAATCGAGAGCCAAATGGGGAGGTTTCACATTAAAGTGGTATCAAAGCATGTTCAATGATCCTGTGATTATGAAGTCCTTATACTATACGTTGGCAATAGCACTTCTTTCGGCAATAATAGCAACGGCAATAGGAACGGCTGCGGCAATAGGAATACAGACCATGAGACACAGGACAAAAGAAACAATAATGAATGTAACATATCTGCCAGTGCTTAACGCAGACATTGTGACGGGGATTGCATTCATGCTTTTCTTCATAGGAATCGGACTAAAGCTCGGATTTGCAACCATGCTTATCGCCCACATCACATTCAATATACCTTTTGTCATATTGAGCGTTTTGCCTAAGCTGAAGGCAATGAACAAGTTCACTTATGAAGCGGCACTGGATTTGGGGGCGAACTCAATTACTGCGGTAAGGAAGGTCATACTGCCCGAGATAGCGCCAAACATAATCACAGGTTTCCTGTTGGCCTTCACATTGTCCTTGGATGATTTTGTAATCAGCTATTTCACAGCGGGAAATGGAGTCTCAAACCTTTCAATCACAATATATACTATGACCAGAAGGGGCATAAAACCTGAAATCAACGCCATTTCAACCATATTGTTCATGGCAATATTGATTTTGCTTCTTGTCATTACCAAAAGAAGAGAAAAAACAGAAATCAAAGAAAAATATTAGGAGGATGAAAATGAAAAAATTATTATTGGTTCTTCTGGCTATGACAGTTATTTTAAGCGCTTGCGCCAAAGCCCCGGAAAGCGATCCGGCAAAGCCATATGCGGGAGCGACATTGAATGTGTATAACTGGGGGGATTATATAGCAGAAGACACATTGACAAGATTCACCGAGGAAACCGGAATAAGAGTAAACTATGAGATGTTTGATTCGAACGAAATAATGTACACGAAATACAAGTCCGGAGCTGTGGATTACGATGTTTTGGTTCCTTCAGACTACATGATTGAAAAACTGATCGCAGAAGATGAACTCCTTGAATTGAATTTTGAAAACATAACGAATAGCGAGTATATAGACCAATCATTCAAGGGACTTGCATTTGATGAAAATGACAAGTACTCTGTTCCCTATATGTGGGGAACAGTAGGAATCCTTTACAATACAAAAATGGTTGACGAACCGGTCGATTCATGGGACATCTTATGGGATGAAAAATACTCTGGACAGATAATAATGCAAAACTCTGTAAGGGACGCATTTGCGGTCGCCCTTAAAAAACTTGGCTATTCATTGAATTCGACATCCAAAGCAGAGGTGGATGAGGCGTTAGAGCTTTTGAAAGAACAGGCGCCGCTAGTGCAGGCCTATGTCATAGACGAGGTCAAGGACAAAATGATAGGCAATGAAGGCGCTTTGGCGGTAATCTATTCAGGCGAGGCCATTTATACGGCGGACGAAAACGAGGATCTTGCATACGCAATCCCCAAGGAAGGTACAAATCTTTGGTTCGACTCCATGGTTGTTCCAAAATCGACACAAAATCAGGAAGCGGCTGAAGTTTTTATAAACTTCATGTGCGACCCTGAAATTGCATTCAACAACACTGATTATATTGGCTACTCCACTCCGCATATAAGGGCGAAAGAGATGCTTGACGACCAAATCAAGAATGACCCCGCCGCATATCCGTCAAAAGAAGTACTGGACAACTGCGAGGTGTTTGTCGATCTGGGCCAGGATATGACTGAATACTACAATGAAAAATGGAATGAACTAAAAGCTTCACTTAACTGAATTTATAATAATAAGAAAAGGATGTCCACTTGGACATCCTTTTCTTATTATTATAAAGCCTGACCGCGAAAAATATTGACAAACTCGTCTAATGGCAGTAGACTGTAACTGTCTAATGGAATACGACAGGAGGTTTGTTTATGGACAAATACAAATTGGGTGAGAAGGAAGGCAAATTTGCCGATATTATCTGGCAGAAGGAACCCGTAACTACGCGAGAGCTCACGGAGCTGTGTGCAGAGGAATTTTCATGGAAAAGGACTACAACATACACGATGCTTAGGCGTCTTTGCGACAGAGGGATGTTCGAAAACAGAAACGGAACCGTATATTCTTTGATTACAATGGATGAATTCCTGGCGGCAAAGGGGGAGCAGCTCATAAACAAATCCTTCGGAGGATCCTTGCCGCAATTTGTAGCGGCTTTTACACGCCGGAACAGGCTCAGCGAAAAGGAAATAATGGAAATAAGACGTTTGATTGACATGCAGAAAGGAGGAGGGCAATGATTGACAGCCTATTTCTGAAGATTGTAAACATGAGTATTACAGGGAGTTTTGCAATTGCATTTGTCATGATTGCAAGGCTTTTGCTCAAAAAAATGCCCAAGGTGTTTTCGTATGCGCTTTGGGGTGTGGTTCTTTTTCGTCTAGCATGCCCGTTTTCCATCGAAAGCATGCTCAGCATAATTCCTGTAAACAAGACTTCAATACCGGAGGAAATCTTTTATGCGGGCACACCTCAAATAAACACGGGAGTGGAAAGCGTTGACAATGCTGTAAATGCGTATCTGCCTGTGGGGACCCCCAATGCAAGTGTCAATCCAATGCAGGCATGGACCTCTATCGGTGAACTTGTCTGGATAGCAGGCATTTTTGCAATCCTTGCCTATGGCCTTGTTTCTTTTCTGAATCTTAAAAAAAGACTCGAAAATTCAGTGAATGAAAGCGGGAAGATATTTGTTTCAGAAGAAATCGACACGCCTTTTGTGCTTGGTATTTTATCCCCGAGGATATATTTGCCGGCTGCTATAAGGGGCGAAGAAAGGGAATACATACTGATTCATGAGAAAACCCATATAAAAAGATTCGACCATATTGCAAAGATAGTAAGTTTTCTTGTTTTATGCGTGCACTGGTTCAATCCCCTTGTATGGGCAGCTTTTTTCCTTAGTGGAAAGGATATGGAGATGTCATGCGACGAGAAGGTAATCAAAAGCCTTGGAGACGGAGTCAAAAGGGAGTATTCCTATTCATTGCTGTCGCTTGCCACAGGCAAAAGGATTCTTGGGGCAACCCCGCTTGCATTCGGAGAGGGTCAGACAAGGGGCAGGGTCAAGAATGTGCTTGATTACAAAAGACCGTCCTTTTGGATGATTGCGATGGCTGTAATGATATGCCTTGCGGCTGCGGCAATGCTTATGACAGATCAAAAGGCATCCGTGAAGGCTACTGAATATGATGATGAAAAAGAAAAAATTGAAATAAGTACGGATAATGGAACTGTAGATGCTGTTGTTGCAGAGCAGATTGATGCTGCGATTTCCAAGGCGATAATTGAGCAAAACGCTAAGTGGCATTCGGGTTTCGCGACTGAGTCCCATGTTGTTCTTGGAACGGAGGCAGGTGGCAATGAAGGAGAGGGTTCGGGCTTTACCCTTACAGTGTTTGCAATGGCAATGAACATGGAGTTTGAATATTCGGACGGGTGGTTTGAAGACACCACAGGCAGCCATATGCCTGTTGCCATAACCTTTGATGTAAATGAAGAAGGCGAATATGCTCTTAATGAATACTGGATGCCGATGGATGGTTCGGGTTATGGTCCGTCGATCAAAGAAAAATTCCCATCCCATCTTTATGATGATGCTATTGATACGCAAAAGTATGTATACGGACAAATAATGAATTGCTACGATGATGCCATCAGGCATGGGGAACTTGGCGAAGCCGATGTTGGAAACAGAATCGAAGAACTGCTTGAGACAATCATGTCTTCGCCGTTGGAAAGCTCGAGACCAGGAGATTACATAGACGAACACAGAATTGAATACAGGGAGATTGTATTCATTGGCAGGCATGCCTTGGATTATTGCTTCTCGGAGTTTGAAGAGGGCGGGCAAACAGGTCTTAAGGGGCATATCATGGCATCTGCATGCCGCGATATAATGAAGGTTGACGGAGAGGGATTCAATGGACTATTCAATACAGGGCAGGACTGGTATGACGCGTATGAGGAATTGGTTTCCAATGACTGGGAATAGAAGCACATAATTATGATAGTGGCGTAAATTCAGTTTTGCGGTTCATGCATGAGAGAGGAAAATATGAAAAGAGAAAAAAGAATGCATCGCGTATTTGTTCTTGCAGCGGTTTTTGTCATTTTGGCGGCGATTTGCGTATGGCAAAACAACAGCATAGTTGTTTCCGAGCATTATTATGAAAGCTTGAAGGTGCCGGGCAGGTTCAACGGATTTAGGATTGTCCAGGTTTCAGATTTGCACAATAAAATGTTTGGAGAGAGTCAGTCGAGGCTTTTGGATAGAGTAGAAGGCTTGGACCCGGACATAATAGTTGTTACCGGTGATTTGATTGACAGGCGAAAATTCAACCTTGAGGCGGCCATGTGCTTTATAAACGGAGCCGTGGAAATTGCCCCTGTCTATTATATTTCGGGAAATCATGAGGCTTGGTCTGGGAAATATGATGAAACAATACGCAGTTTGTCTGAAGTTGGCGTTTTTGTCATTGACGGTTCCTCAATTGAGGTTTCAAAAGGACAAGACAGCATAAGAATCACAGGGTCGCCAAATCCCGACCTGTTTTCGGGAAGCTTGACCGAGAATGGAAAATACGCAATATTGAACAAGGAACTGAATCGGTTGAAGCAGAACGAAGGATTGAATATATTGCTCGCCCACCATCCGGAATTGTTCGGGATTTATTCGGAAAATGGATTCGATTTGACTTTTGCGGGGCATGCGCATGGAGGACAATTCAGGATTCCGTTTATGGGCGGATTGTTTGCGCCGGACCAGGGACTGTTTCCTGAATACAGCAGTGGAAGATATGTGAAGGGGAATTCGACAATGATAGTGAGCAGGGGGCTTGGGAACAGCATATTTCCTATAAGAATAAACAATCCTCCGGAAATAATTGTTATAGATTTAAAGGTAAAGGATGAAAAAGCACTGTCTTCGGAGAAAAGTAATTCGTGAAGGGCAAGACAGAGTGTGTATTTAATTTTTTTTTGATACAATATATATGCAATGAGTCATAAAAATTTAAAAATCATGACTGTTGAATGTTGAAAATAAATATGCGAAAGGAGTCATGCAGATGAGCATAGGGTATGCATGCTTGGCGCTTGGGGTAAAAGACAGCTCCATGAAAGGTTGCCTAAAGAAGAATGCCAGCGAAATCAGGCTGAAAGAATTGATCCGCGGCAATCTGAATTCTCTTGACAATCTTATTAACTACAACATTGAAAGCGGAATCAAGATGTTTAGAATAAGCTCCGACCTGATTCCTTTCGCATCAAGCCCAGTAAACTCTATAGAGTGGTGGAACATATACAAAAAAGAGTTTTCGCTTATTGGAAATAAAATTAGGGAAAACAAAATACGGGTTTCGATGCATCCCGGACAATATACGGTTCTCAATTCTCAGGACGAAGGCGTTGTGGAAAGGGCTGTGGAAGATTTGCAATACCATTCCCGTGTATTGGACAGTCTGGGGACCGGATCCGAGTGCAAGATTGTTTTGCATATAGGGGGAGTTTACAATGACAAATATAAAGCTATTGAAAGGTTTTCGAAAAATTACAGTAAGCTGCCGGATTTTGTGAAAGAAAGGCTTGTAATTGAGAATGACGACAAGTCATACAACATAAGCGAGGTTCTTGAAGTTGGCAAGAGGCTAAAAGTGCCTGTTGTTTTTGACAATCTCCATAATTTTTCTAATCCCTCCTATCCGGAAAAGAGTGAAGAATTTTGGATTAACGAATGCAGAGGCACCTGGTCTGAGAAAGACGGCAAGCAGAAAATCCATTATTCGCAGCAGGCAGTTTACAAAAGAGTGGGTGCCCATTCGGAAAGCATCGAAATAAAAAAATTTTTGGAGTTTTACTCGAAGCTTGGCAATGGGAACACTGACATAATGCTTGAGGTAAAAGACAAAAACTTGTCAGCCGTAAAATGCATAAACTGCATTAGAAGCAGCGGTAGAATAAGATTGCTTGAAATTGAATGGAGCAAATATAAATACAGCATTCTTGAAAAGTCATCGTTGGCCTACAAGGAAATAAGAGAACTCCTGAAATGCAAAAATGGATATCAGCCTGTCCGCTTCTACAGCATATTGGAAAATGCGCTGAGACAGCCTGAGAATATTGGCAATGCCTTGAATGCCGCCATGCATGTGTTCGGCTATTTCAAGAAAGACGCATCCGATAAAGAAAGAGAGAGATTTTTAAGCAAAATCAATAAGTACAAGGAAGGCGAAACCAGTCTGCGTCTTTTAAAGAAAGAATTGCATAGACTGTCTATAAAATACGAAAAGGAATATTTGCTGGAATCATATTATTTCCTGTTGCAGTAGCAAGGTGAAAAAAAGGAGCAAATAAGCGCCGACAGAGAAATATGATTTCTCACAAATCTTAAACTGCAATCAATTTTAAAATTGTCGAATATGTTTATGGTGGTAAAGATGGATAGAATAGAGGCCTTCGAGCCGATTTTGGGAAAAAATCCGGAGATATTGATATTGGGAACCATGCCGAGTGTAAAATCTCTTGAAAACAGGGAGTATTACGGGTACGGGAAAAATCAATTCTGGAGGATTATGGGTGACTTGTTCGGGTTCAACCGGGATGACGACTATGATTTGCGAAAGCGCAGGATTATTGAAAAAAAGATCGCAGTTTGGGATGTAATTGAGTCGTGTGAACGCAAGGGGAGTCTTGACAGGGATATAAAAAATGCAAAGTACAATGATATTGTAGGTTTTATAAAAAAGCATCCTACAATAAGGGCGGTTGTCTTCAACGGCGGAAAGGCGAGGGACATATACAGGAAATATTTTGAACCGTCATTGCCGGAAGTTGAAATATTCGACTTTTACTCGACAAGCCCCGCAAACGCCATTCCGTATGAAAGAAAACTAGAACAGTGGAGCAAGCTGAAGAATTGGAGGAACAAAAATGGATTTTAAAAAAGGGAAGGTGACAATTGTAGGGGCGGGAGAAATAGGATCTGCAGCAGCCTACGGAATGCTACTTCGCAAATCGGCAAGCGACATAGTGCTGGCAAACAGAAATGCAGAAAAGGCAAGAGTCAAAGCCTTCGACATGTCGCATTGCATTCCCCATATTGATGGAGTTTCAATAAAAGGAGGCGGGCTTGAAGAGTCGGAGGACTCGCAGGTGCTTGTATTGACCGTGGGAACACTTCCAAAGAAGGACGGAAACCGTACTGATGTTTTGGCTCAGAACGTTAATATATATAAAGATTTGGTGCCTTGTCTTGCTAAATTGAGTCCCAAAGCTGTTATGGTTGCAGTGACAAACCCTGTGGATATTATGGCCATGGCTGCATGTTCCTTTTCAGGTTTCCCGCTTGAACGAGTGATTGGAAGCGGGACACTTCTAGACACGCTCAGGTTCAGAAGCTTCATAGGCGACGCTCTAGGAGTTTCGCCATCCGAAGTAGAAGCGCTTGTAGTTGGGGAACACGGCGAGTCCATGGTTCCGCTATGGAGCAATGTCCGCATAGCGGGAATCGGGTTGAATAAATACGTTGAATATAATGGCATATTATGGAACAAAAGCATGGAAAAAGGGATAATGAAAAAAACAAGGCGCGCCGGATGGGATATCCGCCTTGGAAACGAACACAGCAGATACGCAATTGCATTTTCAACCGCTTTGATTGTAGAATCCATACTGGGAAATGAAGGCGTATTTTTGCCTGTATCGGCAAAGCAGAATGGAGAGTATGGACTTGCAGGGACTTTTATGAGTCTGCCCTCAAAGTTAGAATCAAAAGGTGTTCTTGAAACAGAAGCAATGAATATTTTGACTGAAGAGAGGGAAATGCTGTTTAGGTCTTCGGAAATCATAATGGAAAACGCGAATCCTATAATTAAATATTTATAATTGGGATTTTGGAATACAGGAGGTTTTAGGAATTGAAAGACATGGAAAAGTATGGGGCGAAAGAAAGGCACTTTGCCGAGGCTTCGATGTACCCGGAATATTATCTTGGCAGAATTGTATCGCAATCCAAGGATATTTATAAAGTGGCAACCGAAAAAGGCGAATACATGGCTGAAATATCGGGTAAATTCCGCCACGAGGCAAACTGCATTGCAGATTATCCTGTTGTCGGAGATTTTGTCATGCTTGACCGTAAGAGTGATGAGAAAGGAAATCTGATTGTAATCAAAACATTGTCTAGGACAAGTTCATTTGAACGTTCCGCTGTTGGAAAGAAGAATCAGACTCAAGTGATAGCGGCGAACATTGATATTGTTTTTATTTGCATGTCCCTCAATAAAGACTACAACCTAAGCAGACTGGAGCGGTATCTTTCGCTTTCTTGGAACAGCAGGGCGGAAACTGTTATTGTCCTTACAAAGTCGGATTTATGTGACAATCTTCCCAAGGTGCTTGATGAAATATCGTCTGTTGCTCTTCGAACAGAAGTGCTTGTCACAACGAGCAAAAGCGAGGATTCATGCGTGCAAATATTCAAATTTTTGAAAAAGGGATTAACTGCGTCATTCATAGGCTCTTCGGGTGTTGGCAAATCGACACTCATAAATTGTCTTGCCGGAAAAGAAATGATGTCTACATCGGGACTTAGGAACGACGACAAGGGCAGGCATACCACAACTCGAAGGGAGCTCGTGATTCTGCCGCAGGGCGGCATAGTGATAGATACGCCTGGAATGAGGGAATTGGGTCTAGAATCGGCCAATTTGTCGAAATCATTCGAAGACATAGAAGCACTTGCGCAGAACTGCAGATTTTCAAACTGTTCCCACAGCAATGAGCCCGCTTGTGCAGTAAGGGCGGCAATCGAGGACGGGAGATTGGATATAAGAAGATTCGAGAATTACAAGAAGCTCAAGAAAGAAGCGAAATACGAGGGACTTGACTCAAAGCAGATAGAAGCCGTAAAGCTCGATGAAATGTTCGGGGGATTAGGAGGAATGAAAAAGGCGAGGGCATATATAAGGCAGAACGACAAGCGAAGGAAACGTTGAACGAGCCGTATTGCTTTATGATATTTTGAGTAGTGTTTTGATTGCATAAAGACAAGTGGGGTATTTTAATATGTAAATGATTCTATAGAGCTGAGTTTTTTATGTGGCATAGAGGACAAGTTTAAAAGCAGTAAGCTATTTTATAAGCAATATGCTGAAACCGATAATTGCATTTGAATCAAAGCAAACGATACAGGAGGAGGCAAAATGGATTCTTTCAAAAAATCAATAATTAGAATTTACAAGGGCTCGATAAAGGCTTTTCAGACATTTCCGGTTTCGATTGGCAGTGCGATGGCATTTGCAATAGTGACCATGATAAGGATTCAATTGGATTGGCCCCAACAGGAGGCTTACAATTTCCTTTTTAATTGCCTTCATTGGGCGTTTGCCCTCGGAGCAATATTCAGCTTGGCTTCCATCACTGCGGCAAAGAGCCTTAGGAATACTGACAAGGCTTTTAAATTTGCAAATCTGCTTGGGGTTTTAGTTGTTGCGGGGGCGATTTCGGCGCTTTATTTCTTTGGGGCAAAAGATACCGCTCAATATACAAGCCGAGCCGTTACAGTTTCCGGTATTGCAGCTGCGCGAGTATCGGCTGCGATGGTTGTGAGCATGTTGGCTTTTATTGTTCTTGCAGGAAATACAAGCCAAGAATCCGATTTTGCACGTTCCTTTTTTATGACGCACAAGGCCTTTTTCATAGCTGCTATTTACGGGATTGTGATAATGGGCGGAGCATCGGGTGTTGCGGGAGCCATTCAGGCACTGCTATACAACGACATGAGCAGCAAAGTATACATGTACATAGCCACAATTGCCGGTTTTTTGGCATTTACAATTTTTGCAGGCTATTTTCCAGATTTTAGAAAAGGCGAAAAAGACGAACACAGGGAAGTCGCGCAAAAGCAACCTCGATTTATTGAGGTGCTGTTTGAATTCATAATGGTTCCGATCATGATTGCAATGACAATTGTTTTAATACTATGGGCAGGCCGGACAATTTTCATTGGAGATTGGCCTCCATTTGAAGAACTTGCAGGCATAGCGTCTTCTTATGCGTTTGTTGGAATATGGCTTCACATAATGGTGACTCATGGAAATTCGGGTTTGTCCAAATTCTATAGAAGGGCTTATCCTGTTGCAGCGCTTGTAATACTCGCTTTTGAGGCATGGGCATTGACGGTCAGAATAGGCGATTTTGGGATTAAAACGACGGAATACTATTTCATGTTGACATGGATTGTGGCTGTGGCAGCATCAATAGTATTGCTTTTGATGGGGAAAAAGGCGCATAGGATAGTAGTGGCTGTAATTTGCACAATTGTAATTTTTTCGGTTTTGCCTGTAACAGGTTATAATGACCTTCCTGTAATGGCGCAAGTCAACAGACTTGAAAATTTGCTTTATGGGGAAGGCATGTTTAAGGAAGGGGAGATTGTCCCTGCAGAAGAAGAACCGGAGCTGCCTGTACGTCAATCAATCACAGATGCGGTCGTTTTTCTTTCAAATTCAGATGATGCCGATTTGCCGGAATGGTTTGAAGGGCGACTCGGAGATAAAAATACATTCAAAGAAAGATTCGGATTCGAACAAGTATGGCCGGAGAGGGATGACTATTATAGGGGAGACGGAACATATTTGGGCATATCGCTTACATTCGACCAGGGCCCTATAGCGATAGATGGCTACGAGTGGGCGATTAGACAAAGAATCAAGGGAGAAGGAGAAGAACCTACAAGTGTTTATGGCGAAAGAGGTGTGTATGGAATCTATTGGATTATTGAACCCAATGGGGATGTACCTTCTTTGAAAATAACACTGGATGATGAAACTATCATTGAACATGACATGAATGAATATATTGACCGAATAACAGAAAAATATCCTCCCGGAGAAAGAAGTTTCAATGAAGCGCCATTTGAAGACATGAGTGTGAGGCTTGAAAGCGAAGAAGTTGAAGTGCTGCTTGTTTTCGGAAACATAGACATATCCGTCAATCCGAGAGAAGACAGAATAAATTACTGGCTTTCCCTGGATGCAATTTATCTGAAGGAAAAGCAGTAATCATTTAAGCGTTGAAAACATAAAGAATCATTTTCCTTATTGGATTGCAGTACATCCAGAGGGCTTTCAACTCGATGGAATGAACATGACCAATTTGTTTTCAGTATTTATCATTGGTGCGCTTAGGCTTTACGGAAGGAGCTGGATTTAATTGAACAAATACATGGATTTGGCTGTGAGGGAAGCGATGGAAGGGATTAGACAAGGCAAGGGAGGCCCTTTTGGAGCCGTGATTGTAAAAGACGGCGAGGTCATAAGCGCTGCATGCAACGAGGTTACAAGTTCCAACGATCCTACTGCGCATGCTGAAATTCTTGCAATACGCAGGGCAAGTGAAAAACTTGGAACATACGATCTGTCGGGATGTGTCATTTATGCTACAGGTGAGCCGTGCCCAATGTGCCTTTCGGCAATAATATGGGCTAACATAAAGCAGATTTTCCATGCTTTGAATGCTGAGGATGCCGAAAAAATAGGTTTTAGAGATGAAAAAATATACCGGCATCTGCGGGGCGAAGAAAAAATTGTCGGGATTGAAAGGATTGAAAGCAGAGGAGCCGGTGAATTGTATGAAGAATACATAAGGCTCGGGAAAAAAATATATTGATATGTTATCTTGATTTAGTGGCAAGACATTTGAAAATTCTGCAGGGTTTAAAGGATATTTAAGAGGAGGAATCAGAATGGTTTCTTTGCAAGAAATGGAAATCATGCTGAAAGACATTGCGGCTGAATTTCCAGAGCAGCTTTTTGAGGAACTCAACGGAGGAATTTTGCTTTTGCCGGATACGAAAATGAATCCGGCAGGGATTGACA
>Ga0209942_1000989_pt1 | contig 16159 bp, 14 predicted proteins | sample SalPonR1_A_D2_MG_FD_185695 | JGI IMG/M metagenome (GOLD analysis project Ga0209942, IMG submission 185695) | Salt pond soil microbial communities from South San Francisco under conditions of wetland restoration - Salt Pond MetaG R1_A_D2_MG... ... | reverse complement strand
AATCACACTTTGATCGTTCTTCCTCCCGGCGTTACTATAGATGACTTACATTGTTGGCAGATAGAGGGTCAGACTACCACAGAAACTGTGTGGAAAAACAAACCTTCCGATGGGATCGTTCTTGTAGAGAGCCAGAAAAATATACCGAATGCTACAGAGCCGCCGTATGAAATGCCAGGTAAGACCAGCCATATGCAGGTGAGGAATGACAAGGTGGGAAAAAACGCTTATTGGAAGTTACTTGATGGCGATGCAGCAAGAACTCCAGAAGGAAAAGCATTTTTTGAAACACAAAAGGATTAAATATGCGCCTTATGAGTCTTTTGTTGGTATTTTTTTTGGTTTCCTGTGAGGATAATGGCATGGTTGGATTCATACCACCTTGCAATAGTGAAGATGTTTGTGCTGATAATGCTTGCGAACCCGAACTATGTGAAATAGATAGTTCCTGGTTTGGATTAGATACTTTATGGGCAATGGAAGTTGATGGTACGGGAAACACCATGGAACAGTCTGAGGATTTCATCATTCTATCCGGAGCTGAAGGCTTGGATATGTATATTAAAGCTTTTTCTAAAGCTGATGGGAAGCAATTATGGTCGTGGACAGATTCACGATTTGGGTGGATTTCATCTGTACAGATTCATGAACAGACTGGAAGAGTCATATTGCAAAAGGATAAGACAATTATAGCCCTAAATCTACAAAGTGGTGAAAAATTGTTAGAATATAATCCTTCCGAATACTATTCAGAGTTTACGTATGGATATTTGGAGGAAGATAACTATTACTACTATACAGTGGAATCAACAGACAGATCGGATAAATATATTATCCGATCTGCTGTCTCTGATTTACATAACTGGGAAATCATCTTTAAATTATCTGATTTTCCATTTGAGAATGAATCTGCGGTTATAAGCGGTATGGCCGAATATGATGGCAATCTTTTTTTTAAGTGTGGTTTAATAGGTGGTGAGGCTAAGTCGTATGTCGTATCAGTTAATGTTGCAACGCATGATATAAATTGGATTTATGAAGTCTCTGGAAAGAATGGAAATAATTTACGACAAGTTACTATTAAAGACAATGTGATTTACCATGTTGCAGTATATGGAGTTCATGCTCTTTCTGTTCATTCTGGAGAACTTATTTGGAGTAGGATTTATGAAGACAATGATAGTTATAGTATATCTCGCTTCGAAAATACCATCTACAGCCAAGAAGGGAATGTCATCTGGTTTTACACCGACTATATCGATTCTGATGGTGGAGCTTTGTGTATGGATGCTGAGACAGGGGAGGTGATCTATGATCGAGAATTTAATGCTTTTGATATTAATACGGTGTCTCATCATAAAGGTATCATGTATTTTGGTTCACAGAGAGGTATATTATATGCTGCAAGAACAAGTGATGGTCAGGTACTGTGGGACACAGAAGATCAGATACCCTTTGGTAAGTACTATGCAGATTGCGTGGTGCTCGATCAGGAACGGGAAGTCCTCTATGGATTCAATGGTCAAGAGCTGGTTGCCATCAATATAGCTGATGACTGATGAAATGCAAATGTACATGTCGATCTGATTGTTGCATCGGGGAAAACACATGTCCCAGTTTCGTCGAACGACTGACCAGCCAGCGCGACATGCCACAGGCAGAATATCGATCAACAATTATTGGCAATAAAGAATTGAAAAACAAACCTTCCGATGGGATCGTTCTTGTAGAGAGCCAGAAAAATATACCGAATGCTACAGAGCCGCCGTATAGGCTTCAGAGAATTGTGAGTTTTTCATCGCCTTATCGCAAGAAGAAATGAAGCGATTTTGTTACGAAACTATGTTTAGGTATCTAACACTAGCTAAAAGTAATCTACTATTGCAAATAATTGGAAAAAATTGTATATAGATTCCATCATTTACTTTGAGCATCATTTTTAATGTTTTTAATCAAAATTTATGTGTTACAAAAAAAATTCATTGATTTTTCTCTTCAGCATGATTTTCTGTGGACTATCGGCACAATACCAATTATCCGTCCAACAAAACCTGGGTCTATTGTACTCGACTAGTTTTTCCGTGGCAGACATCGATAACGAGTTTATTCAAGACGGAGCGGTTAAAAATCAGCCATCCTTTTATGCCTCTACGGAATTAAGATTTTCGATTCCGCTTGGCAAAAAGAAGTTGTTTTTCTATCACATTGGAGGTGTTTATACACAAACATCCTATCATCAAACTGCTTCGGTATCCAGAGACCACGGTTTTACCTGGCGCTCCATTGATTATGATATTACGCGTTTCTTTGATTATGCAGGAGTTTCGACCGGTTTGACCATTGTACCTTTCCAAAATGAAAAGCATAGACTGCATGTTGACCCGACGTACTCTTTTTCATTGGTATTAGGTGGCCATGCAGATGTGCAGCGATCGCTTACAGACGTTTTTTCAAATCAAACAGAAGAGTCTGTCATTCATAGTTTCTCCAGGAAGCATATAGTGAAAAATACAGACTCAGAATTTCGGAATTTACATCAGTTTTCGCTGGGAGCACATTATGGGTATAATTTGTGGAGAAACCTTTGGGTTTCGGCCGGACTGCAATATACTTACGGTTGGGGAGGACTCTTTATTGATCCTGATCATTGGTTGACGTTTATTCTGCCTCCGGATGATCCCTTACCCTTTACAGATTATGTTTTACCTGTAAAAAAACTTTATTTCAATGCAATCACAATCAATTTTGAAATTAATTACACCTTTTAATTATGAAAATCCATTGTATCCTGTTATTCTCGATGATTATTTTGGTGAGCTGTAGTAAGGAAGATGCTTCGTATCTAGAAGATCTTGATCCTGATACCCCATTTTACAATACATTAGAACCAAGCCAAAGCGTGAGCTACGAATTGGGTAGGGGCGGTCTAGTTCCTGAAGTTATTCAGAGTGCGAGTTATATATCCTTATTTTTTCCGGGCGACTCAGCTTATGTATACCATAAAGCAGAATCAAGCTTTAAGAGATATATGGGCATTCCTTTTTCGCCGTTTACAAGCCAAACATTTCAAGATTATATTTTCGTTCTGAAACATCCTGAATGGTCAGCCCCTAACTCCCCTTATGAATTATTCATTTGGGATAATCGGACAGGCAGTGTTCAGGATGTAAATATTCCCGATCGTGTTCTTGAGAAAATTTGGACTTTTGAAGACGGTGTCGGACTCTATGGTCTACTAGCAGATAAATTGGTTATCACCGGACCTGATCAAATGCAAAGGTCTATTTCATTTCAACCCCTTGTAGGTGAATATAGAATTGTAGAATGTTATTTTGAACATGTATCTGGCCAGTATTTTCGTATTGCTATTTTGTTTGATGAAGCATTATCTACGTATTATTTGATCAAGGAAAACGCTGATGGCATGGTGAAAGACACGCTGATGCAGATGACCTTTGATTCAACTGACGTGCCCAGTCTATCGAGCTTTCTGTGGGCATCTGATGTATCTTATCCGTATTATTATATAGAAACGGAGGATAGTGCGGGGAACAGTTTTAAAAAACGCCATATATATGATTTGAGAAATAATCAATTGCTTTTTGAAGAAGCAACTTCTTCTGAATATTATAGTCTCCCACGTATTCACAGTGCGCCAGAAGATAATGCGATATATCTTTGGAGTACTTCACGTTTGTACCAAATCGATACAGAATCAAAGAGACGTATTCGGTCCGCAGAAGGTAGACTTCAAAGTTTTGCACCCGCTCAGTTGCCATTTTTTGCAGAGTTAGATCGAGGTGATTTGTATGTAAAGGATTATTTTACCGGAGAGCGATTAGTTCTTTTGAATCACGATAATGTCATTGGTCATATTTTGTATAATCACAAAAAGAAAGAGCTTTTGGTGGCAGATGCTTTTAGTGGTGACTCCGGAACATATAAAATAAATATCTATAAGGTGCCTTTTTAGTAAAATTTAGGATACGTACCTTTTTTTGACGGTAGGGTACCTCCGGAAACTATCTTTTCGCGTGAATGGCCATTTCATGCGAAATGGTCTAAATGTAAAATATGCGCGTAAGCTTCGTTGTTCTTCAGTCTCGCAGCTCTGCCTATGCTCCTTCATCATACTTTGCTTACACGCATGCTTTTTCATATTCACATCAAAAAAACAGTTTCCGGAAATAGCCTGTAAAGAGTAACTTTCTACAACCGTTGGTGGGTCCGCCAGGGCTTCTGAAAAAAATCCGGAAGTATCTGCTTGCTAAGGGGATTTTTAGGGAGTGCTATATGCACCCCTCATCCTCCATTGAACAGCAGGAAGCTGTTCTCCGACTTATCGAGCTCAGCCCGGTCCGTGGTGACGCATGCCTAAAACGACATGTTTTGACATAGGTTTCGTCATGCGTCAGGAAGAATTTGATCGACGCAGGCCTTGTACCAATCCGTCCAGTCGGCCCGGTTTTTGAGCACGCGTTCGATGTATTCGTGCCAGGCTTTTCGATCTCGATCGCTGTGTTTGATGACGGTTCCGGTCATGGCGAGGCTTAGGCTTTGAGGGGAAAGCTCACCATCCTGAAAATTTTGACTGTAGGCCATAGCCGATTGGATAACGGCGATAGCTTCTGCTGCTGAGAGCGTAGATTGAGGAGATGGAAATTGTGTTTCGCCATCGGCCGTGATGCCGCTGCGAAGTTCGCGAAACATTTGGACGAGCTGTTCGATATCCCGCTGCATTTTCTTGCTGTGCTTTTTGGCTTTCGACGAGGGTGGCTCGATTCCGGCCAATACAATATCTACCTCTTCTTCGAGGCTTGCAGGCAGGGGCATATGGATGGTATTTAGCCGACGTTGGAGAGCGGCGGAGAGTTCGTTGACCCCGCGGTCCTTCTCATTGGCAGTGGCGATGAGGTTGAACCCCTCAACGGCTGCGACAGAAGTGTTGAGTTCAGGGATAGGCAGGGATTTTTCCGATAGAATCATGAGAAGGGCGTCCTGTACGTCCGAAGGAATACGCGTAAGTTCCTCGATGCGGGCAATTTTGCCTTCCTGCATGGCCTTCAAAACAGGCGAGGGAATGAGAGCCGCCTCGCTGGGGCCACGTGCCAATAGTTCAGCGTAATTCCAGGAGTATTTCAGGGCATCTTCGTACATGCCGCTGGTGCCCTGGACGATATGAGTGGAGTCACCTGAAATAGCGGCAGCGAGATGTTCCGCCAAAACGGTTTTTGCTGTTCCGGGTACGCCCATAAGTAAAAGGGCTCGTCCGGAAGCCAGGGTAGCTACGGCCATTTCAATTTTGCTGCGGTCTCCAATATATTTGGGTGGGATACTTTTGTCGCCTATGATGTACTGTACAACAGCAGCTGGACTGAGTTGCCATCCGGGCGGTCGATGTCCACTATCCTGCTTTTTTAAAGCCTGAATTTCCTTTTTAAATTGGATTTCAGCCCCTTGACGAAGGGGTTTTAATTGTTTTTTTGCCATTTTGCTAAATTTTGGTAGAGCGAACGTCTTTTTTTGAGCTGATCTTCCCACTGTGTTTTTAGGGGTGAGTCAAAAAAGTCGAACGGATCTTTTTCGGCCTTTGATAATACAGAGGGATGCAATCGATTTGATAGTTGATGAGTCATCAGTCCCAATGATGATTCATTTTCTTGTGCTTCCGGCATTTCTGCCCAGTCCTCCATCAAATTCCAAATGAATGGACTTTGTTCAGCGGGAACAAATACATCGGGTGCATAGAGCCACTTTTGGACCTGATCGATCTGATCCGGAGGAAAGTGCGTATTTGCAGCCACCTCCTCATAATTTTTCAGAAAGAAATCTGGTGAAAGTAAGCGGGCCGCTGCCCGATAGAGAGGCATACTTTTTTCAGTCGGAGAGATTTGGCTCCAACTTTTTTTCAGGGCGTCTTTTTCTGAATGGAAGTATAAGGCATGCAGTTCGAGCTCAGCATCTTCGGATTCCGGTTCTTTCGAATTCTGGGGTTGGGGCAGCCAGGCTCGAAGGCAATCCTCCGAAGAGAGGGCCTCTGAAATAAGCGGCGGATGTGGCCAGTTTAGGGCTGACTTATCTGCGTTGGCTAAAGTGAACTCTTCCGGCGGCGCTATCCAATCAATCGGGACATCGTCTTTTAGTACCGTCGGGTTTTTCCATGCGAGGACTTGCAATGCGCCCCGCAATTTTCGGCTTTTTGTTCGGCTTAGGTTATATAGTATATGTGGAATAGGCTCTGAAGAATGATAGATATTCTCCATCACGATCTCAAATTGTTCTTTTGCCGAAGAATGAAGGAGCCAGTCTACCCAATCTACAGATTCACTGGTCAGCCATCGAAAGCGACAGGCTAATTTCCTGTCGAGAGGCGATAGAGAAGACCATTCCTTTTCTGTCAGGTCCGAGGCAAATATTCTCGCCTGAGGTAATGTGCCGCCCATAGCTCTAAGGACATCTTGAGCCTGGATTAACACGGTATTCGGAATGTGTTGTCTTTGTCGGGGATGATAGATTACTTCTGCCAGGTATTGCGCCGGGATTTGAACCTGATACGCTTTACAAAGCAATAGTAATTCCCGCTTATCCCATGAGTGGGAATTATCCATCTGCTGTTGGAATGCGGCTTGGAGTGCGGGCGGAGCGGGCGGTTTCCATTCTCCTTCTGAAAAGGATAATGGAGGTACATTTTGGACACCTTCGGACCAAAGGCAGGCTCCGAGATAGGCCTGAACCCAATATTCTACGGCTGAAGGTTGTCCTTCGCTATCTTGGTATACCGACGCTCCTCCCGTCATGAGGCGTTTCATATCTTCCGTCGACAATTGCATACGACAAATGTAACCATTAAACGGAAGAAACGCGATCATTTTAACCGGCTGTCAAACCACCATCTACGGGAATTACGGCTCCAGTAATAAAGCTACTTTCATCACTGGCTAAAAACAAGACCGTGTTGGCCATATCATCGTTTGAACCATACCGTCCCAACGGAATGTTCTGTTCGAAATTCTTCCGTGCTGCTTCTGCCTGCCCTGGAGCGAAGCCCTCTTCTAAAGAACGCATCATTCGATTATCTACCGGTGAGGGATTGATTGTATTTACTCGAATTTGGTGGGGTGCTCCTTCCATGGCGGCGGAGCGCATCATTCCTATGGCTGCATGTTTGCTGGCTACATAAGGGAGTACGCGCGGTGTGCCTGTGAGTCCGGCTACGGAAGAGGTGATGATTATAGATCCACCCTTCTCTTTCATAAGGGGGAAAAGGTAACGCAAACCATAATACACACCTTTAATGTTAACGTCGATTAGCTTATCAAAGGTGTCAAGTGGATACTCTTCAATGGGGCTTACGCTTCCTTCGACACCGGCATTGTTAAAGAAGATATCAACCTGACCAAACAGCTTTTTCGCTGCATCTGCATAGGCTTCAACTTCTTGTGGTTTTGTGACATCGGCCTGAAAGATGTGGAGATTATCGTTTTGAATTTCGTTTTGGGCTTTGGAAAGTGCTTCAGCGTCTATATCTACGATAAGGACTTTGGCGCCTTCAGCGAGCATTTTTTCAGCTGTTGCCCGACCTATTCCTCCTGAGCCCCCTGTGATGACAGCGGTCTTGTTGGTGAGTGTGTTCATGGTTTATCTAGAATTTTATTTACAGTAATATACATTCTTTTCGATCTAAGCGCAAGTTTTAGGCCATAAAAATGAGGGTTTGTCAATTCACCAATAGCTTGAGATATTTAGGGTTTTGAACCCACAAATTGAAAATAATTCCAAACGCCGGCATAGGCTGGTTTTTTCGCAAGTAACCGAGCAGTGAATTTTTTTTGCAAGGGGGCACGCCAGTGGTGATTTAACTTGACGTGATTCTTTTTCATCCATTGAGTAAAAAGGGAGGATGGACTGCTGTCAAAATCGACTATTGCAATTAGACCACCTGGTTTTAACTCTCGATTTGCTTTTTCAATCAGAGTTTCAAACTGATCGGGCACCATAGTCAGTATGTAACTAAACAAAATAATATCGAATGTATTTGGCCGATCCGAAAAATCCAGATAATCTCCATTTTTAAATTCCAATCGACCAGCGTGATGATTCATTTTTTTTGAGGCCTTATGTAGCATATCTTCAGATAAGTCGCAGGCTGTGATTTGGCTACCTGGGAAATGACTTTGTAGTTTTTTAAGATTGCTTCCCGTTCCACATCCGATTTCCATGATGTGCTCTGCCCCAGGATTTATTTTTTTGCAGTGCTGAATTAGCGATGTTCGGCCGAACAAAAAAGACCAGCGAGATGCATCGTAAATATGAGCATGCCATTTATAATAGGATTGCAATTTTTCTTGTTGAGAAAGAGTCTCCATGGCTTACTTTTTTCTGAATAATCCAGTACTTTGATACATTCCGACTCGATCTTTTCGCTGTACTTCTTTGATGTGTTCGCATTCCAGCCGGAAGTGTTGGTTTACCAAGTCAGGCAAAAAAGAGAGATCAGGAGCGGCTGATCTCAACAACACAGCTGCACCCGTCTGTGAAAAAGAGTGAATGAGTTTCCATTCTCTTTGCAATTCGTATTCATCATGCGAGGCAAGCCAATCCATATGATCTAGAAGTACATAGTGCGAATAGTTTTTTTGATTGCTTTCTAAAGTCTCTGAAATACTCGTCGTATCCCATTGAATGCGGTCAATTCGCGATCGGAGAGTTTGAAAATGCTCCTCTTTGAGATAGTTGGGGGCATTAGTTTTGTCGTATTTTCCGTGCCAGTACAGCGAATAAAAGTAATTTTCTCGGGAGGGCACTTCTTTGAAGACAACGGAAAGACAATTTTTGAGATAAGCGACGGGGCCTTGTTTAGCTGTTTCAGTGACTAACTTCCCCTGGGCTTCAGGTACGCCCGCCAATGAAAGTACTGCCGAATGGTTAAAGGCTCTGGCCCACCAGGTCCCGAATATCAATTCCGCGGCATTTTCAAAATGCTTCTGCTGTTGGCTCATATCGGCGACCTCAAACAATGCGTTGATTTTCTTTCCGCGACTGTCTCTGAGCCACAGACTCTTTTTTGTGAGCCAGGCCAATAGGCCCGAACTTCCTCGATAATAAAAAGAGGGGCGCAGCCCTCCTCCTTTAAAATAATGGATGTTTTTATCCCAATACTCCTGGCTACTGGATTGTAGATTGCTGCGAAGATGTTTTTGATAAATAGCTTTCGCATCGGGATGGGCTCCCTCGCCGAAAAACTGCCATAGTAAGTCATATTCACCGTGCTTAAACAAACTCATTTTTAGGTCTAGGACGGCATTTTGTCTATAATTGAGATCTACGCAATGCACTGAACGGGGATTATCGAGCAAGTAATCTAGGGCATTGCAACCTGCGCTCGTTATCATGAGAATATCTGAATCCGGAGTCAGATTGAGAAGCGCACGATCGCAAGCCGGATCTTCCCAGCAACAATTGTAAATCAATTTCTTGCCGTGTATTTTTTGAAATAACCAATCTTTATAAGACATGGAGTATCTGTTCTGTGCTTAAGATGGAGGAAATATCAATTTCTTTTTGCTTGAGATCCCAGTCCGGGCTATCCACATCGCTAAACTCTTCTGCATTGAAATCATCGGGAATGAAGTCCTCTTCATGACGGTAAATTCGCCATTTATTTTGGACAAATTCAAGGGCACTTAAATTTTCAATCCAATCTCCGCTATTCATATAAATTACAGATCCCTTCTGATTTTGTATCGTTCTAATCTGGGGTTGATGAATGTGCCCGCAAATAACGCGGTCATAATCTTGATCAATAGCGTGATCGGCAGCGATTTTTTCGTAATCCCGTATGAACTTAGCGGCTTGCTTTACACTTTCTTTGACCTTTTTTGACAAGGACATTCGGGGTCGATTCATTCGGTCTAAAATCGTATTGATAATGTGGTTGATTCGAATCAGCCAGTCATATCCTTTTCCGCCGAGTTTGGCTAGCCACTTTGAGCCCTGGATGCTGGCATCGAAAACATCACCATGAAAAAACCAAAGACGTTCCCCATTTATTTCTAGAATGAGTTTGTTGTCCAAATAGAAAGATTCCATTTGAAGTGGAATATGTCGGCGTAGGAATTCATCGTGATTACCCGCTAAATAAAACACTTTTGTACCATTACGTGACAGCTGCAAGATATGCTGAAGCACAGAAACGTGTGCTTTGGGAAAATACCTTTTTTTGAATTGCCAGGCATCAATAATATCTCCGTTCAAAACAAGGATATCCGTCTCTATTTGATGGAGATAATCCAGCAGTTCGACAGCATGGCAACCGTAAGTGCCTAGATGAATGTCGGAGAGAACACAAATATCTAATTTACGTTTTGCCATCTTTCGATTATGATTTGTCAATACTCAAAAGTAATGGCTTGCTATTGCGGGAGTGTTAACCCAAAATTATGGTACTGTAATGTTTTGGAATAGAGATGTAAGAAACCTAATAAATAAGGTACCTAAGCCCGAAAAATATAGTCACTTTCCGCGCTGAAGAAACTGAATAAGGTGAACTCTAAAGACTATTTATCCCTCATAGCCTTCAGCTGATTTCAATAACGATAGTGCCTTGATGTATTTTTTTACTCTTTCAGGATCATCGGGCAGTCTCATTCTTTGTGCAGAATTCAAATTGACATGTAAATCTGCTCGTTTAACTGTCACTGCGCGCGGATTGGAAGAAAGATCCCGGATATAATCAAAGTAAGGTGTTTTTGGATCACGGCTCAGATCCACCACCGCTTTGGAGATGCTGTCTCCAAAGTTTTCGGTGATTTCCTGAGCCCTTACGTGAGTTTTTTCCAGGACATCATGAAGGAGAGCTATTACGCCCAACTCTCTTGGTGCACTTTCTCCGCCGGTTTCTTCAAAGACCTTAAGCACGTGCGAAGTGAATAGATTGTTTCCATATCGGTCTTCCTGATCGCCATGGGCTTCTTTTGCAAATTCGTAAGCCTTCGCCAAACGCTGATCGGAAAATGTCATATGGATTTCAATTTAGGATTGGGCCTCATCCAATTCAGCTTTAAAACCGACCTTTTTCACTAAATCGATAATCTCTTGAGGGTCTTCGCCGGAAAACTTCACCTGTAGCCTTCTTTCGGGGTCTTCCAGGTCCAGCTTCCAATCATTAACTTGCTTCGATTTGTCTAACAAAGGAGCCACTTTGGCGCGGCAATTCGCACACTGTAAGTTTGTTTTAAAGGTGTGGGTTTTCATTCTTATTGTTTTATATTGAAACGATATTCTTAGAGCCTTTTGTTCCGAAGTCGGAGGCTATTTCCAACCACCGAAACAGAGCTGAGAGCCATGGCACCCGCAGCAATCATCGGATCGAGCAAGAAACCGGTAAAGGGGTAAATGAGCCCGGCGGCAATCGGAATGCCCACAATATTGTAGACGAACGCCCAAAACAGATTTTGATAGATACCCCGAACGGTCAGGTGAGATAAGTTGAACGCCTTGCCGATCGAACGCAAATCGGAAGTGACCAGCGTGATATCGGCCACGTCCATAGCAATATCACTTCCATGCCCCATGGCAATGCTTAAATCAGCTGTAGCCAGAGCCTCTGAGTCGTTGATTCCATCGCCGACCATCGCCACAGATTTGCCTTCCTTTTGGAGGCGCTCAATTTCTTCAGCCTTATCGCGGGGTAGGAGAGAGGCGCGATAGGAATTGATGCCCACGGCTTTACATACTGCCTTTGCGGTGCCTTCCTGATCACCGGTGAGCATGCGGATTTCTATTCCCCGTCCTTTCAAGTTTGAAATGGCTTCTGCCGCGTGGGCTTTGACTTGATCTGAAATTGCAAATAAGCCAATGACCCTTCCATCCGCGCCCAGATATACAATCGTTTGAGCTTCATCCGCATGTTTATTCAGGTATTCCTGAATGTTCTCAGGTCGGGACAGATTTTGTTCATCCATAAGTGCCGCATTGCCAATGAAGAAGGTTTCACCTTTGGAGTCATTGGCTTTCAGGCCGCGCCCTGTGATGCTATCAAAACCCGATAGACTAGTCGGCGATACCCCGTCTTCTTTCAAACGGCGAATAAGAGCCTGTGCCAGGGGATGTTCCGATCGTTGTTCCATAGCTAAAGCTACGGCTTTCGCTTGCTTTGATTTGCTTTCATCTGCCCATATTTGCTCGGCCACCCGGGGACGGCCTTCTGTAATGGTGCCTGTTTTATCTAGTATTAAGGTGTCAACTTTACGAGCGCGTTGCAGGCTCTCTGCATCCTGTATTAATATATTGTTTTCAGCTCCCTTGCCAATGCCCACCATTATGGCAGTGGGTGTGGCTAATCCCAGTGCACAGGGGCAGGCCACAACTAAAACGCTAATCGAAGTGAGTAGGGCGTGGGAAAAGGCATCGGCCCCGCCCCAAATGTTCCATGAAACGAAAGTCAAAATCGAAATAGAAATCACTACGGGTACAAATACAGCCGCGATTCGGTCCACGAGTTTTTGCACCGGGGCTTTGCTACCTTGTGCTCTTCGCACCCGCTCTATAATTTGAGAAAGTAAGGTCTCTGCACCCACTTTTTTAGCGGTGAAATCGAAACTCCCCTTCTGATTAATCGTTCCGGCGAAAACCCGGTCCCCCTTACTTTTCTTTACAGCCTCCGGTTCTCCGCTGATCATACTCTCATCGATATAACTTTGTCCCGAAAGGAGTATGCCGTCTACAGGAATGCGTTCACCGGGGCGAACCCGAAGGGTGTCATGAACTTGTACCTCTTCCGTCCCAATTTCCTTTTCTTTACCCTCAGTTATAAGGATGACGCGATCCGGCTTCAGATTCATCAATTTTTTTAGCGCAGCACCTGTCTGCGACTTGGCCCGCTCCTCAAGTAATCGTCCGACGAGGATAAAAGTAATAATGACAGTCGCAGCCTCATAATACACATGTGGATCCAAGCCCCGATTCGTCCAAAACTCGGGATATAGTGTATTAAATAAACTAAAAGTGTAGGCTATCCCAGTACTCAAGGCTACCAGTGTATCCATATTCGCTTTTCCCCGCCGGGCCTGTCGGGCGGCCTGAATAAAAAATTGGCGACCGAAAACAAATAGAATTGGAGTGCTGAGAACCAAAGAAATCCAGCGGCCTTCCTCCCAGGACATAAAAAACATACCGATGATGAATACAGGCAGGGTGAGAATAGCAGCCCCTAAGGTTCGCCGTTTCAATTCCTCATAAGATTTTTGCTTTTCCTCTTCCTGTTGCTCCAGCGGATTATCTTCTTGAATAATGATGTCATAGCCGACTTCCTGAAGGGCACTCTTTAAGTCTTCCTCGTCCGCATTGTACTCAATCCAAACGGATTGATCGGCAAAATTTACTTCTGCTCGATCTACTCCGGGAGATTGTTCCAAAACAGACTCCACACTGCCGGCACAGGCCGCACAGCTCATGCCACTTACGGGAAATTGTTTCGACTTTTTGCTCATGGTGATATTATATCTAACTGTGGTAAAAGTACAAGTTGCAAAGGGCATTTCATAGCACTTATCCTGATGTTAAGAGTAATAATTTTCATAGGGTTTCCATCTTATAAATACCAATACCCTCTCGTCATACTTAGTTCATATTTCGTGTAGAATTAACTGCTTTGAGGTTGTTTGAATTATTCTACAAGCTATTTTTTGTGCGAAAGGGAAAAAGCTTATCTTTGCCCCGATTTTAATAACCTCAGCACGTAATTTTTAGGTATGGCAAATAAAGGTATTATTCAGCAGATCATTGGCCCAGTAGTTGATGTGAGCTTTTCCGACGAAGGATCGCAAGTTCCGAATTTGTATAATGCACTTGAGATTCAAAGAAGTGAAGACAATATACTTGTTCTTGAAGTGCAGCAGCACTTGGGAGAGCACACCGTGAGAGCGATCGCGATGGACTCCACAGAGGGTCTTACGCGAGGAATGCCCGTTGTAGACCAGGGGCGCCCCATTTCCATGCCGATCGGAGACAAGATCAAGGGCCGATTGTTCAATGTGGTTGGGAAGACCATCGACGGTATTCATCCCATCGAGTCTAGTGATAACGAGTATCCTATCCACAGAAAGCCGCCCAGGTATGAAGACTTATCCACCGAATCCGAAGTGTTATACACTGGGATTAAGGTGATTGATTTGATCGAACCCTACCTAAAAGGGGGTAAGATTGGTCTTTTCGGTGGTGCAGGTGTAGGAAAAACCGTTTTGATTCAGGAACTCATTAATAACATTGCCAAAGGATACGAGGGAATCTCTGTATTTGCTGGTGTGGGTGAGCGAACGCGTGAAGGAAATGACCTGATGCGTGAGATGCTCGAAGCCGGAATTATCAATTACGGTGAGGACTTTTCTGAATCTATGGAGAAAGGCGGCTGGGACCTAAGTAAAGTCAGCACCAAGGATCTCGAATCCTCGAAAGCCACTTTTGTATTCGGACAGATGAATGAGCCTCCCGGAGCACGTGCCCGAGTAGCACTTTCCGGTTTGACGATTGCGGAGTATTTCCGAGATGGAGATATGGATGACCCCCAGGGTGGAAAAGACATTCTTTTCTTTATCGACAATATATTCCGATTTACACAAGCGGGTTCTGAAGTTTCGGCTCTTTTGGGTCGTATGCCTTCAGCTGTGGGTTATCAGCCGACCCTCGCTTCCGAAATGGGTAGAATGCAGGAGCGTATTACTTCAACAAAACGAGGTTCAATTACTTCCGTTCAGGCGGTTTATGTACCTGCGGATGACTTGACTGACCCCGCGCCGGCCACCACATTTGCTCACTTGGATGCCACCACGGTTCTTTCTAGAAAAATTGCATCTCTGGGTATTTATCCCGCCGTGGATCCATTGGACTCTACGTCTCGAATTTTGGATCCGGCAATTATCGGGGACAAGCATTACCAAACCGCACAACGGGTTAAAAATCTTCTTCAACGATACAACGAACTTCAGGATATTATCGCCATTCTGGGAATGGAAGAACTCTCCGAAGAAGACCGAATGATTGTCTATAGAGCCCGGAAAGTTCAGCGTTTCCTATCTCAGCCTTTCCATGTGGCCGAGCAGTTCACCGGTCTTAAAGGTGTGCTCGTGCCGATCGAAGAAACCATTAAGGGTTTTAATATGATCATGGACGGTGAAATGGATGAGTATCCGGAAGCGGCATTTAACCTTAAAGGAAATATCGAAGAAGTTATTGAAGCCGGTAAGAAAATGATCGAAGAAAACGCCTAATCATGCTGCACGTCCATATTTTAAGTCCCGAGGAAAAATTATTTCAGGGAAAAGCCCAAATTATTACCCTACCCGGTGAGGATGGCAGCTTTCAGATCCTCCCTCAGCACGCTCCCATCGTAGCCTCCTTGGCCGATGGCGACATAAATCTGCAGGACGAAGAGGGGAAGGAAAAGTTGTTCCATATCCGATCTGGATTTGTCGAGGTTCTCAATAATACCGTGAACATTTTAGTTCAGGGAGCAAAACCCATGGATTCATAATAAGCAGCCGTTTTCAATAGATAAAATACGAAGAGAGACTGTGTTATACGGTCTCTCTTTTTTTTTGGGGCGTGCCCCTCGTCCTCGAGAGCGCCAAAGGCGATCCTCGCGACGAGGGTCGGGCTATGCGGGGGTGCCGTCCCCGAGATTGCCGATGGCAATCCTCGGGACCCGCTCGCGATGCTCGCGGCCCCTACTATCCCTCACGCGGAACAGATGTTGAATTGTTTAATCGTTGAATCGTTGAGTTGTTGAATCGTTTTATCGTTGAGGTGTTGAATTGTTAGCTATTAGCTATTAGCCATTAGCTGTTAGCCAGGAGCCAAGAGCCAAGAGCCAAGAGCCAAAAGCCAAAAGCTGCTAGCTGTTTAATCGTTTAATCGTTGAGTTGTTGAATTGTTAGCTATTAGCTATTAGCCATTAGCCATTAGCTGTTAGCCAGGAGCTAAGAGCCAAGAGCTAAAAGCCAAAGGTCAAGGGCTGAAAGTCAAAAGCTAAAAGCCAATAGATTTTTTCTCGCAAAGCCGCAAAGCCGCAAAGCGTAAGCCAAAAGCGAATAGCGAATAGCGAATAGCCAAGAGCCAAGAGCCAAGAGCCAAGAGCCAAGAGCCAAGAGCCAAGAGCTGTTAG
>Ga0209942_1000981_pt1 | contig 16213 bp, 12 predicted proteins | sample SalPonR1_A_D2_MG_FD_185695 | JGI IMG/M metagenome (GOLD analysis project Ga0209942, IMG submission 185695) | Salt pond soil microbial communities from South San Francisco under conditions of wetland restoration - Salt Pond MetaG R1_A_D2_MG... ... | reverse complement strand
AGAGATCAATGTAGATTATCCTGATGGTAATGTTAAAGCAAAGAGAATGAGTGCCTTACTTGATGCAGAAGAATATGTCTTTGAAAACTCGGTAGTATTAAAATACTTATTAGAAGAAGAAGAGAATGACATGGTCTTAAACAGTGATTATTTAAAGATCTTTGGAGATAATAATTCCTTTAATGCTAAAAATAATGTTGTTATTGATTATGATAATAAAATTTTTAAAGGAGATAATGCTGATTATAATGGGGATGAAGAGATCCTATATTTGACCGGTAATGTCTTGATTGAAGAAGGGGAAGACTGGGTTAAAAGTGATGAAGCTAAATTTTTCTTAGGTTCAGACGAGAAGGGTTATACTGCTGATGGTAATGTTGAGATAAAGATCAATCTGGATTGATTAACCTTAAATAAAAAGAGGAGTACTATATGATTTTTGTTATAGTAATACTAATAGCAGCTTTAGATCAAATTATCAAATTATTGATAATCAATAATTTTCCCTTAGGTTTGCCTCACCCGATTATTGAGAACATATTTAATATTACCTATGTAAAAAATACAGGAATTGCCTTTGGGATATTCAAAGGCAATAATTTAATAATGATAATATTAAATATAGTTATTATAGCTATAATAACCGTTCTGTTATATAGTATGGACTTTGATAATATATTTTTTAAACTATCTTCAGGCTTTATTATAGGAGGGGCTTTAGGTAATTTAATTGATAGGATAAACAGAGGATTCATTGTGGATTACCTTGATTTGAGCTTTTGGCCCACCTTTAATTTGGCAGATTCTATGATTGTTATTGGGGGAATAATGCTTGCTATCTTTTTATTAATAAAAATGGAGTAGCTATATTTTAAAAAAAGGAGAGATTTTTTATGATTGATCCAGTTGCTTTTCGAATATTTTCCTTATCGATTAGATGGTACGCATTATTAATTGCTTTGGCTTTAATAATAAGTTTATTCCTCATGTTGAAACGGGCCAGGCAGGTGGGAATCAAAGAGGAATTTATCTTAGACTTCTTTATCTGGGGTATACCGTCCGGTATAATTGGAGGTAGACTCTATTATGTGATATTCAAGCTTGATTATTATCTTAAATATCCCATTAAGATATTTGCCATGCGCGAAGGTGGAATGGCTATCCACGGAGTCGTTATAGGGGGTATATTGGCTTTATTATTATTGTGTAAAAAAAGAGAGATTTCCTTTCTTAAGATGGCAGATTTAACTGCTCCTGCCCTCATTTTGGGCCAGGCTATTGGACGATGGGGTAACTTCATCAATCAGGAAGCATATGGGGGTATTGTAAGTAAATCTTATATCAGCAACTTTCCCGAGTTCATCCAAAAGCAGATGTATATCAGGGGTAATTATTATCATCCCGCCTTTTTATATGAATCGCTTTGGAACCTTTTTGTTTTTTTATTTTTGATTTTCATTAGAAACAAAGGCTTTTTAAAAAAAGGAGATATTCTTTTTATGTATCTGATCGGCTACTCTGTAGGTAGGTTTTTTATCGAGGGGCTTAGAACTGATAGTTTAATGTTGGGCAGTATGCGAGTTGCCCAGTTGATTAGTATCATACTGATTGTGTTTAGTTCAATAGTAATCTACTTACGTCATCGAACTCAATAGTTGAGGAGCAAATTTTATGTCTATATTTTTAGTTATAGTATCGGGCAGTTTAATAGTTTTACCTTTTTTTCTGCCTGATTTATTTTTTATAAGCTGGATTGCTTTTATACCTTTCTTATACAGCCTATACAGTACAAATTTTAAAGATGCCTTTATTAAAGGTTGGTTACTGGGTACTATGATAATGGCAGGTGTTGGATATTCTCTGTATAATCCACTGAAGTTATCGACCAATTTTAATCCTTTTGTCATTATATTAATTATATCATTAATATTTATTGTTTTTGCCTTTGTTTATGGGTTATGGATTAAGTTCTATCAGTTTTTAGAGCTAAACAACACTTTTAATCCTTTTATATTTTCATTTTCATGGGTTTTATTAGAATACTTTAGATATATTTTTTTAGGTTTTTATCCACTCGGTTTTTTAGGATACACCCAGACCAGATTTATTCAATTTATTCAGATTGCTGATCTGGGGGGCGTGTTTTTAGTTTCCTTTGCAGTTGTGTTATTGAATAGTTTTATTTTTAAACTAATTTATGATAAAAAGTACTACCATTTTATAACGATAATATTACTGTTTGCTCTTGTATTTGGTTATGGTACATATCGCATAAATTATTTTGATAATTCAAAGACAAATAATTCATCATATATTAAGGTAGGGATTATTCAGACCAATCTAAATCAAAATGAAAAATGGCTGTCCAGTAATATAGAAAATAATATTGATCTGATTATCAAATCAATTGAACTTTTGGGTGATTCAGATCTTATTATAACACCGGAATCAGCCCTTACATTTGACTTCAGCAAGGATAGTAAATACCGTAATGATTTTTTAGCGGGTATAAAAACTAATCAGGATACATATTATCAGGTTGGCTCATTAGCTAAGCGAGCTGATTATCAAGGGAAGTTTAACAGTAGTTTTTTGATTAATCCTCAAAAAGAAATCATTGCAAGGTATGATAAAAACAAATTGGTTTTATTCGGTGAGAAAGTTGTATTTAAAGATCTTCTGGCCAGGTATACTAATTCCAGTTTTAGTTCTCTTAATGAAGGTAATGATGTTACTATCTTTAAAAGTCCCTTTGCTATCTGGAAGGTGTTGATTTGTTCGGAGATCTTATATCCGGAATATAGTATAAAAAAACCTAAAGAATTTGATTTTATTATTAATCAATCCAATGAAGCCTGGTTCGGTAATAATCCCACTATAAAGGCTGAAATGTGGTCTGCGGGTATCTTTAGGGCGATTGAGAACAGAACTACAATATTAAGAGCTGGTAACTATACACATGCCGGTTTGATCTATCCAAGTGGGGAAGGGCTTAATATTAAAGATCAACCACAAAAGCAACTTGAGATTGAAATTAGAGCCGATAATAAACCTACATTTTATCAAAGATACAGCAGTATTTTCGATCTTGTTTTTTTGATAATATTCTGCACACTGATAATTTTTAAGTACCTTTACAGACAAAACAATTAGAAGATTTAATTTTTTTTAAAAAAAGCAAATAAATTTTACAATAAAATTAATTTTTAAAAAAAGGTATTATCCCTATAATGTAGAATATGATTAATAACAAGGCACTGCTGAAATAAATGATAATTATCTCTAATAATCATTTGAAATACATCTAAAAATAAGTTATAATTGGTTCCAACACAAAAACAATTTAGATAAATGACTCTATATAAAGGAAAAACTAGAAAATATCAATTAAAATAGTTAAAATTAAAATATAGATAAAGATAGTCCTTATCCAATAACTACTTTTGGTCTTTTGAACAACTTTTTAACATTACTTGCTAATACTTTGAATGAAAAGTAGAATTTTGTACGCACTAATCCCATGACGGACATATAATCAACATTGTATTTCCTTCTAAATACAGAAGGTAATCCCTCTATCCCCGCTCTCTGGTTGGCAAGTTCTTGATACTGTTTAGTATCCATCTTTTTACGGAACTTATCTGTATCATATTGTCTTTTGTTAAACCTAACAGTGTTTGCTTTCTTTTGAAAGTTGATCCGACATTTTTCTTTGAAATTACACTCTGAACAAATTTCTTTAGAAAACTTAGCAGTAAATACCTCATTTTGATCATCATAGTCACTGTAAAAAGGTTTATGGCCTTCAGCACAACCTGTAATTATATTTTTATCATTGACCTTGAAATTATTGGAATAATTTAGTTTGTTTTCATCTGGCTTTCTCCCAGTTAATTCACCAGGGATTAACTTGATACCTTCTGCTATAGCTTCTTTAGCTAGTTCTATAGAAAAATATGTGCCGTCTATTAACATTTTTAAAGGTTCTTTTCTTTCTGTTGTTTTAGAAAGTGTTTTAATAGTGTCCCTACTAAATTTTTGATCACTGTATGTATTGGGCTTTAGATCATAATTCTTAATAATATTGTTTTCACCATCAAAGACTTCTACTACATTACCCGTGTATCCGATATTATCACCATATTTAAACCGGTAGGTGGCATCCGGATCAAAAGGACTTTGGAGGCTGTCAGGTTTGATCTCATTGTTTTCTTTTGGTATATAGTTATTATCATCATCATCTTTATCATCGCTTTTAGTTTGTTCATTAAGTAGTCTCTTTAAATTTTTAAACTCTTGTGATTTATAAATATCTAAACTGCTTTCTAAAATAAGATCATAAAAGGTTTTAGAGTGTTTTAATAAAAACTCTAATTTAGACTCTGCTTCATTATCGTGTGTTGTATAAATAGTATTTTTTTTATGACCATCTTTTAAATATTGATGAAATCCATGCGGTATAATATCTTCATCTTCTTGTTTTAGCTTTTTTACCATTTGTCTATTGACAGTATATATTAATTCCAATCGGGATAAGTTCCTACAAGAAGAAGCAAACATAAAAGAATCAACTCTAACTTTTTTGTTATCAATCTTTAATTTTTTTGCAATTAAATTAGAAATACTTTTTACTTCCTCTTTTATGAGGTCACGATTGGTTTCTTGTTCGAATTCATAGACCCGTCTTCTAAAATTGCTGAAGGTATTTATAGAAATAGGTGGTTTTTCTTCACTAGTTAAACGTAGTGCATACTGAAAACGATCATCAAAATAAATAGCACCTAGAAGTTCTTTATCAGAAAGTTGAAAAATCTCTTTTAAGATCAAGGACCCTATAATTACATTAACAGGGGAATTAGGTCTTGAAGGTTTATCACTGTATAGAACAGAAAATCGTTTTTCATCAATTGCAGGGAATATTATTTCTTGAAAAACATCAGCCCAGCTATCTTTAAGGAAATTTTTAAGATATTTAGGCATATTCAATAATATATCGTCAAAAGACAACTGTTGGAAATTATTTTCAGCCCACATAAAAACACCTCGTTTTTTATATAATCTACTTATATTATATCATATAACCATTGATATAACATAGATTATAGGTGTTTTTATTGAACAAAATCAGACTTTTTTAAGAGAAACATTATAGTTATTTTTATCTATAATTGGAAAATATTATATGATTTTTGTGTTGGAACCATAAATAACATGAAAATTTTTAATATGGGAAGTATATTAACAAAATAACTTATTTAATTAACTATCTTTATTAAAATAAAAAGGAACTTAAATAAAAAAACTAACTGGAATTACCAGTTAGCTTTTTTATTATAAGCAATTAAATTCATTTTTAAAGTTAGATTTATTTTACAAGTAAATAGCTGCACCCTGATCTATTACTACGGTCACATTTGAATGAGTCTGGAGGAGGGTTGAAGGTGTACAGGTATTAATTTGTCCACTTAGAGTCTTTTTGATTGCAGAGGCTTTACCTTCTCCGGAAGCCATTATTAATATTTTATCTGCTTTAAGTATTGTAGAAATTCCCATAGTTAAAGCCTTTTTAGGCACTTCATCTTTACTATCAAAAAAGCGACTATTTGATTCTCTAGTTTCTTCAGTCAAAGTAACGAGATGTGTTTTATCATTTAGGGTTTCAGAAGGTTCATTAAATCCGATATGTCCGTTTGGGCCAATACCTAAGACCTGTAGATTGATTCCACCTGCATTTTTTATTTTGGTTTCGTATTCAATACGTTCTTGATCTATATTTTCCGTCATACCATCTAAAATATGTACATTCTCATCTTTAATGTTTATATGGTCAAAAAAGTTATTCCACATATAGTAATGGTAGCTTTGCGAATGATCAAATGGTAAGCCATAATATTCATCTAGATTAAATGTAGTAACTTCTGAAAAGTCTACCTCTCCCCTTCTATACATCTCTATTAGTACCTTATACATCTTTAAAGGAGTACTTCCAGTCGGTAGTCCTAATACGCTATCGGGTTTATCATTTATTTGTTTTTTAACTAAATAGGCAGCTTTTTTACTCATTTCATTATAATCTTTTTCAATTAATACCCTCATCTTATCACCCTTAACTAATTAATTATCTATAAGTTCTAATTTGATTGTTTTTATTTCAAAAGGATCCATTTCAAAATTTAAATTGTTTTTTTCGTATTTTACTTTATCATTAATTTTGTTTTCAATTAGATTAACAGTTTCTACATTTTTTATTTCTTTAGTTAATTCTACTTCAACTTTATCTTTTCCACCATATGGTTCGAAAAATCTCAAAATAACTTTATCTGGATTTTGTTCTGATCTTTTGATTACTTCAAGCCTGGAGTTACCTTTAATGATTTTAGCAAAACTATATGACAAATTACTATTATCTTTAACATCATTATTTATTTCAATGTTTTTTGTTAAAAATGGTCTATTTAAATCATCAGCATGTTTTAGTAAGTTGCTGTTGTAATAAATACCGTCATGAGTATAAAGAGAATAAGTAAACTCATGGATACCGTAATCGGCAGTTTCGTCAGGATAATTCGGTGACTTTAACAAAGTCAACCGCATTAAACTACCCTTAATATCATAACCATATTTACAATCGTTTATTATGCTAAAACCCAAACCCGGTTCAGATAAGTCGGCCCAACGATGTCCCGGAACTTCAAATTGAGCTTTTTCATAACTAGTATTATTTGTTGTGGGTCTTGTAATATTACCATAGGCTATTTCATATCGGGCTTCATTAGATAGAATATTAAGTGGGAAAGCAGCTTTGACTAGTATTTCTCTGTCTCGCCAGGCTACTTTGTTTTTGATATCGATTCGATCAAGGTTATCATAAATAAGAATATTTTGTTTAAATACTGATTTGCGGAAGTTCCATTTCAGTTGTGCCACTTTTTGGGTATTATATTCTTTAATTTCAAAACTATCTAATTCTAATTCATCATATATTCTATGTTCTTCGAAGTCTGCATCCTGTTCCCAGGCCTCGTATTTATCCGGTTTATCAACGAAAAACTGTAATTCATTACCTACTTTACCCTCTTTAATTAACTCCACTTCTCTTCTTTTATCAAAAAGTGAGGTAATTAGGCCTTCCTTGAATTTAATTTTATAATAACTATTTTCTAAAGTTTTATCAATGTTATTTTTATTTAATTTAGAAGTCATGTCATTATTTGGTTCTTTATTTTCTTTTATTTCTATTATCCTGTAGCCGAATGGAGGTACATCTTCGATATATATTTCAAATAGTTTTTTTTCCTTCAGATCTTCTTTGCTATTATTCTTAAGTTTTTTTCCGGTTATATAATCAAAAACTTCAATATCCTTATCAAATTCTTCCGTACTAAACTTTATATAACTACTTCTTTTATAATCAAGTCCATTCCAAATTAAATAATATTTACTATTATCTTTTGATTTAATTTCAATATTATTACCCAATGAACTTAGGTTATTTTTTAAAATGTTGTTTATTTCATCAGTAACTTCTGCATAGATTTGATTGACGTCTTCATAAACTTCTTTGATTGAAGAACCTGGAATAATATCGTGGAACTGGTTTAAATTGATTTTTTTCCATAAATTTTCAAATTTGTTCTGGGGATACCGTTCTGTGATTGTATTAAGTATTTCAGCCTCTCTTATATTGTCCTCTAGGTACCTATTTTGACGTTTTATCTCCGCTTGAGTGGTATAGGTCCCTCTATGATATTCCAGGTATAATTCACCCTTCCAGGTTGGGTATTCCCTATTATTTATCTGCATGTCCTTTTCTAAATTCTCAAAGTATTCACGGGGTTGTGCAAATTCAAGTTTAGGCATATATGGTAATTTATCAAATCGCTTAATCTTATTTATGAAACTAGGGGTAACTCCTCCACCACCGTCACCATAGCCATAGATATAAATTAATTGGTCATCGGGAATTACTCTATCCTGTTTAAAGTAATTTGATGAATCACCATATTTAAATTCTTCTATTTCGGTTTCTTTCTGCATTTCATAGTTATCTCTAACCTTTAATATTTTATCGGCATAGACTTCACCATTATAGGTATAAGGTAATAATACACGAGGTACATGTGTTAAGACATCTGTACCATCGATTCCTTCCCAGCGGAAGATTGAATAAGGAAAATCATTGGTATCATTCCATGATATTTTTGATGTCATGAAATAATCTACTTCGGATTTTTTCATAATTTGAGGTAAAGAAGCTGTATAACCAAAAACATCTGGTAACCAGCCCACTTTAGATTCTACGTTGAATTCTTCTCTAATAAATTTTTTTCCATATAAAAACTGTCTTACCAAAGATTCTCCACTTAAAAGATTAGTATCGGCTTCAACCCACATGCCACCTTCGACCTGCCAGTTTTTATCAGCAATTTTGTCTTTTATTTTTTCATAAAGATTGGGGTAATATTCTTTCATATACTGATATAGTTTAGGTTGAGATTGAATAAATTTAAATTCAGGGTACTCTTCCATTAAATTAACCGCTGTAGAAAAACTTCGAGCTGATTTACGAACGGTTTCCTTAAACTGCCAAAGCCAGGCGACATCGATATGAGCGTGCCCAAAACAGGCAATTTTATAGGTTGTATCGTAATCAATATTATTTATTAGTTTACTATATTTCTTATTTAAAATATTAAAATCAATTTTAGATTTCGGATAACTTCTATAATCTTCTTTCAAAGTTGAGAAAATGTCTTTCAGTTGAACTAAAACATCTTTTTTATTTCTTTCTTCTAAGGTTTCTATTAATTCTATTAATGAGAGTATATTATAATAAAAAGTTTCAGCTGACTTATTAACCGATAAAAGAGCTGCTTTATTTAATACATGCTTGTAATCAGGAGAAGGTACGTATATTTTATTGATTCTATCTAGGGCGGCTTCTATAAAAAGTTCTACTTCTTTACTACTGTAATCTTTACTAATGGTAACATATGAATGGTTACGATCAAGTCCCTGGATAAGTTCATCGTTAATATATAGGGCCGCTTCGCCACCTGTTTCAATATTTAGTTCTAATTTATTTTCAAAATCGATTTCCGGGATAAAAACTTTAGTTTTAAAGAAAGTAGTAATCTCTTCCTCTTCAGACCAACTATCACCTAATTGAAAATTATCCCAATCGCTAATAAATTTGTATTTCCCGGTTTCCTTGTAAATAGCTTCCCGGGCCTGCCAATTTTTAATATCTTTTATTTTATGATTCATCTTATTATTTATTTCTTTTAAAAAATCTCTCATAAATACCATCCCTTTTAAATTTAATTCATATTTTCTATAATGTGAGCAGTAATAACCTGAGGTCTTGTTATTGCAGCTCCAATCACAACTGCATAGGCACCTGCCTTTAAAGCTTTTTTAGCCTGCTTACCGTTTTTGTAGTTACCTTCAGCCAGGATAGGTATATTTGAGATCATATTCAATTTTTCTACTAAATCTATATCAGGCCTGGTTCTGTTTTGAGTTTTTTCAGTATAGCCTGAGAGAGTAGTAGAGATATAGTCAGGAGCTAGTTCTTCTATATCTTTAAAATCTTCTGTTGAAGAAATATCAGCTACGATACCTTTATCTGGAAATTTAGTTCTCAGTTTATTAAAGATTTCAGAAAGCGGTTCCGGTCTTCTTCGGTCTGTACAATCTATTGCCACATAGTCAGCACCTGCTTTTAAAACTGCTTTTGCATGTTGATACTTCGATGTTATATATACTTCATAGTTAATTAATTTGTTTTTCCAGAGGCCGATTATGGGGAGTTCAATTTTATTTTTGATAGCTTTAATATCTTCAGGTGAATTAGCCCTGACTCCAGAAGCTCCACCTCTTTTTGCGGCTAATGCCATTTTAGCCATAATTTCAGAACCATGTAGTGGTTCATCAGCTAAGGCCTGACAAGAAACTATTAAAGAATTTTCTTTTAAGTTTTTCATTAGATTTAAATACCTCCATAAAATACTTATTTCTCTATTTTAATATCTACTTCAAACATTCGATTCCAGGGCATATCAATAGTAAAGTCATAGCTAAATTTATCTAAATTTTCATTTCTAAATTTATATAATTTATCTTTGATAAGATTTGAAATAAAGTCGGTTTTGTCTTTTAGATTAAAATACTCCAGGCCATATTCATCTAGCTTGTTATTAACTTCTGTCCTTACTACATGCTGGTAGCCCCAATCTTCTAAATAACGTAAAAACAGATATCTATTTGATAAATCTTTTTGTTTATCGGTTAGACTGTTATCTTTTTGATAATAATTTAAGATATTAGCGTGGGCAACTACAGAGCCAATTGTATTAGAAGAAGTATTCCAGGCTCCATAGGCAGATAATTTAGTGATTAAATTATAGTTTTTTAGTAACTGCATCAGGTATTGGTCGGAACCATTTACAACTGCCACATCTGCTACAGCAACCGGTAAATCTTTTGATAGATAATAGTTAATGGATTCAACTACTTCGTTTAAATTGCGAGTAGGATCTATCATATCATCCATATTCAATATTGACTGCCAGCCTTTGATCGAATTTAAGATCTTTTTGGTAGGAGTATTAACGACAAGAACATAATCTGCTTCTTGGCTGTTATCAACTACAATACCATTAGCTGCTAATATTTGGTATTTAACGGTTTGTTCTAAAGGTCTATCTTCTAAATAAGGTATAATATTTCTACCTTTCTCAGAAGAATATTTTATATAAACTTTTGGTCGGTAATTATTTTTATCTAAAAAAGTTCTCGCAGTTAAAACTGTTCCAACTTCATCCGCTCCCGGATAAGAATAGATTTTATCTAGTAATTCTTTTTTGTAGACTTTTTCGATAATTTTTCTACGTTCCTTTGCACAAAACCCATACTCTGAATTATCATCCATGGGAAATATTAAAAAATCAATCAGATTATTTTCAACATAGTCAATAACCTTTTTATTTAAGGCATGGTTTTTCTCTCTTCTGTTTAAATAGTCATTTATTACTTTATCGGGAATATTACTTTTAATTTCTTCAAATTCCTCTTTTTGTTTTTTTTCTGCTAATTTTTGTTTTATTAAATCAGAATAATATCCATATTTTGCAATATCAGCACCGTGATATTTATAGTAATCAGGCTCTTCATCATCACTATTATAGGAGGGGACTCTAGTTATTAAATTATAGGCAAAGATCTTCATATCAGGATTGATATCTTTAATTTTTTCAATAAACTTTAAGCGACTAAAAATTTCTTTTTCGTCCAGCTGATGGATTCTCGAAGGTATTATCCCCCCATAAACTAACATGTCTACAGAAAGAATTAGATGTGATATTCCTTCTAAATTATTAAGTATCCATTTCTGTAACTTATCTACAGCAACCGGCTCTTTTTTATTGCCTAGAATTGAAAGTGGAGGTTTTATTAAATTGTCTAATGTGATTTTATAAATTAGTTCGGGATATTTATAATTACATGGGCGTTCATCTAGAGGTATAAACATTATTTTATCTGACATAAGTAAAACCACCTTTTCTTTTTAAATATCTGCTCCCCAGTTTAACATTTGTTCTTTTATCTTTTTGCCATCAATATCTCGAACAGTAATATTTTCTTTTACAGCCATTGCAGCTGCTATACCGGCAGCTTCACCTGTAGCGCGGCAGATTGACTGAATTCGAATAGCTGCTTGGGTTGTAAAGGTTGAAGAAATTGATTTACCGGTAACAAGTAAGTTCGTAATATTTTTGGGAATTAATGTTCGATAAGGAATTTGATAATATTCCCCTTTTTTAACTTCTTTAAGTTCAAGTTCATCTCCATGGATATCAATCGGGTAGGCTGAATTTGCTATCGCATCCGGGAATTTTCTTCTTTTTTGATAGTCTTCACTATCTAAAACATATTCCCCCACAATTCTTCTGCTCTCTCTGATTCCGATAATCGAGGCTTCACTTGCAATAAAGCTGGTGTTAAAACCGGGTAGATAATCTACAAAGAAATTATATAATCTTTTCATCATTTTTCTACCTTTAATTCTTGCCTCGGTCAATTCTTTTGGATCAAGGCTGTTTATCTTACCTGGGATCTCTGGGCAATTAAAATACATAGAGGTTGGCATTCCAGGGATAGAAAAAGCCTGAAAGTATTTACCATCTTCCTTTTTTAGATCACCAGATTCAAGAGCTTCTAGAAATATTTTTTCAAGAGCGAACCCTTCCCCCCAGACCATAGCTGTTTCAACTAATGGATATTCAAGTCCATAATCTTGACCAAGTTCAGATAAAAAGTTTGTGAATTTCTTTAATTCAATATTACTTACCGTAAATCTAAGAGAAACAGCTTGGTATTTATCTTCTTTAGATCCTTCCTTACAAGGAACATCAGCTCTATATGCAACAAGGGCATCACCGGTTGCATCTATAAACTGATCTGCTGTATAGGCTTCTAAACCATTTTTATTATAAACTATGACTCCTTTTATTGTATCATTTTCAACAATTGGTTTCACAAATTCACAGTCATAAAGAATATCACCATTATATTCTAAATATATATCTTCTAATGTGTGTTTTAGCATTTCTGGGTTAAACCAACCATCATTACCATTTGAATCTTTAGCTCCATAACCTTCTGCAATCAAACGTTTTTTAATTTCCTTATTAAAAGCAGAACTGTCAGGATTACCTTCTATTTCGACAGGCATCATCGGTGTTACCTGACCAACAGTTGAAGTACCTCCTAAGGCTCCTTCACTTTCAATGATCAAAGTTTTAGCATTCAACCTGGCAGCTGCGGAACCAGCTACTGAACCAGCGGTACCTCCGCCAAGTACAATCACATCATAATGGTCTATTATATTAATATTTTCCTTTAATGTTAAGGTGTCTTTCATCTAGAATCATCCCTTTACTGCCCCTGCCATAGCACCTTTTATAAAATAGCGCTGTAAGAAGAGGAATAATATAATAATCGGTACAATTGAAATCAATGAACCGGAAGCGATTAAACGCCAGTTAGATGAAAACAGTCCGGAAAGATAGGATATCCCAACCGGAAGTGTATAGTAATCGGGATTATTGATTACAATTAAAGGCCACATAAAACGGCTCCAGGACATCATAAAGGTAAAGATGGCCAGAGTGGCAATTGATGGTTTAATAAGTGGTAAAAGGATTTTATACCAGATTTGAAAACTATTACAACCATCTATTATAGCAGCCTCTTCAATATCAACCGGTATTGTGATAAAAGCCTGTCTTAATAAAAAGATACCAAAAGCATTTACTGCTACCGGTAATATTAAACCGGCATAACTATCTGTCATTCCTGTTCTTACACTTAAAATATAGATTGAAATCATGAGAATCTGAAAAGGAACCATCATTGTTCCTAAAATTCCGTAAAATATTATGTTTTTGAATTTAAATTTCATTCTAGCTAACGGATAGGCAGCTAAAGCTGAGACAAATATATTTATAACAATTGTCGCAAGAGCAACAAAGGTACTATTTAAAAAGAAACGACCTATGTTTATAGCATTCCATACCTTCTTAAAATTTATTAGGGTAGGATTTTTTGGTATAAAACTGGGTGGATAAGAAAATATATTCTCTCCTCCCGATTTGAGGGCTGTGGATAATAGCCATAAAAAGGGGCCGATAGTTATAATAGCGATAACAGATAATAAAATATATAATAAAAGAGTTTTTAAAAAATCTATATACTTATTAAACATCGTTTTCCCTCCTCATCATTATTCTTGCCCCAGTATTTTAAAGTTAAAATATGAGAGTATAAATATAACAATAAATAATACAAAACCCATGGCAGCTGCATAACCTAAGTTTAAGTTCTCAAAAGCTTTTTCATATATATAAAATACCAGAGTCTTCGAACTATTTATTGGTCCACCTTTGGTCATTACATAAACTTCTGTAAAAACTTTCATGGCAGCAATTGATGATAATATTGTTACAAGTAAAATACTTGGTTTCAATAAAGGGATTGTAACATATAAGTGTTTTTGCCACCAATTTGCCCCATCGATTTTGGAAACTTCATATAGTTCTTCGGGGATACTTTGTAAGCCTGCCAAATAGATAACCATATAATATCCTAAGCCCTTCCATATTGTAACAGCCATTACTGAATAAAGGGCATATTTTGTACTGGTTAACCAACTGATCGGATCATTTATTAAGCCGATAGACATCAACAAATAGTTTAAGAGTCCATTACCTTTATATAACCATTTCCACATGATTCCCACTACTACCATGGAGGTTACAACCGGGATATAATAGGCGGCCCTAAACCATTTTATACCTTTTAACTGTCTGTTAACTAAGACAGCAATAAAAATTGGTAAAATAACTAAAAGGGGAACTACTCCTATTAAATATATAAAAGAATTTTTTAAGGTTTTCCAAAACAGTGGATCATTAAATAAGTTTTCATAATTTTGAGTACCTAAAAAGTTTGCTTCAGTAATCATATTATAATCTGTAAAACTAAGTCTAAAGACATCTACAATAGGATAAAATAAAAATATTCCCATAAAAATTAAAGCAGGTATTAAAAAAAGATATGGAGTATATGTTTTTCTTAGTTTCATAAATATCTCTCCTATAAATTACAGGTATCGCACTTAATTAGTGCGATACCTGTTACTTGTATATTAGTTATTTACTATATTGTTCCACTCTGCTTCTGCATCATTTAAAGCTTCTGCAGGAGTCTTTTCACCTAATAGAGCATTTTGAACCATCTGATTAATAACTTCGTTTAGTTCTCCTTGGTTTTCCATTGGAGGAACTAAGTTTGTAGCTCTATCTAATTGTTGAGCACTAACTTTTTTAGCTCTGTCTTTAACAGAACCTTCATCTACATCTGTAAAGTATGGATCTTGAGCTGCTTCTTTAGTTGATGGTAAGATATTAACAATCTTAGCAAAGTCTAATTGATTTTTATTGTTTGTAATAAAAGCAGCGAAATCTAAAGCTGCTTGTTTGTGTTCGGTCTGTTCAAGTACTGCGATATTCATTACAGCAACTCCAACTCTATCAGCATTACCTGAGATTTCAGGTGCTACCTCTGTAACTTCAAATACTTCAGGAGCGTTTTCTTCAATTCTGCTTAAGAACTGAGGACCAGTTAATAAAATTGCAGCTTGACCAGATTGATATACATCAACAGCTGCGTTATGACCTTCAGTAACAGTTTCTTCTGGAATGATGCCTTCTTCATACATTGTTGTCCACATTTGTAACAATTCAACGGACTTTTCTGTATTAAAGGCAGCTGTCCCGTCTTCGTTTGTTAGGGGGATTCCTTCACGGACCATATATTCTAAATAACGGCCAGTTTCAGCAATTGGGGGAAATAGAAGATATTTAACAGTCTCTTCTTTAACAGTGCGACCCATTTCGAGCAATTCATCATAATACTGTGGTGGGTTATTTGGATCAAGACCAGCTTCTTTAAAGATTTCAGTATTATACATTGTTAAACTTGTTGATAAATACCAAGGTATTGCGTGGGTTTCACCTTCAAAAGTATTTGCTTCCCATACGGTTGGAAAATACTTATCGATAGTTTCTTGGTCTAAATTAGAGTCCATATCTACTAATGCATCCAATTCAGCCAACTTCATACTGAAAGGAACATTTAGATTGGCCACATCTGGAGCATTATTAGCTGCGGTAGCAGATAATATTTTTTTCTCCATGTCTGCCCAAGGGACATCCACCCATTTAACTTTAACATCAGGATTTTGTTCTTCAAAATCAGAAATTACACCATTGATATAATCAGTGAAAGTTGGTTTTAACTGCATAGTCCAGAATTCAATTTCTTTTTCCTGGGCCATTGCTAAACTTGACATACTAACTAGAAAAACGATTAATAAAGATAACGTAATTAATTTTTTAAACATAATATCCTCCCTTTAATTCCTTTAAATTTTTTTGAAAATAATGAATAAAAATACTTTTCTTACAATTCACCCCCTAAGTGAAATAAGAATCATTGTAAGTTAATTATATGTAGTAATTTTCCGAATGTCAAGATTATACAGGAATAAAATTCCGAATTTTCATTGACTTTGAATTTAAAATTACTTATAATTCATTATATACAATTAAATAATTATTTGGGGTGAAAATAATGAATATGAATAACA
>Ga0209942_1000972_pt1 | contig 16266 bp, 17 predicted proteins | sample SalPonR1_A_D2_MG_FD_185695 | JGI IMG/M metagenome (GOLD analysis project Ga0209942, IMG submission 185695) | Salt pond soil microbial communities from South San Francisco under conditions of wetland restoration - Salt Pond MetaG R1_A_D2_MG... ... | reverse complement strand
GCTTCAGCATCTATGGAGTTTTCAATTAATTCCTTAACAACTGAAAGAGGCCTTTCTACGACCTCTCCTGCTGCGATTTTATCTACTGTTAATGAATCTAATTTATTAATCATATTACTCCCCTAGTTCTCCAGATTTCTCTATAACTTCATTCAATATATTTAATGCTTCTATTGGGGTTAATTTATTTATGTTTATATTTAATAAGTTTTCTTCTAAGAAATCTTTATATTCATTTTTGAAATTCCAAAATTCTATTTGTTCTTTTTCACTTGCTTTTTCAGATTTTATATTTTTTAGGTTTTCGTTATTTTTATTTAAGTCCTTTTCTTCCAGATTATTAAGTATTCTAAATGAATTATTAATTACTTTATATGGTAAACCTGCTAGTCTTGCTACTTCAATACCATAGCTTTTATCAATACTTCCTTTAGAAACCTTCCTTAAGAATATTATATCTTCTCCTGATTCTTTTATAAGAATCTTATAGTTATTTACTCCTTGAATTTTATTTTCCAATTCTGATAACTCATGGTAATGAGTAGCAAACATGCATTTGGACTTTATTTCTTTTGCAATATACTCTGTTACGGACCAAGCAATACTCAAACCATCATATGTACTAGTCCCTCTACCAATTTCATCTAATATTATTAGACTGTCTTCTGTAGCGTTTTTAAGTATGTAAGATACTTCCGACATTTCTACCATAAATGTACTTTGTCCTTGAGATAAATTATCTGAAGCACCAACCCTAGTAAATATTTTGTCAAGAATGGGAATGTTAGCTTTACTGGCAGGTACAAAACATCCGATATGTCCCATTATGCTAATTAAAGCAACCTGTCTCATATATGTGGATTTACCCGCCATATTTGGCCCTGTAATAATAGAGAATCTATTCATATCTTTGTCTAAGAAAGTATCATTGGGAATAAAATTCTCATCATTAAGCATATTCTCTACTACACAATGTCTACCATCTTTAATATCTATGTATCCATCAATATTAATTTCAGGTCTTATATAGTTGTTTTTCATGCTTATTTTGCAAAAAGAATTTAGTACATCCACAGCAGCTATATATTGTGATGTTTTCTGCATTCTTTTAATATTATTCTTTAGTTCTTCTCTAATTTCCACAAAAATCTCATATTGAAGTTTATTCATCTTCTCTTCAGCAGATAAAATTTTTGATTCCATTTCTTTAAGCTCAGGAGTAATATACCTTTCACTGTTAGATAAAGTTTGCTTTCTAGTATAATGTTCTGGAACCTTATCAATATAGGATTTTGTTACTTCTATATAGTATCCAAATACCTTATTATAACCAATTTTTAATTTTTTTATGCCTGTTTTTTCTCGTTCTTCTTCTTGTTTAGCAAGTATCCAATCCTTACCATTTTTAGAAATATTTTTAAGTTCATCTAGATCATCATGATATCCAAATTTAATAATATTTCCATCTTTTAAAGTATTACTGGGGTTCTCAATTATTGAATATTCTAAAAGAAGATAAATATCTTTCAAAGTATCTATTTTGTTTGATATATCTATAGTAATATCAGAAGATATCTTTGATATATCATCTTTTATTTCAGGGATAACCTTTAGAGAACTTTTTAAAGAAACTAAATCTCGTGCATTACAGGTTCCAATAGCTACTTTTCCAGTTAATCTTTCTATATCATATACATCTTTCAAATTTTTAGATAAGTTTTTAGATAAAATAATGTTATCATAAAGCTCTTGAACAACATCCAATCTTTTGTCTATTGATTCTTTGTTCCTCAAAGGTTCTCGTATCCACTTTTTAAGTAATCTTGCTCCCATAGCCGTATCGGTGTTATCTAATACTCCGTACAAAGTATTATTTTTATTTTCATTTCTTAATGGTTCTATTAACTCTAAATTTCTTCTTGTATTTGTGTCGATAATCATATAGTCATCTATAGTATAATAATCCAATTCATTAATATTTTTTAGAATACTCTTTTGGGTATCATAAAGATAATCCAGCAATTGTCCTAATGCTTTAATTTTACTACCTTCATCAAAAATACCCAAAGCTTCTAAAGATATAACACTGAATTGATCTTTAATTAGCTTAGAATAGTAGTCTTTATGGCTTATAGTATCTAATTTACTGTATCTTTCCCTGTATTTATTACTTAGTTGACTTTCTTGATTATTGAATATTAAATCAAAATCAACATTAGATATAATTTCTGATGGATTGATTTTATCTATTTCAGCAAGAATTTTAATATTTAGTTCTTTTTTATCTTTTGGAGTATCGTAAGATGTCAAATACAAGCTTCCAGTTGTTATATCAACATAAGATACACCAAAATATTTTTTGGTGTAATGTATGCTGCATAAAAAATTATTTGTTTTTGAATCAAGCATTTCCGGTTCTGATAATGTACCTGGAGTAATAGTCCTAACTACTTCCCTCTTAACGATTTTATTCTTTCCTGGTTCTTCAACCTGCTCGCATATAGCTACCTTGTATCCTTGTTCTACCAACTTAGCTATATAGTCCTTGGAAGAATGATGAGGCACTCCACACATAGGAGCCTTTTCATCTTGACCGCAATCTCTTGCCGTTAATGTAATATCTAGAGCTTTTGATGCAGTAAGAGCATCATCAAAGAACATTTCATAAAAGTCTCCAAGTCTAAAAAAAACAATACAGTCTCTATATTGCTTTTTTATTTCCATATATTGTTTCATCATTGGTGTTAATTTACTCATAAGCATCCTCCTGGGTTAGAATACCTTCTAAAAACCAAGTTTTAACCCTAGTAATCTTAACATTTACTATTTTACCGATTAAATCCTTGCTACCTTTAAAATGTGTGATTCTGTTACTTGTGCTTCTTCCTGTCAAATAATCATCTTTATTCTTTGATACTTGATCTACTAAAACTTTTACAACCTTACCTATATATTCTTGGTTTTTTTTGTAAAATACAGGATATAGTGCTTCTAGAAGTCTATTAAATCTTTCATGTTTAAGTTTTTCATCTATTTGGTCTTCTCTTTCACCTGCTGGAGTGTTTGGTCTTATGGAATATATAAAGGTAAAAGCAGCATCAAATTCAACTTTTTTGCACACTTCTAATGTTTCTTGGAAATCTTCTTCAGTTTCTCCAGGGAAACCTACAATAAAGTCTGTTGAAATTGAAATGTTAGGAACTGATTTCTTAAGTTTTTCTATTATATCCAGGTAGTTTTTTTGAGAGTATTTCCTATTCATTTCTTTTAAAACCTTACTGCTCCCAGATTGGATAGGAAGATGAATATGATTGCAGACTTTCTTACTTCTACTTAAAAAATCTATAAAATCATCTCCTACATCTTTTGGATGAGAAGAAACATATCTTATTCTTTTAATTCCATCTATTTTTTCAACATCTTCCAATAATTGAGTAAACTTATAATTCCCTTTAAAGTCATTACCGTATGAATTTACATTTTGACCGATTAGTGTGACTTCTTTAAAACCTTTAGATGCTAATCCTTCTATTTCAGATAATATATCTACACTATCTCTACTTCTTTCCCGTCCTCTTGTATGAGGTACTACACAATAAGAACAAAAGTTATTACATCCATACATTATATTAACAAAACCTTTATGGTTAAACTTTCTTACTGATGGTAGATTTTCGTTTTCTTCACTGCTGTTTTTTTCAAGTTCTACTAAAATTTCCTTGTTTTTATTTGAATGTCTCTTCAACATTTCCGGAAGTTTATAAAAAGTATTTGCGCCGAATATTATATCTATAAAAGGATATTTCTCTAAAAGATAATTTCTTATCTCTTCATTTTGTGGTATGCAACCACCTACAGCTAATATTAAGTCCTTTTTTTCTCTTTTTATTTTTTTTAAGGCACCTAGTTTACCGTATAATTTATTTTCTGCATTTTCTCTAATTAAACAAGTATTATAAATTATCAAATCAGCGGATTCTATTTTGTTAACTTTCTTATAATCAAGATTATTTAACATTCCTGATATTTTTTCTGAATCGTATTCGTTCATTTGACAACCAAATGTCTCAATATAAAAATTTTTATCCATTGCTATCACCTGTAGTTTTTAAAAAAGAATAGTTGTTAGCTGAGCTAACTAACTATTCTTCCTTATCTTTCTTAAGTAAATCTCCTATAGTAATATTATCATCACCTAAAGTATATGATACTTGATTATTATTATTACTAGTTTTCTTTTCTGGTTTTTCAGTTATCATTGTTACTTCTAATTGTTTTTTTCTGTTATCAAAACCTAGAATTTTACATTCTATTTCTTGTCCATTTTCATATTTATCTGCTGGTGTTCTTAATCTTTCTCTTGTTACTTTCTTCATTGGCACAAAACTTTCAAATTGATCATCGAACTCTACAGTAATACCTTCAACAGACATACTTTTAATTTTACCTTTAATCATGTCATATTTCTTTAAATTCTTTGTAAATTTAACAAAAGGATCTTCAGTAAGTTGTTTAACACCTAATGAAAGTCTTTCACGTTTGCTGTCGATATTTAATATTTTTACTTTTAGAGCATCGCCTTCCTTAAGTTCATCTGATGGTTTTTCAACCATATTCCAAGAAATATCAGATACGTGAAGTAGTCCTTGTACATCATCGATCTCAACAAAAGCACCGAAATCAGTAAGGTTTACAATTTTACCTTCTACTACATCACCTACATTGTATTCTTCTACAAATTTTTCCCAAGGTCTTTTGATTGTTGCTTTAAGACTTAAAGACATTCTTCTTTGCTCGATATCTTTACTTAATACTTTCACTGTAATTTCTTCACCTTCTGAAATTACATCTTTAGGGTGTCCGATTCTTACCCAAGAGATTTCATTTATGTGAAGCAGTCCCTCGATACCTTCAATTTCAACAAAAGCACCGAAATTTTTAATTTTATTTACTGTTCCAGTATATTCCTTACCTACTTCAATACTTTCCCAAGCTTCTTTTTCTTGTTCTCTTTTTTCTTCTAATTCAATTACTTTCTTTGATAATATAAGTCTATTTCTTCTGTTAGTTTTTTTAGCTTCTATAATTCTAGCAGTTACTTCCTCATTAAGGAAATCTTTTGGTTCTGTATTTCTGTCGGTAGATAAGTGTGATCTAGGTATGAAACCATTAAAACCTTTTAATTTTACTTCACAACCACTTTTGTTTACAGAAAATACTTTTACGCTAACATCTTCTTTGCTTTTGTATAGCTCTTCTATTTCCTGCCATTTTTCCTCTACCTCGATACCTTTTCTTGACAATCTTACATTGCCGTCATCGTCTTCATTTGCTGCTACATTTGCCGCAATTTCGTCACCAACTTCTATTTCATCTCTTAAATCTTCAATATCTTCTAAGCTAAATTCTTCTTTTTTTAACACACCATCAGACTTGTAACCGAAATTTATTAGTGCTTTTTCTTTGTCAACACTTATTACCTTTCCTTTTATTTTTTTTCCTGGGTGAATATTTACAAACTCAAAATCTTCTAAAAGTTCGTTCATTTTGTTTTCTTCAGACATTTTATAACCTCCTCTATTATTAATAAGGGTGTAGATGCACCCGCAGTAATGCCTAAGTTCTTAGAACTTTTTATATCTTCATAAGGAATTTCACTTTTATTTTCAATCCAAAATGTATTGTCACAAAACTCCTTACTAATTGCATATAATTTTTTCGTATTAGAACTGTTCTTTCCACCTATGACTATCATTGTATCACATTTTTGTGCTAAATCTCTACAAGAATTTTGTCTTTCAAAGGTAGCACTACAAATTGTATTGTGGAATCTTATATTCTCATACTTTTTTAAATGCTGTTCTATTTTTTTAAATTTATTTAAATTATAAGTAGTTTGAAAAACTACGCATAACTTATTATCTTTTATTAAATGTTCTTTTGATCTAAATTCCTCTAAATCTTTTGAAATCAAAGCTTCATCATTGCACCATCCTTTTATACCTACTATTTCTGGATGGTCTTTGTTGCCAAATAATATTATTTTATAATCATTATTATAACAGTCTTCAACGATTTTGTGTATCTTTTTTACTTTTGGACAAGTAGCATCAATTATTTTTAAATTTTTCTCTTTTGCTTCTTCATATATGCTCTTGCTTACTCCATGACTTCTGAATATTATTTTATTGCTTTTTTCATTGTCTACACTGTTAAAGTCATTTAATACAATTAATCCTCTGTTTTCTAACTCTTTTTTTACATCATTATTATGTATTAAATCACCATAACAGTATAAATGATTATCATCCTCTAAAGCATTATATGTTATTTCAAGAGCTCTTTCAACACCAAAACACGTACCCAGGTATTCTGCTTTTTTTATTTTTTTATTTTTCATTAAAATCTTCCTTTAAATTGTAAATCTTTTTTAAAACATCTTCACCTATTTTCATATAATCTTCTGAATTTAATTTTTTATCATAGTACTCATCTAAGCTTATAAAATCCCCATAATATATATCTATCTTTCCAAATAAATTATAATTAGAATCTATGTAAACTGGAAGAATTCTTTTCTTTGCTTTGGTAGCAATGATTGAAACTCCACCTTTAGCTGAAGAGCTTTTTTTGCTTGTAACTCTTGTTCCTTCTGGGAAAATACCTAAAACTTCATTATTTCTTAGTATTCTTAAAGATTTCTTTATAGCAGAAAGATTGTTTCCTTCTCTATCTACGGGAAAAGCTTTTAAATTATCCAACATGAATTTCAAAAATATATTTTCAAATAATTCTTTTTTTGCCATATATCTTATATTATTATTATGAGTTATGGCTACTAATACTGGGTCAAGCATGGAGGAATGATTACCACATATTATGTAATTATCATCAAAATCTTTTATTTTACGGTTTTCACCATAAACATTGATTCTAAAAACTATATTCAAAAGTACTCTTGCGATAGCCGATACAACTTTATAAAACAATTAAATCCTCCCATTTAAGTTGATGTATTTTGACATTTCATCAACTACTTCTTTTATTGATTTATTGTTAGAATCTATAACAACTGCATCTTTGGCTTTCTTTAAGGGTGATATATCTCTATGAGTATCATTAAAGTCCCTGTCTTTTATAGATTCATATATAGCTTTGTATTTTACGTCTAAGCCTTTTTTCTTCAATTCTTTGAATCGTCTATTAGCTCTTTCCTCAACAGATGCTGTTAGATAAAATTTATAATCTGCTTTCGGAAAAACTTTAGTACCTATGTCGCGACCATCCATAATTATATTTTTTCCTTTGGATACATCTTCAATGATATTTTGCACAAAATCTCTAACAAAAGAAAATTTTGAAATATCAGATGTTAATTTAGAAATTATATCACTATTTATAAAATTTTCAACAGGATTATCATTAAGATAAAACTCGTTTTCATAGCTTATATTTATATTTTTGATTTCATTTTTTACTAAATCTCTGTTTTTTATATCCACATTATTATTACTTAGATATAAAGCTATACTTCTATATATTTTTCCGGAGCTTATATAAGTAAAGTTGAATTTTTTGCTTAATTCTTTAGCTATAGTACTTTTTCCAGCTCCAGCTGGTCCATCTATGGCTATTATCATTAACTCTCCTTAATTAATATCTTTTCTTAAAGTTTTTGCTTCATTAAGATAAATATTACATACATCTTTTAATTTAACATTATTTCTTAAAAAAATCAAAATTCTTATACATTTCTTAAGACTGTCTTTTACATTCATCTCCTGCATACATAACAAGGATGCTTCTGTCAAACCTATTTCCCTTGCAAACTTAGCTGGATAAACAGCATCTAAATCATTGGTACAAGTAAAAATAATAGATTCTATATCCCCAACTTCAATATGGTTTTCTTCCATTGCTTCTTTTAGAAGTTTAATTGTATTTTTCCTTATATCTTCTGAATTGTTGTTTTTAACTGTAATTGCGCCTCTTATAGTATATCTATTCATAAAATCACCTCTAACATTATATTATAAAACTTAAATTAAAACAACATAAATTAAAACTATCTTGGTATTTATTTAAAATAGTTCTTATAAAATAAAATAACCGGTATAATAATACCGGCTATTTATTATAATTTTAACTACTTTTTATTGTCACAATCCTGATTATATATACTATACTTTTCCCAAACATTTTCTAAAAGGTCAAAGTACTTTATTATATCATCTTTTTCTCTTAACCCTATATTAATTATTATTGAATTAATTAAGGCTAAAGGAGTTACTAGGGAATCGACAAATGTTGCCATATTACTTTTTCCTAGCAATGCTACATCTGACATTTGGTAAAAAGGTGATGATTCTGTATCTGTTATAGAAAGAATTTTAGCCTTTCTCTCTTTAGCAAAATTTGCAGCATCCATAGTTTGTTTTGAATACCTTGGATAACTTAAACATATAAGCAAATCATCCTCTGATATTCTTACCATTTGCTCAAATAAGGAAAAGGATCCAACGTTAATAACTTTTACATTATCTAATATTACATCAAGATAAAATCCAAGATACTGTGATAATGTGTGTGATACTCTCATACCGATTATATAAATTTTATTTGCATTGAAAATCAAATCTGTAGCTTCATCAAGTTTTTTTTGACTTAAATTATCTGCTAAGTTTTTCAAACTTGATATTTCGTTTTTTAAAACTTTTTTCACGAATTCTTCAGAATCATCGGTATCATCATCTAAACTTAATCTTTGAACTGTAGTTAACTTGTTCTTTATCATTACTTGTAGGGCTTTTTGTAATTCCGGAAATCCAGAAAAACCCATTGCCGTTGCAAACCTTACTACAGTTGATTCACTAACATCTACAGTATTGCCTATCTTAGCAGCAGTCATAAAAGCTGCCTTATCATAGTGATCAACAATAAACTGTCCAATCAACTTTTGTCCTTTGCTAAACTCATAAAAATTTTCTTTTATAACTTCTATCAGGTCTTCATTTCTGTCAACGTTCATAGCATCATCCTTTATACTAGTTTTAGTCCCTCCTGAAATGCTTTTTTATTGACTTCTTCTGTTCCCGGTGGAATTCTATTTAGAATTGCCTTCTCCAAGGATTCTTCATCAATAATATTAAACAGCTTGCATATTGCCCCAAGAGATACTATGTTAGCTACCATTGGTTTTTTTAGTTTATCATATGCTGTAGTCAATATTGGCAATCTGTATATTTTTGCTTCAAGAGTTTCATCTATTTCGATTTTTTCATCTACTACCAGTATACCATCTTTTTTCAAAGAATCAATATATTCATCATAAGATTTTTGAGTAAGTGAAAGAAGAAGGTCACATTGTTCAACCTTAGGATAATTTATTTCTCCATCGCTTATTATTACTTCTGCTTTACTTGCTCCACCTCTTGCTTCAGGACCATAAGATTGAGACTGTATAGCGTTTTTTCCACTTTTAATTCCCGCATCTGCTAATATGATTCCTGCTAATATTAAACCTTGTCCTCCAGAACCACTTAATCTAACTTCATATTTATTTGACATAATTACTACTCCTTTTCAAATAGTTCTATAATTTTATCATATCTTGCTGTGTATTCTTCTTCTTCAGAATTCAAGAACTCACCTATTAGAATTTTACCTTCAGCTAATTCAGGCTTTTTCTTAGCTACTCTTACATCTACAGTGTTTTCTTTAAGAGATTTCATCATATCCACGGCATCTCCTTTTTTGTTCTTACGTCCGTAGTATGTTGGACAAACACTAATTCCTTCAATTAATGAAAATCCTTTGTTATCAATACCATTTCCAATTAATTTTTCGATGATTCTTGCGTGATATGCTGTGGATCTTGCTACATATGTCGCTCCAGCAGATTTAGCTAATTCACATAAGTCAAAAGTTTTATCAATATTACCATATGGTACAGTAGTTCCATAATCATTTGTAGGTGTAGTTGGCGAATATTGTCCACCAGTCATACCGTAAATGTTATTGTTAAAAACTATTGTAGTTATATCTATATTTCTTCTACAAGCATGAATAAGATGATTTCCTCCTATTGCAGCTGCATCTCCATCTCCAGTAATTACAATTACATGTAAATCAGGTTGAGACATTTTGATACCTGTAGCAAAAGCTAATGCTCTTCCGTGAGTTGTGTGTAATGTATTGAAATTCATATAACCTGGAGCTCTTGAAGAACAACCTATACCTGAAACTATAACTACTTTGTCTCTGTCTAATCCTTTGCTACTTATTGCTCTAGCTATTGCGTGCATTAATATACCGTGACCGCAACCAGGGCACCATATATGAGGTAATTTATCTTCTCTAAAATTATCTTTTACAACGTTACTTACTTTCATCTTATAGCCTCCTTAACAAAGTTGGTTAATTCTGTAGGAGTAATTAAGTGTCCATCGATTTTTCCATAAAAATCTACTTTACACTTATCACTTGATACTCTCTTAACTTCATTTACGTATTGTCCTAAATTCATTTCAGTAACTATTATATTCTTAACATTTTCTGAAATTTCTTTTACTTTTTCATCTGCAAAAGGCCATATTGTAATAGGTCTGTACAATCCAGCTTTTATTCCTTCACTTCTAAGACTGTTTACTGATTCTTTTGCACTTCTTGAAGTACACCCAAAAGCTACAAAAACTACTTCAGCATCATCCATCATATACTCTTCATACTTTACTATATCTTCTTTATTATTCTCAATTTTATTAACTAATCTTTTTATTGATTTATCTGCTATTTCAGAATTATTACTTGGGAATCCAAATTCATCGTGAACTAATCCAGTAACGTGATATTTATATCCACTTCCAAAATCAGCCATTGCTGGAACTAAATCTTCTGTATTTTCATATGCTAAATATTCATCTTTAGGTCCAGTTGGTTTTTTTCTATCATTAATTTCTTTGTCTTTAATAGAATTCAAATCTACTTTTTCTCTCATATGAGCTATTACTTCATCCAAAAGTAAAATTACAGGAGTTCTATATTTTTCTGCATAATTAAAGGCGTCTATTGTAACTTCATATATTTCCTGTACTGAGTTTGGATATAAGGCTATTACAGGATGATCTCCATGTGTTCCCCATTTAGCCTGCATAATATCTCCTTGAGCTGGTGATGTTGGTAATCCAGTACTAGGTCCACCTCTTTGAACGTTAACAACAACACAAGGGATTTCAGCTATACAACCATATCCTAAGTTTTCTTGTTTTAATGAAAATCCAGGACCGCTTGTTGCAGTCATAGCTTTTTTACCAGTTAATGCTCCACCTAATGTTGCGGCCATACCTGCTAATTCATCTTCCATTTGTATAAATCTTCCACCAATTCTCGGAAGTTTTTGAGCAGATAATTCAGCTACTTCTGTTGACGGAGTTATTGGATAGCCTGCAAAGAAATTCATACCTGCTACTAATGCTCCTTCTATACAAGCCTCATTACCCTGTAATAATTTAATATTCTTTTCCATTATTCTTCGTCACCTCCAAGAAATATTGCGAAATCAGGACATAAGATTTCACACTGTTTACACTGAATACATTTTTCTTCAGCTTTAATATCAATTTTTCCATCTTTTAATTGTAATACATCTTTGGGACAAAATTCTACACAAATCCCGCAGCCTTTACACCATTCTTTATTTATATGCAATTTTTGGGATGCATTCATATATGCTACCTCCTAATATTATTTTCACAAGTTATGATAACAGACTTGAAAACGTTATGCAAGAAATTATTCATTATAAATATTAATTGAAGGAAGACTTTCATTAGTTGCAAATTTAAGTTAAAAATCATCCTTTGAACAACTTATAACAAAAAAAATGCATGAAAGAAATGATAAAAATCATGCATTTTTCTGAATTATAAAAACCTCTGGTGGGTAATTATTTATGTTTATTAAATTTATATTCATAATTGAAAATTTTTTAGGATTTATATTTTTAAGAAAATTAAATATTTCATCTCTTTCTCTTCCTTCATCCTGACCTGTATATGCTACTATTACTACTATTCCTCTATTATTCAAAATTTCCATCATTATTTTTAGTGAAATTATAGTTTCTTTTGGAGTAGTTTTAGTATCAGAATCGCTATTGGGTAAATACCCTAAATTATAAATTCCAAAGTCTATTTTATCCTTTATATAATCATTTAATTTGCTATGGCTTTCATTTATAAGTTTGTAATTGTCAAAACAGCATTTATCTGCTAAAAGCTTCTCTGTTCTCCTTATTGCTTCTTCTTGCAAATCAAATGAAAATAAATAACCCTTTCCTTGCAGCCGATTGCATAAATATAAGCTGTCAAATCCATTACCTGAAGTGCAATCTACTACTATAGATTCTTCTTTAACATAATTATCAATTAAAAAATGACTTAGTTCTACGAAATTAAAAATATTCATTTTTATAGAGATTTTAAATAATCAATTTCTTTTTTAGTTAAATATCTCCAGTTTCCCTCCTTTAAGTTTCCCAACATTAATTCTCCTATTGATACTCTTTTTAGAGTAATAACATTTGCTCCTACAGATTTAAACATTTTTCTTATTTGTCGATTTCTTCCCTCATCTATAGAAACGTACATATCTGTATTGCCGTTATTTTTGCTTAAAACATCTATTATTGCTTTATTAGTTTTATAACCGTCTATTTCTATTCCCTTTGATAGCTCTTGTACTTCTTTACTACTTAAAACTTTATTAACTTTGACAAAATATTTTTTGTATACTTCATGCCTTGGATGAGTTAGTCGCTGTGTAAGTTCACCATCATTAGTTAATAGTATCAATCCCTTAGAGTCGTAGTCTAATCTCCCTATTGGATAAATGCGTTCATCCATTTTAACTAAGTCAACTACAGTTTTTCTATCGAACTGATCATCTACGGATGTTATAATATCTACGGGTTTGTTCAACATTACGTATATCATCTTATCTTGTAATTTTATTTCTACACCAGCTATAGACACTCTTTCTTTTTCTATATCAACCCTATAAGCTGGATTTTTTTCCACCTTATTATTAATTTTTACCTTGCCTTGAAATATTAAATCATCAGCTTTTCTTCTAGAAGTATAACCACTATGACTAATATATTTATTCAGTCTCATTTTTTTCATCCTCTTTCTCTTCTTTTTCTAAACTTCTTAAATCTTCATCATATGGTAGCTTGGGAAGTTCCTCTAAAGACTTCAGTCCAAAATAGGATAAAAAATCTTTAGTAGTACCGTATAAAAGTGGATTTCCCGGTTTATCCATCTTACCTAATACTTCTATCAAGTTTCTATCTTTAAGTGCATTTATTATATAACTTGATTTTATTCCTCGAATTTGCTCAACTTCTATCTTTGTTATAGGCTGTTTGTATGCAATTATAGAAAGAGTTTCCATTGCTGCATCAGAAAGACCTCTATGTGTGCTTGGTTTATACAGAGAAGATATGTATTCATAATTTTTATCTTTTGTTTTTAGTTGGTAGCTATCGCCAAATCTTTTCAAAATAATACCCCTATCTTCTTTTTCATAATCCAAAATAAGGGAATTAAGAGCATATTCTGTTTTGTCCTTGCTAATTTGCAAAATATTCATCATATCTTTTAAGTCAAGGGGATCACCCCAGATAAATAACATGCTTTCCACTGCACTTTTTATTTCTGTATTATTCATAGTCACCTCTATTCGCTTATTAAATATATATCTTCAAACAGGTTGTCCTGTATTATCTTTATTTTATTGTCTCGAGACATTTCTAAGATACTTAAAAAAATAGCAATAATAAAACCTCTATTGAAATCTATATTGAAAATATCTAATAAACTTACCTTTGGTTTTTCCTTTAGTATATCTTTTATTATTTTCATACACTTTGTTACACTATATTCGTCGTATCTTATATTGAATTTAGGTGCTTCTCTGCCTATTTCAATTTTTCTTCTTTTTAAAAGAGAATTAATAGAGTTTAGAAGATCGTATACATTAATCTCCTCAAATAAAATTTGCTCGTTAAATTTAAAGTCGTATTCAACTTCTTCTTTTGGTTTTGGTATAAATTTCAACTCTTCTTCTTCTCTATCTTTAAATTCTTCACTAACATTTTTAAATAACTTATATTCAATTAGTTTGTTTACAAGATCTTTACGAGGATCATCTTCTTCATCTTCTGAAAAACTAGGAAGTAGCATCCTTGATTTAATTTCAATAAGAGTAGAAGCCATAAGTATAAACTCGCTTGTTACATCCATACTGTATTCAGCCATCTTATCTATATGTAAAATATACTGTTCAGTTATTTTTGATATAGGAATATCGTAGATTTCTATTTCATGTTCTTCTATTAAATGAAATAATAAATCAAATGGTCCTTGAAATTTATTTAAATTTACTATGTATTCCATATACTTCTCCTATTTATATTCGTGGTAACCTTCAGTATCTACATAACCGTATATAATTGGTAATTTTTCTACGGATTCTTTGCTTATTTTAAATGATGATTTAATTTTTTGGATTATTTCTTTACTATTACTTTTATTTGAATGAACATAAGCTATGGTATCACCTTTATCCACTTTATTACCAACTTTTTTAACCAGTATAATACCAGCTGAATAATCCAATTCACTTTCTTTATTTTCTCTTCCAGCTCCAGTCATCATAGCACTTATACCTACATCTTTTGCATTTATACTTTCAATATAACCTGTTTTCTCTGACTTAACTTCTAATATGTTTACAGATTTTGGAAGCTTATCTAAATCTTCAACTACAGTAACATCTCCCTGTTGCATTTTAACAAATTCCTTAAACTTATCAAAAGGAGCGCTAGTTTTTAAAAGTTCTGTAGTTTTTTTAATGCCTTCTTCTACATTATCTACAATTCCTACCATTTTAAGCATAACTGCATTTAAGTATTTACATAAATTTGTAAAATCATTTGGACCTTCATTTTTAAGTGTTTCTATAGCTTCTTTTACTTCCAAAGCATTTCCAATTTTATTACCTAATGGTTGATCCATATTAGTAAGTACAGCATAGGTTTTTTTATTAAACCTGCTTCCTATTTCAACCATTTCTTTTGATAATTTTATTGCATCTTCCAATTCTTCCATAAAGGCACCTGATCCTACCTTTACATCCAATAAAATATAATTAGCTCCACCGGCAATTTTTTTGGACATTATACTACTGGCTATTAAAGATATATTATCTACAGTTGCAGTTACATCTCTTAAAGAATACAGCTTTTTATCTGCTGGAACTAGATTGCCTGTTTGACCAGCTATAGCAAATCCTACTTTATTTACAATGCGAAACATTTTTTCTCTTGTTAAATTCACATTAAAGCCTTCAATAGATTCTAATTTATCAATGGTACCTCCAGTATGGCCAAGTCCTCTTCCAGACATCTTAGAAACTTTTAAACCAAAGGAAGCCATTAATGGCAGAAGTACTAAAGACGTTTTATCTCCTACTCCTCCGGTACTGTGCTTATCTACCTTGATACCATTAATTTTAGAAAGATCTACTGTGTCACCTGATTCTATCATAGCTTTTGTTAAATTAAAGGTTTCTTCCGGAGACATACCTTTAAAATAAATAGCCATAAGAAGAGCGGATACCTGGTAATCAGGTATCTCACTTTTAACATAACCATCTACAATATATTTTATTTCTTTTTTTGTTAACTCTTTTCCTAGTTTTTTTCTTTCTATAATATCATATACTCTCATATTAATTATCCTTAATTAATATTTTATCTAATAGATTTTCTCCAATAAGATCGTTTTCTATATTAAAATTAGCTAAAATAGTTTTTCCAATGGAACCAAAAGATTCTATTGTATTAAGGTTATTGTTTTCCTTAATATTTTTCCCATAAAAAACTATAGGTACGTATTCCCTCGAATGATCTGTACTTTTTGTTGTAGGATCGCAACCGTGATCTGCTGTAATGATTAGTAGATCATCATCCTTTAAAGTTTCTAATATTTCAGGAAGTTTATCATCGAATTCCTTTAAAGCATTACCGTATCCTTTAGGATCGTTTCTATGTCCAAATATCATGTCAAATTCAACAAGATTTGTGAAAATTAATCCTTCAGTATCTTCATTTAATTCTTTTAAAGTAGTCTCGATACCATCCAAATTATTTTTTGTATGAATAGCCTTAGTGATTCCTCTTCCTGCGAATATATCTTCTATCTT
>Ga0209942_1000971_pt1 | contig 16300 bp, 15 predicted proteins | sample SalPonR1_A_D2_MG_FD_185695 | JGI IMG/M metagenome (GOLD analysis project Ga0209942, IMG submission 185695) | Salt pond soil microbial communities from South San Francisco under conditions of wetland restoration - Salt Pond MetaG R1_A_D2_MG... ... | reverse complement strand
CATTTTGATTAACGACTTCATCGAATATGCGGTCCATCCAGTTGCTAAATGATGTCAGGTCTGATGTGCGATCCGCAAGATTTGTTGGAAGATTTCGATTTCGATTTCGGGTTCTCATATCAATTACCTCCATATAATTTTTAGATAATTACGAATCAAAAAATAGTAATTGAGAGTTTTTTTCTCTCCTATACTAAACTGTTGCAAGCAATGTGCCAACTGATTTACATGAAGCTGATGCTTGTAAAAATGACAATAATGTCCGCCAAAAGTGTCGTTTTTTCACTTAAGATTTGAAAAAATGTCAATCGTTTGTCTGCATACTGTTTTTGCCCCAAAGGAGTCCATGCAGGATAGACTGAGGAAAGAATGTGCCTCGGAATAAACATAGCATGTCTTTTGCCAGCAGGTGGCTTCAGTTCCTTTGAAAAGCTGATTAATGGAATCCTATTTCTGTGGTGTTTCGAGACATGCCATGTTTGACCCTCACGCATACACTTTAAACATAGCAGTCCATGCCACCACGTGGCTTCAATTTCTTAGAGGAGCTGATCGATGGAATCCGGTTTCGGTGATATATCGAACTATTCCATATTTGTATCCTGCACCTAACTCAGCTCTAAAACAGATTGCGCTCATCCCTGATAACCGATCTGGCTCTTTCCTTTAGCAGGTCGGCTGAATAGAGCAGGAGCTGTTCGTTTGTTGGGAATGGAACTTCTTTTCTATCCTCTATGATCATCCCACGAGAATCATTAATCGTAATCCTCGGTTTTGCATCAGTCCTTTCTCTCTGTAAATCAAAAGTTGACTCCCTTGTTCGACTCGAAAGTGCACGATCATCACCATAAAACTCGCTGAATCTGTTTTCAAACATTATCTCTTCCGACAGACTTTCAGTGTGGATAAGCTGATTAGTTGTAAACTCATATACGTTGAGCGAACCATCAATAAAGGCTGATTTGGTTTTTGTTACATTCAAAACTGTAGCGTTTACAGTTATCATGTTTGGAACCCGTTTAATGTTTCCGAGTGAGTCCCTCTTTTCGATAAATCCATCCTGAATCTCTTTTAATTGCCGATTCCTCTGCCGATCTACCGATTCAGGCGAGAAAATGATATTTGTCACGTTCAATACCACTAATTGATCGTAGCTGATATTCTCATTTTCAATAGAATCAAGATCGAGCCACCTTACATTCAGGTCCTGCGCCGTAATTCTGGACAGCTCAGTAGTGAAATAGTCGGGCACCTCCACCTCTGAGTTGTTTTCTGCAACAAAAAGCGCATGACTTGTGCCAAGACGTCGTGCTTCCTCAATCTTTTGATCTACATCTTCATAGCCGGGATAAATCTCTGATGCCCGATTAAACTCAGCCCACGCCTTGCGATAGCTTTTTTTATCACCCCTCTCCATGAACTCAAGACCACGTCTGTACAGTTTATCAGCCGTGGTATATTTGGCTTCGGTAATTATGCTATCGTAATTGACGAATTCAAAGTGATTCCTGACCTGAGAGGGAAGTGCCTGAATTTTATCCTGACGACGGTCCATTTGCGCATATAGCTCAACGACCTCATTTAACCTGCCCTCATTCTCCCCGAGCTCCATGTGGGCAATCCTCGTACTGTCAGACATATTTGCTAAATTATATGCCTTTTTTAAAACTTCAAGCTCATCGGAGTTGCCAGGATTATTCTCAAGTTTATTAACAGATTTGTCAATGGCCTGATCGAACTGTCCCTGTTCCACCAGTTTCTGCGACGATATACATGACACAATAAATAGTAGAAGAAAAAGTATGACTGACGAACGTTTCATGATGAGATCACTAAAAGTTAAGGAAGGAAACCGGCACATAATCGTCTTGCTAATCTAAAATGAACAAACGTGTAGGGAAATCACATGTTCATGTGACTAAACTACCCTGCTCTGGAAGTACAGGGGTTTAGTGACGGACTAAAGTCCTATACCAAGATGAAATCTGAGTCGTCAGTAGCCACCTTGCTTCATTGATGCTCAAGGTACGCTTAAACAATTTCATCAGTAATATTTCCTCTACTCCACCCCCATATCCCGACGCTCAAAAGTACCTGAATCATTGATCCTCAAAAAACTGTTCACAACGGTAGAAATTCAAGTGACTGCTTTTGTTCTCAGCGTTCAAGTAAATTGCGTTCACTGCTGATAATCATCTTGGTCCTTTGTTTCAGCAGATCAGCAGAATCCATCACCATCTGTTCATTGGACGGAAAGGGTAGCTCGCGACCGCCTACAATTTCTTCAAGTTCTTCTGAGAGTGCGCGTTTATCGCCACTCAGAATACCATATCGGTTTTCAAACACAAATTCGACTGATAAATCATCTGTGCGAACCAGCTGATCGGAATAAAGCTCGTACATATCAACGGTTCCGCCCACAAATGTCGATTTTTGCTGTAACACTTCTGTGACTTCTGCATTGACGGTAACCATATTCGGAACACGAATGTCATTTCCCAGTGAATCTTTTCTGACGTTACCATCATTGTCATAGGCATAAGTCATGCCGTCCTGGATCTCCTTAGATTCCCGAATAATTTGTCGCTCAACTGATTCAGGTGAAAATACGATACTTGTCACATTCAGCACCACCAGGTGATCATAATCGATATTTTCATTTTCGAATGTATCGAAATTGAGCCAGCGGGTATTCAGATCCCGAAGAGTGATTTTTGAAAGTTCCGTTTCAAAATACTCCGGTACCATTACGCCTGAGTTGTTTTCCGCAACAAAAAGTGTGTTGTTAAGCCCTAATGAATATGCTTCTTCAATTTTCTCATCCACATCTTTGTAGCCCGTATAAAGCTCCGAGGCACGTATAAATTCAGCCCAGGCTAATCGATAGCTTTCTTTATCGCCTCTTTCCATATACTCCAATCCGCGCCGGTACGATACATCGGCCGCTGCAGATTTAGAATTTATTATCGCCTCATCATAATTGACAAATGTAAATTGATTCCTGATTTGAGACGGGAGCCGCCGAACTTTATTCTGCCGGCGATCCAGCTGCTCATATAGTGCAAAAATCTCAAGCCAGTTATCGTCGTTTCCCTCCAGCTCCAGGTACTCTATTCGCTCCATGTCGAACATATTTGCAAGCTCGTATGCCTCTTTTAATACTTCCAGTTCGTCAGAGTCACCCGGCTTTTTCTGAAGTTTTTCAACGGCTTTATCAATTGCACGGTCGTACTGCCCCCGTTCCAGCAGTTTCTGCGACGATGTACACGAGACGACAAATAAAAACAGAAAAAAAATAACGGAATAACGTTTCATAGCGCAAAATTTAAATTGTAAAGTAAAGAGCATCCTGGAGTGTTTACCCGAAAAGACCAGCCGGGTTCGGTTAAATATTATAAACATTGTTATCGGTAAATTCTGCAAAAGCTCTATTCCGTTGTCTGATTACTTTAATATTCACAGGTTTGATATTTACCCGGTGACTCTTCTTTACTATTCCTTTAACAGAATTAAATTATCATATCACTGTAGTTGGTCGACGCCCGTTGATGGATGGCGCTCTTTCCGACCTAATAAATCGCCCGATCGTACTGACCTTCATTCAAAAGGTTTTGTGAAGATGTACATGAAACAAGAAACAGGATGGCAAAAATGAGAATAGAATTAGCTTTCACGACTAGTTTCGTATGATTGAAAAGGAGTATCACAGATATCTAACTCCAAAAGAACAGGAGAATTGTATTCTATTCAACATGGACATTTATCGACTCATTTGCAATTTCCTCTAAGACACGCTGGTGGTGATTAAACTGGTTAACCTTTTCCATTATGGTGAAATGACTGTATCTTTTCGAGCTCAGCAAATGATTTATCAGTTCACCAGAAAAGAATTCCTAGATGACCAAAAAGGCTGTATTTCTCGTCACCCTGCTATCATTTTTTATCGCTACTGATACACTGGCACAAATGGAGGTTAAATTGGATTCTATATCCGTCACGGCGTCGCGTATACCTATGTCGGTATCTGAAAGCGGAAAAAATGTATCGATCATCACCCAACGTGATATCCAGACCATGCCGGTGAACTCTGTAGATGAACTGCTGAGATCACTCCCCGGCGTAAATATCAATGCACGTCAGGGCTTTGGCGTGCAGGCTGATGTGGGCGTTCGCGGCAGCACTTTTTCACAAGTGTTGTTTATGCTCGATAATGTGCCTTTAAATGATCCGCTAACCTCACATTTTAATACAAATATTCCGGTTTCACTTTCTGAAATTGGACAAATAGAATTGGTTCGGGGCCCTGCCAGTGCATCTTTTGGTGCAGATGCAGTTGGCGGCGTGATTCACATTAAAACGAGAGGATATCTTCGGCGGCAGATTGATGCAGGCAACAATCTGGATACCAATGTCTTTGCTGATTTAGGTGCGGGTCAGCACAATCTGTTGACGGGCGACCTGGGCATTGACCTTCATAAAAACAGGTGGCGGTTTTCTACTTCTGTACGACATGTTTCATCAGACGGCGAGGAGCTGCAAAACCCGGTGTTTGAACCGGGCTCGTCTGAAGAGGAGACGTATGATAATTATTTTGAGATGACTAACTACACCACGGCGCTCTCCTATCGGCTAACAGATGACCTGACTGTATACACCCGCGGCGGCCTCGATAAACGTGATTTCAGTGCCCGGTATTTTTACACCCGCAGCACATTTGATAAGTCTGAGGAGCAAATTTCAAGCCGCTGGGGCCTTGGCGCGATCACGTTCGAGCGAGGTTCACATCGGTCTGAAATTAATGTATCCTACCGAAATGTCGACGACACTTTTGACTTCATCCCCGGTGTGATAACACCCAACGAGCATACCACCGATCAGCTGTTCCTGAATCTCTCGCACCAGGTGGAGTTCAGCGGTAAGTCGATATCAAACCGGTTCAATTATATTCGGGTAATGGTCGGCGGACAGTACCTTGACAAGCAAATCGAAAGTACCGACCGGGGTAATCATCAAACCGATATGGGTGGGATATACTCCATCGGTCATTTTAGCTGGGTGAATGGTCTTAGCATCACGGCGAGTACACGAGTTCAGTTTGATAGTATTGCTTCCACAGAATTCTTGCCTCAGCTCAGCGCATCCTATGATCTGGGTGACGTGACTTTGAGAGGATCTGCTGGCCGAGCAATTCGCGTGGGTGACTTTACCGAGCGGTATATTTCCTCACAAATACCAAACCTGGCCCCGGGACGAAACATCGGAAATCCGGACCTTCAGCCTGAGCGCTCCTGGACAGTGGATGCCGGCCTGGACTGGCGCCCTGGCAGCCGTGTCAAACTATCACCCACGGTATTCTATCGAACATCCAGCAACCTGATTGATTACGCACTGACTAACTCAAACGATATTACCAATGCGGACAATCTGCAGCCAAATGAAACTTACTTTTATGCAATGAATATAGAGCAGAGCAGCGCTGCAGGGTTTGAGTTTCTATCTGATGCCGTCCTCAACCTGGGCAACAGCCAATCTTTCGGTGTTCAAACCGGTTACACCTACATCCGCACGACAAGCAATGGCGAATCTCCATCTAAATATATCGCCAACCATCCCAAACACCAGGTCAATCTCGGGCTGCAGTTTAATACATCCCGGGGATCGATTCATTCCGAAAACAGCTACCGTGTAAGGTCTGAAGAATCTGCTGACCTGATTGACGGTGAAGTGCCCAACGGATACTTTATCTCAAACCTGAACCTGCAGGCAAGTCCTGGTTGGTCACCTGCAATGCTTTACGTTCGGATCATGAACCTTACCGACACACAATACCAGGAGATCCTTGGTGCCCCTATGCCGGGCCGATGGATAATGGGTGGTCTTAAGCTGGATTTTTGAGATTTTTCGAAGTGATTGTTTCGAGTAACACAAAACCGAACACTCTCTTTTGTGAACTCCCTCTTGACAGTATGATTGCTATACATTCATTTGTTTTTCAAAGGTATACTCGCAACCATGAAGTAAAATTCGCAACAATAACTGATATATTACCTGTTGAAAAGTATGAAAAATGAAAAATCGAAAGATATAACTTTTGGAGCCGGTCTGGGTATCGTATTTGGTGCAGCGTTTGGCAGTATAGCGATTGGTTTAGTGATGGGGGCAGCTTTTGGGATGGCAGCCGGCCCTTCAATCCGAAAGTTGCTCGAACCTTCAAAAGGAAAGTAACACAATCCGCAAATTTTCGTAGTTTTTACGAGACTACGAAAAATTCATCAAGTTAAAACCAAAATCATACCTTCATGGCATATTTTCGATCATCAATCATTTTGATTTTTACCTGTCTTATTTTGGGTCTTCCTGTTTCAGCGCAAGATTCAATCGATACAGAAAAACTGGATCGGTTTTTCACTCAGCTATCTGAAAACAATCGATTTATGGGATCTGTTGCCATCTTATCCGGTAATGATATTGTTTTCGAATCTGCATACGGTGTGATATCTGCTGATGGAAAACCGGCAACGACCGAAACGGTTTACAGAGTTGGATCCATCACAAAAAGCTTTACGGCCGCTATGATCATGAAACTGGCTGAACGGGACAGCCTATCGCTTGATACGACACTCGAAAACTACTTCCCCAATCTGCCGAACGCGGATGAGATCACGATCGAAATTCTTCTTCGTCACCAATCCGGGCTTGTGAACTTCACCAACATGCCTGATTATGTAAGCTATTTTGAAGATGAAACATTTCGGGAACAGATGCTGAACCGTTTCCAAGAAGCCGGGACCTCGTTTGAGCCCGGTGAGAGTACCGAATACAGCAATACAGGATACGTGTTGCTTGGGTATATCGTGGAAGATGAAACCGACCTATCGTATACCGATGCACTTCAACAGATGATAACCGGGCCACTTGATTTAAATTCTACTTATTACGCAACCGGAATTGATCCAGATTTGAATGAAGCGGACTCTTTTACCTTTCAGGAGAATGACTGGGTGCCTGCTTCGCGTACTAACATGTTCATTCCCGGTGGAGCTGGTGCAATTGCTTCAACAGCCGAGGAAACTGCACGCTTTTTCCGAAATCTATTGAAAGGTGATATGCTTACAGAAGAGTCTTTGAGAGAAATGACGGCGTTTGAAGGATCGTATGGGTTGGGTCTCAGCAGGTTTCCTTTTGGCGACCGAACGTTTGTTGGGCATAACGGTGGAATTGATGGCTTCAGATCTAACGCCGCACATTACGCAGATGGTGATCTTACTATGGCTATTTTGAGCAACGGACTCAATTATAACTTCAACGATATTTTGATCGGAACATTGAGCATCGTATTTGGCCAGGATTACGAGATTCCAAATGTTGAAGAGAGGGCCGCCTTAACTCTTCCAAAAGATAAGCTTGAAAAGTACACCGGCAGCTACAGCTCTTCTAATTTTCCCTTAGACATCGAACTGTTCCTTGATGGAGATAATTTAATGGCACAGGCAACCGGCCAGGGTGCTTTCCCCCTCACCATCTACAGCGAAACAACGATGGCATTTGAACAGGCCGGAATTGACATGGAATTTAGCGATTTCTCAGATGGCAGATATCATGCATTTCGTTTTACTCAGGCCGGCCAGCAGTTTGATTTTATGCTTCAGGAAGACTCAGAATAGCCAACAGATTTCCCCCGGAAATGTAGATCTGACATTATTCATCTTACTGCAGATTAATCCGTATACCTGACTGAATGTATGAATTTGTGTATTCCCGGTAGAACGCTGAGGTGAGCCGTTCCCGCGTGGATGATCGTGAGATAAAGCGCGCCTTCACATTCAGAAAAATATTGCTGCCAAGATCAAACTCAACGTCGGCATCACCGGTCCAGTAGCCATAGAAAAGAGTCTCGCCGGAGGATCCAACCTCAAAATTACTGAAGCTTCTAAGTGAGCGCTCAATTCCAGCTGAAACTTCTGCTCTGCCCAGCCTGAGATCAACATCAGTTCCAAATTCGATTTCATGATAGTCGAGCAGTGATGAAGGGTGATCATAAAACAGTGTCCCCGTTACTGGAAACTCAACTTCAAAACGATCTTGCCGGCTTTGGAGCCTGTACAAAATCTGGGTTTCTATCTTTGTAAATTGACGAAAATCTTCTTCAGAAGCGGTTTCAGGTGTATCAAAATCTGTGGTTATCTGGTCGCGATACTGCGTTCTGTTTTCGATTTCAAATTCATGGTTAAAACGGCCTTTACCATCGATTGACTGCTTGAAAAGCGCCTCAAAATAGTACGCATCATAAGAAGTCTGTTTATCATTGCGGCGATCGTATCGCCGGTTCCGGTACATAGTTTCAAATCTCAGCCATGCAAGGTTTCCCAGGTAAAAATCGATTTCCAGCGGGATGCGCAGCTGCCGGTAGGATAATCGGGAACTAAACACCGGATCGGTTGCCGCAATGCCGTCCTGCTGCTTGCTCGAAAATTCAGGACTCAGTTCAATATATTTACGATCAGCAAAATTACTTCTGTAGGACCCGCCCAAGTTGTACGAAAATTCGTGGGCCTCCGCAGCCTGGTGGTAAAGATTGGTGCTAACATCAGACTCCAAACGCAGTCTGCTGTTCTCCCAATCGAACTCATAGCCAATCTCAGCAGATAGCTCATTGAAAGAGGAATTTTTCCACAGGCGGTTCCGACGCAGGGTGTCATTGTTTTCTACAACCCGATTCGGATTCTGAAAAATATTCCACTCATACCCCTGGTTTATCCCGGTTTCGATATCCCATTGGGCAGAAACTGTTATGGGTAGTGCGATAAGAGCTATCAGACCAATTATTAGTTTCTTCATATCACTCGTCTTCGTTGTTCAATGCAATTCTTATGTACGAATTCGGTGTGGTGCTTTGAGCCTCCTCAACTGTGTCGACATCAACAACCAGCGGATCGACTTTCTGACTCCATAAAAATGAATCAGTAGCCGCAATACAAAAGAGTGCTGCCAGTAGAATTAAATATGGTGTTTTAGACTTAAGAGCTTTCATATGTGTTTTGTTGAATGATCGTTCTGTAAGTAATACAATCGAGATCCACACGTCCCCTAATACTTATTGGCATTAAATTGCGGGTGTCTTCCAAAAAAAATGATCCCCTGTGTCTTGAAGTAGATTTTATACTTCATTGCAACGATCCGATCAAAACTCATTCTGTTCATACCTGAGTGCTGGTTGCATGTATCTTAGACATCAATCCTGCTTTATTCGCCATTTGGATACTCAAACCCGGTCTCACATTAATCTCAAGCACTAGCGGTCCCTTATTCTTGTCTATCACAATATCAATGCCAAGATATTTTAGGGGAAATGCTTTAGAAACCTCACCCGCTAAATCCATGACCTCCTTCCATTGTGGAATTATTTTTCCGGGGATTTTTATGTTGCTGTCGGGATGTGTTTCTATATAGGATTTCCCGTTATAAGCGTAGGTTAACGTACCACTGTTTATATCGATCCCCACTCCCACGCCACCCTGATGAAGGTTTGCTTTCCCATTTGATTCACGGGTCGGTAATCGAAGCATACCCATAACAGGTTTATCTGCTAGTGTAATAAGACGAATATCCGGAATGCCTCCACTGTAAAAAGCTGTCAGTTCAGGATGCGGCACTATCAACTCTTCAAGAATTGCTCTGTCATCATCTCCGCCGGAAAACATGCCGAAGATAATATTCGCGATATGAGTAAATATCTGCGTTTCACTAACAGGTTTTTCACCCTGATACCACTCTCCATCCCGCCGTCGAATTAGTAAAATGCCGTTACCCCCTCTTCCGCTGGCCGGTTTAATCACAAGATTTTCGACATCCCGCTTCTGTTCCCAAATTCGTTTAATATCACCTACACGGCCTATTGCAGCATAGGTTTCAGGGCAGTTCAGACCGTTTTTTTCAAGAACTTTTTTAGTCTCCAGTTTGTCATCCGCAAGGATATAGTCCGATCTTTCATTAAAAAGATAAATGAGCTTTCTATTGCGTTCATTAATGCCCATTACACCTTTATAGCGACTCCTAAATCGATTTACCAGATTATTTAACATAGCTGACCTCCTCATCAATTTTAGAGAATCGCGTATACTCAAACAGCTGCAGGCCAATCCACTCCCCGAGAAGTAAACTGAGGCCTGCAATAGCCAAAAGCGTTTCAGGAAATGTGATGAAAAAGTGCTGGATTACGTTTGCGGAGAGTATCCAGAAGCAACTCAGCGTAACTATAATTGTCTGCCCGTAGACAAAAAGCGCATCCTTCAGTGATTCTTCTTCAACTTTTTGGGCAAATCGCTCCGAGATCAGAGTGAGAATGATTATAGGAAATGTCAGGGTAGCCGAAGGTGCCACCCAACCTGTAATAAAGAATATCTCTACTGCGCTAAGGCAATAAAGGCTTACCACCGTAAGCAGACATACAATTTTTGGAGTATGCAGAATGCCCCACCTCTCGAGCGGAAAACTCATGAAGCTAATCAGGGCTATAATTACTGTGAAAAAAATAAGGCCCTGAATCAAACCCATGTCCAGAAAAGAAAAAGCGATCAGGACCGGTAAAAATACTCCGTAGGTTTTAAATCCAACAACATTGGTAGAAATAGCGACTATATAGGCCCCCAAAGGCAAAAGCAAGAGCACCATCACAGGCCGAAAAGGCAGCCTGTCGTCGTCGATGAGTTTCCATATATCGAAGATTGCATATGATGTATAGTCGTTCTGACGCTCTCTTTTTATGTCATAGAAGGAATTAATACTACCCACATCTGCGTAAGTGACGATATTGTGATCTCCCCTGAAAAGTTCGAGATGCGTGGCAGGTAACTCTGCGAAATGGCTGCGTTCAGGATCAAATGACACCCACTCATCTCCTATATAAGCCTGCATCCAATAGTCTACAGTTCCCTTCTTCTCATCCGTCAAAACCAGGCCTCCCGCCTCTCTTGCCGGAATTCCTGCCGACCGAAACAGCGCCGTCAGCAACCTGCTTTTCCCTTCCTCAGAACATGCTCTTGCCTGGTAACAGGCCAAAGCGTCTGTAGCCATACCATTTCTGACAGTTGGAATCTGCTCTACATATTCAAATAATGTCTCAGCCAGTTCATTTATGCTGTCCGGGCTATCGAGTAAAAACCGATCAGTTGATTCTCTGATATCTGGATGATCAGCCTGTATTGTGTTTGAAGATTCAAGGTACTGCTGCTGTTCTGATACAGCTGATTCACCAAGTTTGAGATTTTGATCTATATTGAAATCAACGTGCCTGGTTTTAACTGAATACTGGAAGCTGATTGTGGTATCCGTCTCTGTCGATCCTCTCCAGATCATTAATCTGTTGGAGTCACGGTCTGATTGCATCATATCAGAACTGAGAAGAGCACTTGGCGCCACGTCGATACTCTGACGAAAGTCATTTAGCGGAAGAAAGGACTCAATGTTATAGTAATTATCCCCGCCCTTTATATCATAACGATAAGTGACATTGTATGTAAGTTCAGTAATTACCCCGGGATCCGGTTCATCGTTTGCAGAGTATCGGAGTATGACAAGAATTGCCGGTATAATAATTAAGACGTAAGCTATTTTTTTCATCTTCTATTTTATTTACTGCTGTATTTATGTTTTAATACAGCTAAGGTCGGGGGTGTCCCCTAACCAGAAAATAAAATGAGGGTTTCAACAAAAAAGCGGGCATCCAGGTGAGATGCTTACAAGCCTTGTTTGGGTCTACCAAAAATTCATCGGGGGTTTAACAGCGATTTGATAAATTCAGCTCATAATCAACGCCAGATACAGCTCATACTTAAGCATCTTAAAACTCTACCCGCCCGGAGGAATCCCGTTTGTTTTCCAAACGGCTCTATTAGGAAGTGATCAATTATCCTCTCATTGTTCTAAGGCTATAACATCCGGCTGGAAGATTATTAGAGAATAGCTTTTTTTGCACGATGGGTTACACCTTATCAATCACCCGAAAACTTTCCGGGCCGTACTGAAAAAGAAGATCTAGCAGGCAGCAGTACGGTTCAAATCCATCAAAATGCTGACGATACCTGGGATGTGAGAAGGGAAGTTTTCTTTTGTTACTTCCCTGGCGCTGGTAGTGGCGGGCGTCGTGCTCCTGGAAGTATATGTCGTCACCCAAAATCTCGCTTAATTTGTCAGGATCAGAGTCGTAAGCCGGCATCTCACTACTCAGCTGAAACTCTGCTTTTATTTCGTCTTTAATCTCTAAGAATTCAAACAGTCTGCTTTTGATGTGGTTACTAAAACTGATCAGATACTCGAACTCGCCCCCATCCAGAAACAGGGATGCAATTTCGGTTTCATAAAAATCGTAATAGACGCTATTGCTGTAGTTGAATTTAAAAGACCGGAGAATGGGTTCAATCCAGTTTTCATCCTGGTTTATTCTAACATTGCGGATCTCCTTCTTTTTGTCCGCGCTTATCACCGGCACGTTCAGGTACTCAGTTCCCTCCGGTGTACGAATTAACGCGCGATGCGTTCGTCCTTTCCGAGACCATGTTTCACTATCCTGAATGATCACCGTATCCGCAGCCTTCATCACTGCGATATCGTGAAGATCAGGAATTAAAACGGGTTGAAGAATGGCGATGGACATCTGGGCGTGAGTTGTGTGGTATTGTATGAAAGGTGAAAAGTGAAAAGTGAAAAGTGAAAAAAATTATGAGTCCCAATTATGACTAAGTGGCTGAAGATAATCAGTAAAAACAGTCTGAAAATTTAATTTCAACGACTCATTTGAAGCTTTTCACTTTTGCCTTTTCACTGATTCTTTAATCCAGCAGACGCTTCAAGCACCTGCGGGCACTTGAAGGCTTTCTCTCAGGTCTCATCTTACGTCTTATGTCACACGTCTCCTATCTCAGGACTAAAGACTCAAGACTCAACCGCCACTTCGGGATCCTCACCATAAAACTTCAGAATAAGATAGAGAATAACAAGACCGGCGAGAAGCCCCCAGGCTGGATGAATAAAATCAAGGGCAGCGGGGATTTCACCTACAATCATGGCTACGGCAGCTACTACCAGTGCATAAGGCAGCTGCGTTCTCACGTGATCGATCAGGTCGCAGGCAGATGACATTGAACTCAGGACCGTCGTGTCTGATATCGGCGAGCAATGATCTCCAAATACGGCCCCTGCCATTACTGAACTGATTGCTCCAAGGAGTATTCCGTAATTTTCACCTCCGGCGAAACCAATGCCGGCTCCCATAGCAATGGATAGTGGTACAACGACCGGAAACAGAATCGCCATGGTTCCCCATGAGGTCCCGGTAGAAAATGCGGTAACGGCTGCGATAAAAAATACAAGTCCCGGCAGCAGCGATAATGGAAGAGAGTCCTGCAATAAAGACGCGAGATATGTGCCTGTGCCGATCTCCTGCGTGACACCTCCAAGGCCCCAGGCCAGAATCAAAATTACGATGGCAATCAACATCGATTGCATACCCCCGATCCATGACTCCAGTGCCTGATTGAGCGTCAGAATTTTTTGAAATACTGCTAAACTAATCGCTACAACACATCCTGTGAATGAGGCCCAGAGCAACGCATCAAAGGGATTAGCATTACCAATAATGGCCGTCAGTCCGCCTTCACCCGGCCCAAGCGCGGCAGCGCCGGTCGTGTAAAGGCTGTATAATGCCACGACAATCACAGATATAACCGGAAACGCTGCATTATACCATCGTCTTGGTTTACCCTCGATTGGTTTTAGAGTATCCAGGCTCGTATCCGTTGCAGGCATCGATCCTTCACGAATAACGCCGTTACCGGAAGCTGCCCGACGCTCAGCGGTTAGCATAGGGCCAAATTCCCGTTTCATCAAAATCGTCATCAACACAAATGCCAGGGCCAGAATGGGGTAAAACAGGTATGGCAGAGAATTCAAGAAAATGATAAAAGCATTATCGGCACCTGCAATAAGTTGATTTGCCAGCACCGGGTCTTCGGTGGTAGCGGCTAGTCCGGTAAGCGCGTTTTGAATTTGCGTAATTTCAAATCCAATCCATGTCGTAATAACGGCACTCACTGCCAGAGGCGCCGCTGTAGAATCGACGATATACGATAGCTTCTCCCGGGAAATATTCAGGCGATCTGTCATAGGCCGAAGTGCATTTCCGCGAATCAACGTGTTAGCATAGTCATCAAAAAAGATAGCGAGAGCCGATGCCCACGCAAATATCTGGCCTTTTTTCCGATTGGTCGCAAATTTACCCAGTACGTCAACCACACCCTGGGTACCGCCGCTTCTAGACATCACGCCAACCATACCTCCCAGAAAGAGACTGAACACAACAATTGCAACGTGATCCGCATTTACAAGCGCATCCGTCAGCAGCGAAAGTGATTGAGTTGTACCGGCAATAGGGTTGAAACCTACAAGAAAGAGCGCGCCTATCCAGATTCCCGCAAACAGAGACAGAATGACCTCACGGGTGATAAGTGCAAGTCCTATAGCAACAATCGGAGGCATTAAACTTATCCACGTGCCATACACTCCAGGATCCTCAACCCCGGCAGCAGACTGGGCAAGTAAATCACCCCATCCCATCATTAAAAATGTGGCCATTAACAGGCCCGCAAAAACTATCCACCTCTTTGTATTCATCATCAACTATTCAAGTTAGTTAACACACATTCTTTCATATGCGCCGGATCACTTTCAAAAATATCGGCGTTTTACTCAGCCTTGAAAATACAAGCATTGTCATTAAATACAATTTCGATTTCAGGTTTGTCCGCAGAATTCGATACTTTTTCGGTTAAGGGTACAGCAGCACTTCCGAATTTTTATATATTTATTCAAAACACAAGACCAAGGATATCGGGGCGATAATGGCAAAAATGAGAACGAACAGAAAATTTTTGAGCCGGCGGAAAAAACTCGCTGAACAGGTAAAACAGAAGGGAATTTCAGACCCCCTCGTTCTTGAAGCAATTGAAAGTGTGCCACGACATATATTTGTAGACTCCGCACTCGAAAACCGGGCTTATGAAGATAGTGCCCTTCCCATCGGATGCGGCCAAACTATTTCTCAGCCTTATACTGTAGCGGCTCAAACTGAGCATCTCGATATTCAAAAAGGTGACAAAGTTCTCGAAATTGGTACAGGATCAGGGTATCAATGTGCCATCCTCTGTTACCTTGGAGCTGATGTTTACAGTGTTGAACGTCACGAGCCTCTCTATCTCAAAGCTCGTGAAACATTGAAAGAGATGGGATATCGCCCACACCTGAAGTGTGGTGACGGCACGGTAGGATGGTCGGCATACGCCCCTTATAATAAAATAATCGTGACTGCAGGAGCACCTGTTGTCCCTGAGGATCTCATTTCTCAGCTTACTGAAGGGGGAATACTGATCGTACCCGTCGGTGATCAGGAGGTCCAGACCATGACCAAAATTACAAGAACCGGCGACGATTCATACAAAGAGGAGCAGCTCAGGCAATTTAAATTTGTGCCACTTATCGGAAAGAAAGGCTGGGATTAAAGAAAAAAGACCACAAGCAGGTTTATTTTTCTCGCTTCATACTTACGCTGGGTATCTTTTTCAGCGTTCGGCACATAAACCCAACCGTTACCAGCCATATTGAAATCAATCCGGCCAAAACGAAGTAATGGCCTTCGGCTGATGATACTGATAGCGTGATCGCCTCAGCCATTCCAAAGCTTTCAGTATCGACGCCTGCACCTACGAATAATGTGAATATTAACGCGGTAACGAAAAGCATCACCGCTTTTTTCAATGGATTTTGTATCATGGCTTTTTGTGTCATTACTCCTTGAACAGCATTCTTAACTACAATTATAGCAATAATTACTGACTGCTAAAAGATTATATAAACGCTGATGGTTAGGTGAAATCCCTGCAGCGTGCGATAATGTGATTCACAACTCACAGCAGCTTCGCCATTCAGATTCCGGCGGAGATATCAATCTAGTGGATTCTACACAAATACCTGATTCCCGGGACTAATCATAGTGGGCGGCCTGACAATTCAGCTTGGCATATGGCATTTTCTCATGATTTGCCTGAAATATGCGGGCATAAAACCGGCCCCGGAATTCAAATAAAAAACTATTTTCTGCTGACCGTAATGACCTACTTGCATTTTACTCTTCTTTAAAGGAGATTGGTCTAAATATCATTGGGTAAAATCTGTGCCTTGATAAAAGGTCCGGGAACTTCTCATACGACTACGACCGCTTATTGTCTCCTTACTGTCAAACATTATAGGA
>Ga0209942_1000969_pt1 | contig 16309 bp, 17 predicted proteins | sample SalPonR1_A_D2_MG_FD_185695 | JGI IMG/M metagenome (GOLD analysis project Ga0209942, IMG submission 185695) | Salt pond soil microbial communities from South San Francisco under conditions of wetland restoration - Salt Pond MetaG R1_A_D2_MG... ... | reverse complement strand
GCCGACCGTTAACTTTAGAGTGGGCGTTATAAAGACATAACGCCCACATCTTGACACGAGAACTGTTCCGCCTCCGAAATTTTGTAGGCGACACAAGTTTAACATCGGGCGACTTTGGAAAGTTGGCGATTTCTGGATTCATTTTCCGGAACCGGGGCGGGAGTGACGCTATTGGCCTGTCCGCATACCCGCAGGTCGATAGAGATCGTTGCGCAGACGGTGCCCAAGAAGCACCACGCGCATTCGACCCCGATGCTTTCTTCGAAGGTTTCAATGTACCCTAATATCCGAGAGATGATCCGTTTCTCCAGCTTTATCCGTTGCCAGATGCTTTTCGTCATCTGCCTCATCCGCGGTCGAAGCGAGTAATGCGAATATGTCGGCTACATCGATGTTGTCGCGCCGGATGAAGAAGCGGTTCGCCCGCGACATATTTTGCCAACATCACCGGGAACAACACCAGCCGCAGCCCGACCGTGGAGTTGTTATCGATCGCCGCGGCAAGCCGGCGTGACGCCCGGTTTTCGCGCATCACGAAGTCGTCCCCGGTCCAGCGTCCGTTCAGGATCTCGACCGCGGTCTGCGACGATCAAAGCGCGGTTACGCCGGATTTGTTTCCATGCGACCCAAAAATCCCCGACAACTGAGACCGCCAACCAGACCAGATGCAGCGGTATGAAGACGGGCCAGCGAATGGGCACTCTTATTCCCTGCGCCATTCAGAGATGACGGCAGAAGGTTTCCATGTCGACGACGGGCCGGGTCTCGATGCACGCGATCCGACGCTGCAAATCCTGCCACATGACCGGGGCAGTGGCCTCCTGAAGTTCTTTCCGGGCGGTCTTTATCTCTTGCTGTATCGCCTCCATGGGGAACACCGCACCGCTCTCTGCGTAGACATGGGTGAACGGGTCCGCCGTGAGGCTGTTTGGCTTGATCGCCGTTGCGGCGTGCCGATTCCACGGTCTGCTTTACGGGCAAGTTGATCGCGCTCTCCATCGGTCGCTCCTCTCCAAAAGTCTCTTTTCTGCCGCAGCCATTGTTCTGTCCTTGCAATGCTGGCTCACCCCTCTTACATACCGACGGTCGGTCGGTTTAAGGGGGCGGCAGGATGCAACAAGACACCACCCGCAAAAAGCGGAGCAGGATGGCGGCCGACGACCGCCGGGCGGCGATCCTCGACGTGGCGCAGGCGCTGTTCATGACGCGAGGCTGGGAGGCAGTGACCATAGCTGATGTGTTGGATGCGGCCGACATCTCCAAGGGTGGGTTTTATCATCATTTCACCGCCAAGGAGGATCTGCTGACGGGTATCCTGGCGCGCATGACCGAACAGGCGCTTGCCGCCACTGAAGCGGCGCGGAGCCATGCAACCGGTGACGCGCTCGCGCGGCTCAACGCGTTTCTTGACAGCTCGCTGCGTTGGAAAACCGAACACATCGCCGAGATGCGGGTTTTTGCCAAGGTTCTCATGCGGCCAGGCAACGACATTCTGTTTCAGCGGGCCTTTGCCGCCACCTCTGCCGTAGTTGTCACCGTCCTTGAAGAGATGATTGCCGAGGGAATGCAGGAAAATGTCTTCGATGTCGCCGACCCGAGACTGGCTGCCGAAATCATCGTCGGGCTGTCGCATGGGCGTCAAGCCATTCTGGGAGACGCGATGGCGCTTGCTGCGGCAGGCGACATAGACGCGGCGACGGATCGTCTGAACACCAGAATGCACGCGGAAGGCATGACCTGTGACCGGTTGCTCGGATTGCCGCCAGGAAGCGTCTCGCTATCGAACCCCACGGAATATCGCCGGATGCTGGCCGGATTGGCCGGTACCGACAACCAGAGTGCCCAAGCGGATGCTTCGGCAGATCGGACACAGGAAAGAAAGGACTGATCACATGATCACCGTGAAGGAACTGAAACCGCGCATTTTCGAGGTGACACTTTCGGGTATCGTCGAAACCTCTGACATCGCAACGATGAAGCGCGAGTTGATCCCCGCGCTGGAAGCCGAGGGCAGGATGGGCATGGTCCTGCGGATGGAGGACCTGGAAGACATCACCGGCGACGCGCTGATCGCTGATGCCCGCTTCGAGATATCCATGCTGCCGCAATGGTCCAAGGTTGCTCGCGTCGCTGTCGTCACTGACAAGCAGGCCTTCGAGGCGCTCCTGAACTGGTTCGATCCCGTCCTGCCGATGATCGAATTCCGCACGTTCGCGCCGTCCCATGTGTCTGCCGCTGAAAGCTGGGCCGCCGAGTTGCCTAAGGCCGATTCGGCGGAAGGTTCGGGTGTGCGGGTTGTCGAAGATGGCTCGGATGGCCTCTTGCTGTTCGAGATCGATGGCAAGATGACCGAGGAAGGCGTGGACCAGGTCTTCGCGGCGTTCGACCGTGCCGTGGAGAGCCATGGCAAGATCAACCTTATGGTCCGGGTGAAGGACTATGAGGGCTTCGATCTGGGTCTGCTGGGAGATCGGAATTTCCTGAAGTCCAAGTTCGGTGCCATCGACAAGGTCGGGCGATACGCGATTGTCGCCGCGCCGGGCTGGATGCGCGCGATGGTGCAAAGCATTGGGCCGCTCGTGCCGATCGAAATGCGCGCCTTTGATGCGTCCGAGGACTCGGCCGCGCGCGAATGGGCGTCCGCCGGATGAACAGAAGGCCGCCGCCCCAGGATGGGTTGCGGTGCCACAACTCGCCCCGGCCGGGCCGGTTTGCTTGCGACAGGGATGATAACGATGGACAACAGGGAAGATCTGTCTTTTCAGGACGATACGGGTGCCTCGCGCTCGACATGGATTGCCGCCGCTCTGGTGGTTGCGATCGTGGGATGGATGGGCAGTGGCTATATCCTTCCGTCGAAGGACACCGGCGCGCCGCAGGCGTCCGATAAAGAGGTTGAGCCCGTTGCCGTAGCCGTCGATCAGTCGATGGCGGTGCCTGTGACGCTCTACTTTCAGGCCGAGGGCCAGGCGCTCCCGGACCGCGACACGTCCATCCGTGCCGAGGCGTCGGGCGATGTCGCCGAGGTTCTGGTATCAAAAGGCGAAGATGTTGGGGCCGGTGCGGTGATCGCACGGCTGTCGGCGACACGCGCCGAGGCCGACCTGGACCGTGCGCGTGAGGAGCTTTCGCGCGCGCAACGCGAATTCGACAACGCGTCGCAGCTTCTGGAGCGAGGCGTGGCCACGGTCGACCGCGTCAGTCAGGCGCGCGCCACGCTTGCCTCCGCGCAAGCAGCTGTCACCTCGGCTGAGGAAACCATCGAGTCTCTCGAGATCACGGCCCCCTTCGCCGGACGGATCGAGACTATGTCGCTCGACGCCGGCGAGTTCGTCCAGGCGGGCGCCGATGTGGGGCGCATCGTTGACAACCACCCCCTGACGGTTGCCATCCAGGTTCCGCAGCAGGCACTCGGCCGAATCAAGGGCGGGCAGACCGCGACGGTCAGCTTCATTACCGGCGAAGTGCGAGAAGGCACGGTGAGTTTCGTTGGCACCGCCGCCAGCGCGGAGACACGGACATTCTTGACGGAAATCACCGTGCCGAACGAGGATGGCGCCATCCCTGCGGGCATTTCGGCCGAGATCCGCATTCCGACGGGCACCACGCAGGCGCATTTCGTGCAGCCTTCCACCGTTTCGCTGAGCCCCGAGGGCCGACTGGGCGTCAAGGCCGTGGATGACGCCGATACCGTGGTGTTCCACCCCATCGAGGTCGTGCGCGCGGAGATCGACGGGGTCTGGGTCACGGGCCTGCCCGAAACCTCGAGAATAATCACGGTCGGTCAGGGGTTCGTGAGGGAAGGTGAGGATGTAAAACCCTCTGCCAATCCCAAAAAGGCCCCCGCCTTGGCGCGGGGAGGTTAAGCGATGAACACCATCATCGACGCTGTATTCTCGCGCAGCCGGGTCGTTCTCATGGCGCTTGTGATGATCCTCACGGTTGGGGCCGTGGCCTATGTTTCGATCCCGAAAGAAGCCAATCCCGAGGTCCCGCTGCCGCTGGTCTACGTTTCTACCGGGCTTGATGGCATCAGCCCCGGCGACGCGGAGCGCCTGTTGATCGAGCCGATGGAGGCCGAGTTCGCCACCATCGAGGGGCTGGACAAGACGGAAAGCCACGCCCGCGAAGGTTTTGCCAGCGTGCAGCTTGAGTTCCAGCCCGGCGGCGATATCGACGAGGCGCTCCGCAAGGTGCGCGAGGCCGCCGATCAGGTCGAGAACGAGTTGCCCGAGGATGCCTACGACCTGACGATAACAGAAATCAACACCGCCCTCTTTCCGATCATCACCGCAATCATTTCGGGGCCCGTACCCGAACGCACGCTGAACGACCTGGCCGATGATGCGCAGGAAGAGATCGAGGGGCTGCCCGGGGTCCTCGAGGTGGATATCGGCGGCGCGCGCGACGAATTCCTCGAAATCCTGATCGACCCGACCGTGTTTCAGACCTACAATCTGAGTTTCGACGAACTGATCAATCAGCTTCAGCGCAACAACCGCCTGATCGCCGCAGGCGCCATCGAGACAGGCGGTGGGCGGATCGTGCTGAAGGTGCCCGGGCTGATCGAGGATCTCGATGATGTGATGAAGATCCCCGTGAAGGCGCGCGGCGATGCCGTGGTGACGTTCGAGGATGTCGCGACCGTGCGGCGCACCTTCGAGGACCCGACCGGGTTTGCCCGGATTGAAGGTCAGCCCGCGCTGGCGCTCGAGGTCAAGAAACGGTCGGGCGCGAATATCATCGACACGGTGGCGGCGACAAAGGAGGCTGTCGAAGACCTGCGCGCCGATTGGCCCGACAGCGTGGAGGTAACCTACCTTCAGGACCAGTCCGAGCAGGTCAAGACGCTGCTCTCGGATCTGGAGGCCAACGTCATCGCGGCCGTGATCCTCGTCATGATCGTGATCGTTTTCGCACTTGGCTTCCGCTCGGCCGTTCTGGTCGGCCTCGCCATTCCCGGCGCGTTCCTCGCGGGTGTCACCGCGCTTTGGGCGATGGGCTACACGATGAATATCGTGGTGCTCTTTTCGCTCATCCTGGTGGTGGGGATGCTGGTGGATGGGGCCATCGTCACGGCCGAACTGGCCGATAGACAGTTGCAAGACGGGGTGTCCCCGCGTGAGGCCTACGCCTACGCTGCAAAGCGCATGTCGTGGCCGATCATCGCCTCGACGGCCACAACTCTCAGCGTGTTTTTCCCGCTCTTGTTCTGGACCGGGATGGTCGGGGAGTTCATGAAATTCCTGCCGATCACGGTGATCCTCACGCTGTTCGCCTCGCTTTTCATGGCGCTGGTCTTCATCCCGGTCCTTGGCGGGCTGATGGGCAAGCGGCAACCGCAGCGGGCCGGGGCCAAGGCATCGCTTCATGCCGCCGAAAAAGGCGACCCGCGGCGCATCGGAGGCCTCACCGGCATGTATATTCGTCTGCTTGAATGGGCGATATTGCGGCCCGGCGCGACGGCGCTTCTGGCGCTTGCCCTGCTGCTGGGCGGGTTCGGCCTTTATGGCCAGTTCGGCAAGGGGTTGTCCTTCTTTCCTTCGGTCGAGCCCGAATTCATGCAGGTGCAGGTACGGGCACGCGACAATTTCTCGATCTACGAGCGCGACGCGCTGGTGCGTCGGGTGGAAGACCGCCTTCTTGGGTATGAAGAGGTTGCCACGGTTTACGCCCGCTCGACGATGAGCGCAGGTCAGGGCGACGAGGAAACCATCGGCATCTTGCAACTGGAACTCATCGATTGGGACATCCGCCGCCCCGCCGAACAAATCGGCGAGGATATCCGGCAAGATGTGTCGGATGTCGCCGGTATCGACGTGCAGGTCCAGACCGACAGCGGCGGGCCGACACAGGGCAAACCGATCAACCTTCAGATCGCGGCGCGCAACCCGGCGGTTCAGTCGGAGGCCGTCGGACAGGTTTTGTCCATCATGGAGCGGATTGGCGGCTTCACCGACGTGACCGACACGCGCCCGCTTCCCGGGGTCGAGGTGTCCATTCTTGTCGACCGGGCCGAGGCCGCGCGCTTTGGTGCCGATGTCAGCCTTTTGGGACAGGCGATCCAGCTTTTGACCCAGGGCATCACCGTCGCCGATTATCGCCCCGATGATGTGGACGGTGAAATTGATATCCGCGTGCGCTTTCCGGCCGAGGAACGATCCTTGTCGGAGCTCGGCAATCTGCGCGTGCCAACCTCGGCGGGTCTGGTGCCCATATCGAATTTCGTCACCTTCGAGCCGGTCGAGCGTACCGGCACGATCACCCGCATCGATGAAGAAAGGGTCGTGAGCATCGAGGCGAATGTCGCGCCCGGGCTTCTGGTCAATGATCAGGTCACGGCGCTGCAAGAGAGGCTGAACGAAGCGGACCTGCCCGAGGGTGTCAGTTACAGTTTCGCGGGCGAATCCGAGGATCAGACCGAGGCGATGACCTTCCTCGTCGGTGCATTCATTGCGGCCGTCTTCCTGATGTTCGTCATCCTGGTGCTGCAATTCAACAGTTTCTACCAGGCCTTCGTGGTGATGAGCGCCATCGTCTTTTCCGTGGCCGGCGTCCTTCTGGGCCTGATCGTCACCGGCCGCCCCTTCGGCGTGGTGATGGGCGGCATCGGGATCATCGCGCTGGCCGGGATCGTGGTGAACAACAATATCGTGCTGATCGACACCTACAATGACCTCAAGCGCGCCGGCCTGTCCCCGCGCGAGGCAGCGCTGCGCACCGGGGCACAACGCCTGAGGCCCGTCGTACTCACCTCGATCACCACGGCCCTCGGCCTCATGCCGATGGTCCTCGGGGCGAACCTGAACTTCTTCACCCGCGAGATCGTGTTCGGCGCGCCGTCGACCCAGTACTGGACGGAACTTTCCAGCGCCATCGTCGGTGGCCTCGCCGTGGCGACGCTGCTCACGCTGGTCCTGACGCCAGCCATGCTCATGCTGGGCGAGGGGCGCTGGTGGCCCGCGGCCACGCTCCGCCGTTCAAAACAAGCCCGAACCGGACTCGGCACAGCCGGTCCGACGGAGGCGTAGAAAAATGGCAAGCCTTGCAGCCTATACCACCCGCAACCTGACCAAGGTCTATGGCGAGGGGCGCTCGGCCGTGCACGCGCTGCGCGGCGTCGCTCTGGGAATTTCCGGCGGGCGAGATCGTCGTGCTGCTGGGGCCATCCGGCTCTGGTAAGTCCACGCTCCTCAACATCATTGGCGGGCTGGACCGGGGCACCGAGGGCGAGGTTCGCTTCCGCGACCAACGGCTCGACGAGATGAGCGATGCGGAGTTGACGCGCTACCGGCGCGATCATGTCGGATTCGTCTTTCAGTTCTACAATCTCATGCCCAGCCTGACCGCGCGCGAGAATGTCGAGTTGGTCACCGAGATCGCCGCCGACCCGATGGACCCGGATGAGGCGCTGGCGCTGGTCGGGCTGAAAGAGCGGACGGATCATTTCCCGGCACAGCTTTCAGGGGGCGAGCAGCAGCGCGTGGCGATCGCGCGGGCCATCGCCAAGCAGCCCGACGTTCTCTTTTGCGACGAGCCCACCGGGGCGCTGGACAGCCAGACCGGGCGGTCGGTGCTGCGGGTGCTGGCGGATGTGAATGCGCGGCTCGGCTCGACCGTGATGATGGTCACGCACGCTGCCAGCCAGGCGCAGATGGCTGACCGTGTGATCCATTTCGCCGACGGCGACATCCGCGAGATCGTGGAGAACCGCCAGAAAATGAGCCCCGAGGAGATCGAGTGGTGAGTCCGCTCGACCACAAGCTCCTGCGTGACCTCTGGCGCATGAAGGGACAGGCGACGGCCATCGGCGCGGTGATCGCCGTGGGCGTGATGATGCTGGTGATGATGACCGGCCTCACGGCCTCGCTGACCGAGACGCGCGACGCCTATTACGACCGCTACCGTCTGGCCGATGTCTTCGCCCCCGTGGCCCGCGCGCCCGAACGTCTGACGGGGCGGCTGACCGAGATTACCGGCGTTTCGGCCGTCGAGACGCGGGTCGAGGGCCGCGCGTTGATCGACCTGCCCGGACAGGTCCTGCCGGTCCAGGCGCAGGCGGTGTCGCTGCCCGATCGCGGCCGCCCGGCGCTGAACGACGTGTTTCTCACAGGTGGCCGAATGCCCGCCTCCGGGCGGCCGGACGAGATTCTTTTGCTGCAAAGCTTTGCCGCCGCGCACGATCTGCGCCCCGGCGATACCCTGCGCGCCACCATGAACGGCGCGCGGCGCAGCTTTGACATCGTGGGCCTCGCCCAATCGCCCGAGTTTCTCTACACCACCGCGCCGGGCGAGCTGGTGCCCGACGATGCGCGCTTCGGCGTCATCTGGATGGGCCGCGCGGGCCTTGCCGCCGCCTACGACATGGCGGGCGCGTTCAACGAGGCGCTGCTGGGTTTGTCGCGCGGAGCTTCCGAGGACGCCGTGCTCGATGCCGTCGACCGGCTGCTGGAACCCTATGGCGGTGCCGGGGCCTATGGGTTGGCAGACCAGATGTCGAACCGCTTTGTCTCCGAGGAGATCACCGGATTGGAAGCGGCAGCCGTGGGCGTGCCGCCGATCTTCCTCGCCGTCGCGGCCTTCCTGCTCTACATCGTCATAAGTCGGATGGTGCAGTCCGAGCGCGAGGAAATCGGGCTGATGAAGGCCTTCGGCTATACCAACCCGGAGGTCGGAGCGCATTACTTCAAGCTGATCCTCGCCATTGCCGCGGGGGGCGCGCTGGCCGGGTGTCTTGGCGGGATCGCGGCAGGCCGCGCGCTGATCGGCGTCTACACCGCCTATTTCAAGTTTCCCTTCCTGGTGTTCCAGCTCGACCCTGCCTCGTTTGCCACCGGCGTCACGGTCAGCATCCTGTCGGCCTCGGCGGGCGGGTTGTTCGTTCTGCGCCGGGTCTTCGCGCTGACCCCCGCCGTCGCGATGCGCGCACCCGCGCCACCGAATTTCAGCCGCACGGGCCGGATTGGCCACAGCCTCAACCGATTTCTTGACCACCCCTCGCTGTCTGACGTCAGCGCCTATGGGACAGCTTTGATGTTTTCGTAACGGAGGATTTCTGGTTCATCGCAGCCACCATGGAGCGAAGATGAACAAGAAATCCGGAACATCGAAGGACGCGGCTGACAAGCTGGTCAAAGGGATCAAGCGCAAGACGCGCAAGCAGTATTCTGCGGAAGAGAAGATCAGGATCGTGCTGGCGGGCCTGCGCGGCGAGGATAGCATTGCCGCGCTGTGCCGCCGGGAAGGCATCAGCGAGAGCCTGTATTACACGTGGTCGAAGGAATTCCTCGAAGCGGGCAAGCAACGCCTGGCCGGGGATACGGCCCGCCAGGCGACATCGCCTGAGGTCAAGGAGCTGCGCTCGGAATCGGCTGCACTCAAGGAGGTCGTTGCCGACCTGACTCTGGAAAACCGTTTGCTCAAAAAAAGCATGATCGGGGATGGGGAGTGCGAGGCATGAGGTATCCTGCATCGGAAAAGCTGGAGATCATCCGCACCGTCGAAGCCTCGCATCTGCCCGCTCGTCAGACACTGGCCATGCTCGGCATCCCACGCACGACCTATTACCGCTGGTATGATCGCTGGTCCGAGGGTGGGCTTGACGCGCTCAAGGACACGCCGTCCCATCCGGGGTCTGTGTGGAACCGCCTCCCGGATGAGACCCGGGCGGAGATTATCGAGTTCGCGCTCGAGCATGAGGATCTGACGCCCCGTGAGCTGGCGGTGAAATACACAGACGAAAAGCAGTATTTTGTCTCGGAATCATCGGTTTACCGCATCCTGAAGGCGGAAGACCTGGTCACGGCACCGGCGCATATCGTGATGAAGGCGGCCAATGAGTTCCGGGATAAAACCACGCGGCCCAACGAGCTGTGGCAGACCGACTTCACCTATCTGAAGGTTCTGGGGTGGGGGTGGTTCTACCTGTCGACCATTCTCGACGATTACAGCCGCTACATCATCACCTGGAACCTCTGCGCAACCATGAAGGCCGAGGATGTGACTGCCACGCTCGACCGGGCGCTGGAGGCTTCAGGGTGTGACTGCGCGACCGTTGTCGCCAAGCCAAGACTTCTCAGCGACAACGGCTCGTCTTACATCGCGGGGGACTTGGCGGATTACCTCGACGAAAAGGGCATGGATCATGTCCGAGGCGCGCCATACCACCCCCAAACACAGGGCAAGATCGAGCGGTGGCATCAGACCATGAAGAACCGTGTCCTGCTGGAGCATTACTTCCTGCCCGGTGATCTCGAGCGCCAGATCGGGGCCTTCGTCGAATACTACAACAACCAACGCTACCACGAGAGCCTTGGAAACCTGACACCGGCCGATGTCTACTTCGGCCGCGCTGAACGGATCCTGAAACAGCGAGAGGAGATCAAACAGAAAACCATGATCAAGCGGCGCTTGCGCCACCAAACGGAAAACGCATAACATCAATCAAGGATGAGCCAGAGCCTCCAAACGGAAAACCGCTCAGCTGTCCCAAATTATCTGACGACGGACAATCCTCTATCCATCGGCTGCCGTCTCGGATGGCCTCTCAATTGCGCCCCGGGACGTGAGGTAGTCAACGGTTGTATACAAATTGTTGAGCCGTCGCCTCTTCGTGATGTCCGAAGTCGTCGCGCTGGTCGGGTGCAGATCTCCCGGGCAGTTATCCATCGCCGAGGCACCTGCACCGGGTGCCTGAAGGCAAATGCTGCTCGTCGCCACCTCGCGCGCTACCGGGCCCACCCCGATCGCCTTTGGACCGAAGCGCGGCGAAACTCTGGGGTTCACACGATACACGGCCTCGGTTCCTTCCATGCGCACCAGGTCAACAGACTGCCTTCCGGCGATGAAGCACGCGAGAAATTCCGGAATGCAGATTGTCTTGGCAACATTTCCCTGACGATCAGTGGCCCCCGAACTTCTGTGGCACGCAGATTTTGAACGTCGGGTAGCGTGGCCCGCTCAATAGATTTATCCAATTTCAAAGTGACCCACTACCACCTCTTCGAGGTCCTTGTCGCCCGTATCGGACAGATAGAGGATACGGCGCTCGGGTTCGTTCAGCGTGTCTTTCGGGTGCGGCACCCACCGATTGCGCCAGTCGGAGTTTCGGGCCTTTTGGCGCGCATAGAGGTCCGCCATGTGCTTGCTGATGGCTTCCTCGCGATCACAGCCATAGACGATTTCCAGACCACGCAGGTGGGGTTCACACGCGTTCGCGAGGCTCCGCTTCATGTCGATGTCCATATGCTTGTGAAGTTGCACACAGGCCATGTCCGCATCGCCGAGAGCACTGCGCCAGTTCAGGGTTGTGATGTAGGCCTCGCGAAGCACTTCGTCCTGGTCCATGTAAACATCAATGTATCGGGGCCTCCCGATCAGGCGGCGCACCAGCATCGCATGGGCGTAGGAGGTGTAATCCAGGTGTGTCATGACGCCGTCTGGTGGCAGCTGGTTGTCCCGGCACGGATAGTCGGCCATCTCGGACATCGGCCACTGACGCTGATCGCGGTTTTTCTCGCGGATCAGGTCCTCGACGCCCATGGGCTCCTCGTCGACATTTCCCCTGACTTCTGCCCAACGGGTGCCAGCGACGAGATGAACCCCCTGGGATTTCCAGTATTGTGGATACTTCGCAACTCTTCCGCGATGGTGCGATTGCTCTTGATGGGAGCTGACTTGCGGCAGGCCTTGCAGAAGAGCCTTTGGTCGGTCGTGTTCCCGTCATCCCCGGTCGCCTTGTAGCCGTCCCGGCGGGAAGTCTCATCCTTCTTGGGTCGGCCCTGGTCGACCTGCGAGAGCGCTTCGACGCCGAAGCTCGGGCATCCGGGCGTCCGACACGCGTTCACATGAAGATCGCCATGTGCTGGCGGAAGACGAAGGTCGCCGCCGGCATCTCGATATCTTGTGGCGTTCGATTTTCGACCCATTCCGCGCTCACGAAAATATCTTCACGCGGAGACGGACTCCGGGCAATGCGTTAACACATTGCCCGATATCATATTTATGGAGCGTGTTTCAGTATCGTTCCTACCGGGGCCACTCTAACGTGAACGGCTGGGGGATGGCCCCGCGCCGTTCCTTTTTTGCGCCCGGATCGGGATCGTATCTGCGCCGGGCGAGGCTGTATCGCGACGACCTGCGTCGCGACGGCGTGGAACGCGAGAACGGCAACAGCCGGAACAGGGGCCAGGCCCCGAACCTTTCATGGCCTCGACGCGGCGCGAGCGGTCAGTTGCCTGAGCCGACCCCCACGATGATCATCAGCAGCATCAGCGGGATGATGAGATGGCCCACATCCGGCGAGGTGTCGATCGTATCCGCGATGACGACTTCCGGTTCGACCACCGGGTCGCTGAGCGCTCCGGCAAGCAAAGGCGATGCCGCGACTGTCGCGGCACAAGCGATGGCACAGGCAAGATGTTTCACGGCTTTTCCCCAGGATGGTTTTCGAGACACTGCCGAAATTACGGTGCCGGTGCTCGAAAGGTCAACTGTCCGGTGGAATTGTCGGCATTTGAACGTTAGGCTGTGACTGCGAAAGCACCAATCAGAGCACAGGATCGAGGCGTTTCATGGCGACGAAGGCAAGCCCGCGCAGCGGCGCATCCAAGGCACCGACCACATCGCGCAAAAGCACGGCGGCCCCGGCAGAGCCCGCGGCCGCCGCGCCGAAGCCGGTGGTGGTGGCGGAAAACGCATCCGAGACGGCGTTGCCCGATCTCAAGCGGCAGGAACTGCTGGCGCAGGTGGTCGCGCGCTCGGACGTGAAGAAGAAATTTGCCAAGCCGGTGCTGGAGGCGGCGCTGGCCCTCATCGGCGAGGCGCTCGCCGAGGGGCGCGAACTCAACCTCGCACCGATGGGCAAGGTCAAGATCAACCGCACCAAGCAGATGGCCAACGGCCGCGTCATCGTCGCCCGCATCCGGCAGAATGCGCCGCGCAGCGCGGCACCCGGCACGGCGGATTACAAAGACGCCAAAGAGGGTGTTGCAGACCCCGGAGAGGGGCGCTAAACAACGCCTCGGCGGGTGATTAGCTCAGTGGTAGAGCGCTTCGTTCACATCGAAGATGTCAGGAGTTCGAATCTCTTATCACCCACCATCCTATCCCATTGTAATCAAATAAAACCCTTGCATAGCAGGGGCCTCGTCCGTTTCATGGTTACAAATTTGGTTACAAATGGCGATCATCATGGCGGGCAAGGTCAGGCATGTGGTGAATCGCAGCGGGCGCTACCATGCCCGGCTGGTGGTGCCGAAAGAGCTGCGCGGGATCGTCGGGAAAACTGAGTTGCGCACCCCTCTAGGGTGGAGTTGGAGTTGGAGTTTTCCCGGTTTGATGGACACTTTTTCACTGATGACGCAGAGTGTTTTTCATGCCGAGAACGAGGACCCCGTACCCGACGGAATTTAGGGAACAACTGGTGGCGCTGGCGCGAGCTGGTCGCAGTGTTGAAAGTCTGGCGCGAGAGTATGGACCCTGCGCCGCGACGATTCATGGGTGGGTCAAACAGGCCGGTGCCGATGTCACGTCGTGTTGTGCAAACCAAGTCACGATTGACCGAACGGATTGATCCACAGCAAGGCGGTCCCAGCAGGATTTTGTGATAATTGAGCGGTTTCTATGGCTTGAGAGCGCAGGTGAGTCGCATATCCATCCCTGCTGAATTTCCATGACGCGGTCCTCGGGGGGTGCACTGCTCAGCTTTTTCGCGCTCACTTTCCTGATCACCTGGGGCGTGATCGGCAGCTATATCGTCTGGCCCGAAGCGATGGCCGAACGGTTCGGCGAGATCAGCGGCTCCCATCCATTCTTCTTCTTTGCAACGTGGTCTCCGGCGATTGCGGCCTTCGCGGTGGTCGTGATGTACGGCAGCATGGCAGGGCTGCGAAGTTTCCTGGCGCGCCTACTCTTGTGGCGCTGCCCCGCGCCTTGGTGGGGCCTTGTCCTGATCGTGATCCCGGGCGTGTTCATGGCAGGCTCGCTGCTCAAGGGAGGCCCGCTTCTTGCCCCTTTTCCGCCGGACGGTGTGGGCGCGGTCGCGGCGCTCATGGTCATGATGCTTCTGCTGGGACCGATCGAGGAACTGGGCTGGCGCGGTGTCGCTCAGCCGATCCTGCAACGGTATGTTGCGCCGTTCTGGGCCGGTGCCATCGTTGGCGCGGTCTGGGGTGTCTGGCATCTGCCGGCCTTCTACCTCTCGGCTGTCGTCTTTGCGGACTGGAATTTCCTTCCTTTCTTCATCGGCAACATCACACTCTCGATCCTCGTGACGCCGCTCTTCAATGCCGCGCGTGGAAGCCTGCTGCTGCCGATGCTGTTTCACTGGCAATTGATCAACCCGTTCTGGCCCGATGCGCAGCCGTGGGACACGTGGCTGTTGGTTGTGGTCGCCGCAATCGTCGTCTGGTGGACCCGTGACACGATGTTCTCGCGGACAGGTACCGTCACCGAGGTCATTCCCGGTGAGGCCCGACCATGAAGAAGGCGCTCGTCGCCGCCACCATCGCCGCATTCCGCGCGCCGACCGCTCCGGTACCCGCAGGAACGCTGCGAGACCGGTTGCAGATATATTGAAGCGGCTTTGGATCGCGGTGTGCCTGTTCCGGTTCGGCGCTCGCGCGGGGCATTATCCGTGATTTCCTGTCAGCAGCGCAGATAGGGGGCTGACCCGGGCAAGCCACATCCTGTCGCGATCCTCGGCGCGCGCCCGGTCCCGTCCGCGATTGCTTCATCGAAGGGGACGCCACACGTTCTTCATGGCCGCAGGCTACGAAAGGCGCGCAATATGCGCTAGTTCTCGCGGACCTGTGTGTCGGGGGCGCAGAACATCTCGTAAAGAACGCCGAGCAGCCGCTCGGTCCGCGCGTCGGCAAGGCTGTAATGGATGGTCTTGCCATCGCGGCGTGTGCGCACGAGGCCCTCGTGGCGCAGCCGGGCGAGTTGCTGCGAGACGGCCGCCTGCCGCGCGCCCAGAAGCGCCTCGAGCTCCGACACGGACTTCTCGCCCGTCACGAGGTAGCACAAGATCATCAGGCGCCCCTCGTGGCCGAGGGCGCGCAGGAACTCCGCCGCATCGGTTGCGTTCTGGTGCATCTGCGCCATGTCGGCAGTGTCTTGGTCCGCGATGTGCTGGTCCATGGTGAGCATGCGTCTCTGATCCTTTCGGTCCAATCTAGGGCGATTTCGCCCCCGCGGCAATTGCCAAACCCGTGATCGCGCGGGCATTGGCGGCAACGGTTCCTGACTTTTGTGCAACATGCCCTCGAATCGCGCGCCTGCCCTTGCAGGGGGTGGGGCGCGCTACTAAGACTCCGTTAGCACGCCGTCGGCTATGATCGGCGAAACCAATTGGCCCGCGTCTGACGGTCGGGCCGCAACATCAGGCGGGACAGGATGAAAGACCCTTTCGAGACATACATGAACACGCTGGTGCCCATGGTCGTCGAGCAGACCAGCCGGGGAGAGCGCGCCTACGATATCTTCTCGCGGCTGCTGAAGGAGCGGATCATCTTCCTCAGCGGGCCGGTGCATGACGGCATGTCGAGCCTGATCGTGGCGCAGCTGCTGCACCTTGAGGCGGAGAACCCGTCCAAGGAAATCAGCATGTATATCAACAGCCCCGGTGGTGTCGTGACCTCCGGGCTGTCGATCTACGACACCATCCAGTATATCAAGCCCAAGGTCAGCACGCTGGTCATCGGGCAGGCGGCGAGCATGGGGTCGCTGCTGCTGACGGCGGGCGAGCCGGGGATGCGCTTTTCGCTGCCCAACAGCCGGATCATGGTGCACCAGCCCTCGGGCGGCTATCAGGGGCAGGCGACGGATATCATGATCCACGCCCGCGAGACGCAGAAGCTCAAGGACCGTCTCAACGAGATCTATGTCCGCCACACCGGGCAGGATATCGAGACCGTCGAAGCGGCGCTGGAGCGTGACAATTTCATGTCGCCCGAGGAGGCCAAGGAGTGGGGCCTCATTGACGAAATCGTGACCAACCGCGTCAAGCCGGGCGAGGGAGATGACGCCAAGTGAGGCGGTGAGTGACGGGTGACCGCCCGTGCGCGGGCGGTCGCGAAATTCGCATTGTGGTGCTTTCCACCCTGACTTAAGCTGGTGGGACGCAATAGACGAGATGACGCGCATGCCGCCCGTGCGGTGGCGCTGAAAGGAAGGCCATGGCGAACAATTCCGGCGACAGCAAGAACACGCTCTATTGCAGCTTTTGTGGCAAGAGCCAGCACGAGGTGCGCAAGCTGATCGCAGGGCCCACTGTGTTCATCTGCGATGAATGCGTCGAGTTGTGCAT
>Ga0209942_1000968_pt1 | contig 16322 bp, 16 predicted proteins | sample SalPonR1_A_D2_MG_FD_185695 | JGI IMG/M metagenome (GOLD analysis project Ga0209942, IMG submission 185695) | Salt pond soil microbial communities from South San Francisco under conditions of wetland restoration - Salt Pond MetaG R1_A_D2_MG... ... | reverse complement strand
GCACAGAGTGATTTTTTATGCTATAGTGATGCTACCGGAAGAAATAAAATTTGGAGGTGTCGCTTATGAACAAGATTACTTTAGGTATGAGCCGTGTAGTATCATGTTTAGCTTTGATGATTACAGTAATGAATGTAAATTCAGCTTGTTTTTTCCTGATGCATCAGCCTGAATTACCAAAGGGTTCAGATAGCTTAAGAAAGTATTAGAAAAATGATTGAAAAATATGTTAAAAATCTAGTTAATCAAAATATAATTGAGTCTGATAAACAGGAAATATATACCTACGGTATAAAACAGGGCATTCTAATAATTATTAACATAGCTACTGTTGTGGGCATAGGGTTAGTACTGGGCTTGTTAGCTGAAAGTATGGTTTTCTTAATAACCTATATCCTAATTAGAACATATGCTGGAGGATATCATGCAAAATCGCAGCTTGGTTGTTATATATTTTCAACTGTAGCAATAACAGTAATACTTCTGGGAATAAAACATATTACCTTTTCTTGTTTTATTTACTTACTTGCTACGTTAATATCGACAACAGTTATATATGCATTATCACCGATAGAAAACATAAACAAACCTTTATCTCAAAAAGAAAAAATACTGTATGGGAAAAAATCAAGAACACTAGTTGGTATTTTTACCACTCTTAGTTTGATAACGTGGTTTATTGAGATAAAGAGTATTGCTAAAAGTATTGTAATGGCAATGTTATTGGTAGGAGTATTGATGATATTGGAAAAAATTATAAATAAGATGGAGAATAAAAATGAAAAAAATAATTAGTTTAATAATGTTTTTAGTTGTTTTATTATCTGCATTTTCAGTTTTTGCTGTAGAAAACCAACCGATAGAAATTGAAAAAAATAGTGAGAAATTACCAGCATATTGGTACAAAATTGCAATAAAAGTATGGGATGTATTATCAGATGTTTGGGTAAATCATGATTCATATTATGAACATAACAGTGATTGGACATACAGATACTCTGAGAGTATTAGTTTTGATAGTAATCATCCGACTGCTTACTTTGAAAATCTAGTAGATAATACTGTTGGAATGATTAGGATGCATGGACATAGAGACAATCCATTTGATTTATTAGCAAAGATGACATTAGTTTTATTTAATGATGATCATGATGAAGTTAAGGCTAAATCGGTGGGTACGAATCAATATATGTTCTATTATCCTGACTCTAGTAATAGCTTTGGTGATTGGAAATCACAATTTGCTGAAGATAATAATAAAGATTGGACATGTTATTATGCACAATACTATAATGCTAATAAATCAAATAATGTAACAATCATTCAAAATGATGTATATGAATCGTCTTCAATTTATTACTCGAGCGATGGTTATGTTTATAGAGTTGGTAATAATACAGAGCGAGATAATCTTCTTATTGACAAAAAAACAAAGTTAAGCATTGAAGATTTATATGAACAAATATCATTTGAGAATGAAGCAGGTTATATAGATAACTTTAGAGATTTTAATGCTGGAGATGTAATATATTTTGAAGATACAATAACTGATATTAGCTATGATATTAAGTCTGATACTACAGCAATATCATTCTATGATGATATTAATAAAACTAATGTAGGGTGGTATTTCAAGGGAAATTTAACTAAAATATATAATGTAAAAGACAAGATAAATCTAAAGTTTGACGTTGTTAGCATTGATACTATTAATGGACAGACTATAGAATCTATTAACTATCTTACGGATTATCATGATTTGATAGAAAAAAATGAATACCCATTAATAGAAAAATATTTGTATTAACAATAAGCCAATCTTGCTATTAAAGTAAGATTGGCTAACTTATGACTACATTGGAGGACTCATATGAAGAAAATAATAGCAATATTACTTATTTGTATTTTATTAATCACTATAGCTAATTATTTAAGTAGTTTTAAAGAAAAAAATTTTTTAGAAGCTTCAAATTATAAGTATGACGAGACTAGCAAAGTGTTGATGCAATGTTCAGGGATAAAGGAAAGCAAAGTAATATATAATATTGATGAATTATTGACATACCTTGATACATTTAATTATAAACGTATTAAATTAAATAAACAGAATTTAGTTGAAAGAAAACCTAAAGAAAGTTGTTTTATTATTTTCATGAATAGCAATGATAAAAGTAGTTATTTAAATTTTTTTAGTGGTGAATACGAAGGAACTCAAATAGTTATGATTAATGATTTTCTATATAAGGTTGATGGTGAAATTAAATTTGAATTTTTAAAAGAATTTTATGTTTCCTCAGAAGGTAAAATTGTTGATTGATTATGGTTGAATTATTCTTCTTTTTGGGAGATATTAAAATACAATAAATAAATACAGGAGCGATATTGTTATGCAAAAAGAACTTATTAAAAGAAGTAAGAAAGGTGATATACAAGCTTTTGAAAAATTAATAGAGGAACATAAAATATATGCTTACAATATCGCTTTAAAAATCCTTATGGACAAAGAAGATGCTGAAAATATATCTCAGATAGGCTTAATTAAAGCATTTGAAAGTATAGAAAGTTTTAATATGAATTCTTCCTTTAATAACTGGCTCTATAGGATAATTTTTAAAAGCTGCATTGACTCTAAAAGAAAGAAAAGATTAGATCCTTCATCTTTAGATGGATCTATTCATTTTGGTTATGGTGATATTTCTAAACAAATAGAAGATAACAATAAAAACTCTGAGAATTTTTTGGGTGAAAGGTTAAATGATAATCTTGTCAAGGATAGTATCGATAAGCTAAAGGATGAAGATAAAGTAATTATACTCTTTAGAGATATACTAAGATTTAACTATAATGAAATGTCCCAGGTACTTCAATGTAGAGAAAGAATAATAGAGTTTAGAGTAAGTAAAGCCAGAAAAAAACTAAAAGAAATAATCAGAGAAAACATATAAAATTTAAATAACTGTATGTATTATGATAGATAAAAACTTACTATATATATTTAAAAATTGAATTTTTAGGAGTGCTTATGAGAAAACTTATGTATTTATTTAATTTGATATTTCTGTTGGTCTTTGTTGCTGTACATATCTTTTTTTATTCAGGAGCTACTGTAGTAAGTTCAAGTTTTCTTTTAGGACTAGTTCTTATTTTTACAGTTAGGTCGAAACTACTTTTGTCAAAAAAGAAAATGTTTTTATATATTTTATTCGTAGCTGTAGCTTTTTATATATTATTGCCCAACTATACAATGAATGAATCAAAGGAGAAGGTGGAAGAAGTATATAATATTTCGATTAATACTAGTGAAAAATATTATTATAACACAGTTCCGATTAGTGTAGAATTTAATATAGCATCATTACTACAAACTAGAAGGTTTTATTACTTTGTGTTCTATAAAAACGATGAGCAAAAAATAATTCTTGTGAACCCTATGACTAATGAGTTAATAATGGTAAATGAAGAATACTGGGGAACGATAGGTAACCAAAAAAAGCAGATTAGAATTTCTCTACAATATTATAAATCAAATGATGAAACAAAGAAATTGATAGAAAAGCTATTAAAATAAATCTAGATAAAATGCAATTAAATTATTTAGTATATTGTTTGGCCAACCACATGAATGGAGATGTAAAAAGGATTTACTAGCAAGATGTTAGTTTTATTTTGGCTTAAATAATATAGAAAAATTAAAATAATAAAAATGAGCTACTGAAAATTAGTATTAAAGTGCGTCGTAATCAGGTAGTGTAAAGTGAGCTATGAAAAAATAAAAACGAGTATAAACATTCCAAATATAGAGATAAAGGATAATGCTATTGACTTGAATGGAATAGTTTTGAAGAAAAGTAAAAAAGAAAAAAATAGTATAAATGTTAATTTGAAAGGTGAATTATATAAAAATTATAAATATTCAAATGCTTTTGTCGGTAATCTTTATGATTCTAACAAACTAGTAGATGTTATTTATTTTAATGTATTTAAATATGATGACTTTGTAGAAAAGCAAAGTCTGTTAACGAAACTTAATATTAAGACTGGTGATATTGTTTTACAATTATTTGCTAGGGATAATAAAACTGGGGATTTTTTAATTATTGAAGATGTTGTAAAAGAGGAAGAACCTTTTGAAGAAGCATTAAGTAATGTAAATAAATTTGAAGTTGCCGATGTTGGCTTGCTTGCATGGCAACCTAGAATATTAAAACCTCTAAAGGTTGAAAGTAATGTCCTCGTAGATACAAACGGTGTTGGTGACAATGGAGATATAAGTCAATACACCATTGAAGATGAATCTTTAATTGGAACATTAGCGTTAGACCTTGGTGATAATGGTCAAGACATAGACACTTCTGGAACAGACAAGAAATACTTCTATTATGCTGAGACTTATGATGTAGCAGGAGAAACTGTTACATATTTAATCAAAGGTAGAGCCCAGGTTACAGCACCAAATTTAGTTAACGGAGGTTCTGCAAGGGTAGAAAACTCTATAAGTATACAGGATAAATGGACAGAATCAAGTGTTCCGTTTTATGAAGATGACGACTCACCTTTCGGATTGGGTACGTATAGCAATGAGGTTGAAGGAATAACAACCATAAGTTCAGAAGACTACTTTTCTACATTAGCTGCTAGTAGGTCGGATGCATATAAAAAGACATTTGGTACTTTTTCGCTTAATTTTGGAATAGGTCTTAATGATTATTTATCATTAGGATGGTCTGCTGATATTTGGGATTTATTAGGTATGTCAACCAATTCGGTAGGAACAACTGCTTTAGGTCCAATAATAGAAAGTGAAGATAGTACAAAAGATGAAACTGATTGCACTAAAGTAGTTTTTAAACAAACGGATACATTATTAGGATTAGAACAAGCACAGTATGTCTATGAAACCCAATTGCAAGCTACAGATACAGGTTCAAAGTATGTTAAAACCCAATGGGATTTTGTGATCAGTGCTAAGTATGATGGATCATTCTCTTGGAATGAAGCATCAATACCAAACGAAAGGGATTTTTCTTTTACAATTTATGATTGGTATACTGTTTATTAACAACTGTTACTTTTAGAGAATTTTCAGATTTAATTTATATAAATATAAAACAAATGGCGCTAAATTATTTAATGATAAGGATTTTTTATGAAAAAAAAGATTAGTTTATTTATACTATTGTTGATTGCTAGTATAGGAATAGTTTCTCAAATTTCTAAAATAAAAGAGATTAATTATGTTGAATCTGTTGTAATAGAAAACTATTTATCAGAAGTAAAAGCTGGTAATAACAATATAAAGTATGCACTAGGTGAAAGACATAGAATGTACATCAATGATAAAGTAATAATTAGATTTAATACTCTTGGTGGAAGAAGGATAAATATTGAAAAGTTGAGTTGTTTTTTGAAAAATTCTGATTACTTGTACTACGAAGTTAAAGAAAAATCCTCATTAATAAAAAAGATTAAAGAATATAATGATAGATACTTAACTAGACGTGTTGTATTTTATTTTCCATCTGAGAGTGATTACAGAAGAAACCGTGCTCATCTTGACTTGTCCTTAGGTAAAATCAATGATGAATGGATAGTATTGGGAAGCTTTTGGGATATTCAACTTGAAAAAAAAGGTAAGCCTAGTGAATTTGAAATTACAGAACCGAGACATTAGTAGATAATAATTGTATATCAACCAAAATGAGGATTTTATTAGAAATATATTAATACTTAACAGATAGCATACTCTTAAGGAGTTTATGCTATCTGTTAATGCAATATGCATTCTTTATTTCTATTTAAATTAATTATTTAGTAAAAAAAGGAGAATGTGAAAATAATATCGATGTTGAAGATCTTCCAGGGATAAATAAATATTTAGAAGATGAAAGATATAAAGATTTAATCAAAAAGATAGTGACTGGAAAGATAATATTATGGAAACATACGGTTTATCTATAGGGAGTTGGGGCTGTGCCTTAACAAGCACAGCTATGGTTTTTAAATATTATGGAGCTTCTACAGATCCTGGCGTTTTAAACGATGACTTGGGAGATTATGCTTGTCCGCTTGACTGGTATGCAGTAGATGATTTAGGATCTCAAGGAAATGCTGAGATATCAGTTTTCGACAGTTCACCAACTGCAAGTGAGTTTAAAAACACATGTATATTAGCTTTACAAGATGGATATCCAGTAACAATTGGATTTAAAATGTATAATGATCCTAATGGAGGACAAATAACTACCTTACAATACTTTTTGAATCAAGGGTATGAATTTGATAGAATCGTTGTATATGAAAATCAATAAAGATTAAAGACTATACCAAATTCATAATGACTTTATATTTAATGTATTAACTGCTTCTAAAATTAAAATTTAAAGTCATTGTGTTTTATCTAACTAATAAAGGAGAAGAAATGAAAAAAAGAATATAATAATTATAGGAATTATAATAATTGTAATTAGTTCATTTTTAGCATACACAACATACAAAGAAACAACAGATTTAAAGAGACTATTAAAAGAAGAAGCTATAGATACTATAGTTGAAGGGAAAAGAGTTTTACATTATCTAAATTCTCCTAAAGTAGAGGAAGAAGTTAATTTAGAAGAAGGCTATGTGGTAGTGATAGATACAAAGATAAATACAGAAGAGAAAATCATAAGTTTATTAGAAGAGCACTTTACTGAAGAATTTGCAAGAGGCATATATACAAGTTATGGTTTTTATGAAGAAGATGGTGAGATGCGTAAACAATTAAAAGATGCTATTTTCAAAAGAGATTTTCGTTCCGCTAAAATTGATGATATAAAAATTAATCCTATAAATAAAAAAGCAACCGTAGAGCTATCTGTTGTTCATCATTATGGGGCAGACGATACTGAATTACAAAAATCTATAGTAGGGTTTGAATTAATTTGGAGCGAATATAAGATAAGTAAAATCAATGGATGGTAAGAAGAAAAAATTAAAAATTTATTATAACCATAGAAATATGGTTGCTTGTCCATACTGTAAAGGGTTAAGAGAGAAAAAAAAGTATTTTTTCTAATATTTAGAGCACCTAGAATGTTAAATAGATGCTCTAAATATTAATTATAAAGTTCAAAATTAACCTATTTATCAAAATTATTTTTTTTAGTTTTAACGTTAATAAAGTTCAAAAATTAAGAATTATCTCAAAAATTTTTTTTTACATATAATCTATTTTTTACATATTTAGCTTATTTTACTCGTTTAGTGGATTCTTATCTACAGCGTCTTTTAAGCGTTGTTCATTGACATGGGTGTATATCTGAGTGGTAGATATGTTTTCGTGGCCTAAAATAGATTGTAAGGCTCTAATATCGACATCTCCATACTGATACATTAGTGTTGCTGCCGTATGTCTAAGTTTATGGGGAGAATATTTATCTGTATCTAATCCTGCACTTTTTAAGTGCTTTTCAACCAGATGTTGTACAGCCTTGGGAGAAATTCTTTTCTTTCTATTACTTAAAAATAAGGCATCTTCATGACCCTTTATAGGTTTTGGTCTGGATTCTAAGTATTTATCTATAGCTTTTTTAGTTACAGAATTTAAATATACTGTACGTTCTTTATTTCCTTTTCCAATTACAGTTAAACTATCAATGGATATCTTTGATATATCAATACTTACAAGTTCTGATAATCTGACTCCGCAGTTAAGAAATACTGTTATAATAGCTTCATCTCTAATTTTATTGCGACCTTCAATGTTGTTTAGCAATCTTTTTGCTTTATCCAAATCCAGATAAACCGGGAGCCTAACATTTGATTTAGGAGATTCCAGCTTAAGGGTAGGATTATTGTCTATAACTTCAATTACACTATGAAGATATTTGAAGTAGGATTTAATAGAAGCAATTTTTCTAGATTTAGTTTTATTATTTATTTTTCTATATTGATCTAAATATGAAATATAGGAGTGGAGGTCCTGAATCTTTAAATTTTTCAAAAAATCTTCAGAAGAGTCGGAGATTTCTATTTTATCAAAATCTTCAAATTTGATTTTTTGAGAATTAGCTATATAATATTTATAAAATAATCTAAGATCATAAAAATATTCTTTAATCGTATTTGAAGATTTTCCTTTTATGGATTTTAAATAGTTCAAATAATTGGATAAAAGTGGAGGTGCATCAAAAAAGTTCATAAATTTACTCCTTTTTTTAAGTTTTATTTTGTCGCAAAATGTATATTTTGCGACATAAGTAGTTAATTTAATTAATTTTAGCATTTTTTTTGCTAATAAACAAGCTTTTTATCAAATAAATTCGAGAGCCTCCACCATAGCTTTTAATTCTCCAAATAAATATCTTTTGCCGTTTTAAATACCATTGTATAAAATACATTGTTTTCTTTTCTTAAAAAGGATTTTAAGCCCTGTGTTTTTTTATATTCTGTAAGATTTCAAAATTGATAATAAAAAGAACTTAATCTGCTATTTTAAGTAGATTAAGTTCTTTATTTTTGTTTTTACACTTTTAAATGTATTTCATCTTTTTTTGAAAAATTATAATCATTTATTATTGGTTTAATCTTTTTGTTTATAAATTCTAAAGTTTGATTTTTGCTTCTTCCAATGAATTTTCTAGGATCTAGAAGTTTTTCAATTTCTTCTTTAGTAATATTTAGTTCTTTGCAAGATACAATTCTATCAATAAGATCATTTTCTTTACCTTTTTCTTTAACTTCTTTAGCAGCTTCCATTGATAAAACTCTAATTTCTTCGTGAATTTCCTGTCGATTACCACCTTTTTTAACTAGTTCCATGATAATATTCTCAGTAGCCATAAATGGTAATTCTTCATTTATATGTTTTTCAATTACTTTTTTATTTACTATAATACCTTGAAAAATATTGCTAGCTATATCAACTACTGCATCACATGCTAAAAAGCTCTCTGGGATAGTTAATCTTCTGTTAGCCGAGTCATCTAGTGTTCTTTCGAACCATTGTGTAGCTGCAGTATCAGATGTATTTGTCGTTATATTCATAATGTATCTTGATAGCGAAGCTATTCTTTCGCTTCTCATAGGATTTCTTTTATAAGCCATAGCCGATGAGCCTATCTGATTTTTACCGAATGGTTCTTCGACTTCTTTTAAATTCTGAAGTAATCGAATATCATTGGTTAATTTATGTAAACTTTGTGCAATTCCGTTTAACTTAGATAAAATTTTAAAATCTACTTTTCTAGAGTAAGTCTGCCCTGTAACATCATAAACTTCATCAAAGCCTATTTTCTCAGCGACTAATTTTTCTAATTTTTTAACTTTTTCTTCATCGTCATCAAACAACTTCATATAACTAGCTTGAGTACCAGTAGTACCTTTTGCACCTCTTAATTTAAGCTGATTAATTTCATAATCTAAATCTAAATAGTCATAGTATATATCTTGCAGCCACAGACTAGCTCGCTTGCCTACAGTAGTAAGTTGAGCTGGTTGAAAGTGAGTATACCCTAGTGTTGGTATATCACTGTATTCTAATGAAAATTCAGAAATAACTTTCATTAATTTAGCTAATTTTTTCTTAATTAGTAAAGAAGCTTCTTTCAATAAAACTATATCTGTGTTATCACCTACAAATGCACTTGTAGCTCCCAAGTGTATGATAGGCATGGCTTTTTTACATTGTGTTCCGTATGTATGAACATGAGCCATAACATCGTGCCTGAACTCTTTTTCTTTTTTAGCAGCAAGATCAAAATCGATATTATATATATTCTCTTCTAATTCATTAATTTGTTCTTCAGTAATATCTAATCCTAGTTCTTTTTGAGATTGGGCTAATGCCAGCCATAATTTTCTCCAATTGGAAAATTTATTTTCATCAGAAAATACATAGCTCATTTCTTCACTTGCATATCTTACTATTAACGGATTGTTGTATTTTTTCCTTTCTATTTTAATCACCTCTTAAAATAACAAAAGAAGTAAACTTAAGTTTACTTCTTTTGTATTATTTATTTTGCATAACTTACTGATCTAGTTTCTCTTATTACATTTACTTTTATTTGACCTGGATACTCTAATTCAGCTTCAATCCTTTTAACAATATCTCTTGAAACCATAACCATACCAGAATCATTAACTTTTTCAGGTTTAACCATAATTCTTACTTCTCTACCTGCCTGAATTGCGTAACACTTATCCACTCCATCAAAGGAATTTGCTATATCTTCCAATTTTTCTAATCTCTTAATATAAGATTCTAGAGTTTCACGTCTTGCGCCTGGTCTAGCTGCAGAAATCGCATCTGCTGCCTGTACTAAAACAGCCTCTATAGTACTCGGCTCAATATCATTATGATGAGCCGCTATAGCATTTACTACATCTTTACTCTCTCTGTATCTTTTAGCCATATCTGCTCCTATAGTTACATGTGGTCCCTCTATTTCATGGTCCACAGCTTTACCTATATCATGAAGCAAGCCTGCTCTTTTAGCTAGTCTAACATCAGCTCCTAATTCAGCTGCCATAATACTACTTAAATAAGCAACTTCAATCGAGTGTTTCAGAACATTTTGTCCGTAGCTAGTTCTATATTTTAATCTACCTAACAGTTTAATAATTTCTGGGTGTATACCATTAACACCTGTATCAAAGGCAGCTTTTTCTCCCTCTTCTTTTATCTCGATGTCAATTTCTTTTTTAGCTCTATCTACCATTTCTTCTATTCTAGCTGGATGAATTCTACCATCATTAATTAATTTTTCTAAGGCTATTCTTGCTACTTCTCTTCTAATAGGATCGAATCCTGATATAACAACTGCTTCAGGTGTATCATCAATTATTAAATCAATTCCTGTCATAGTTTCTAATGCTCTAATATTTCTTCCTTCTCTTCCTATTATTCTACCTTTCATTTCATCATTTGGTAGATCTACTACAGATACCGTAGTCTCAGCAACATGATCAGCTGCACATTTTTGAATTGCATAGCTAATTACTTCTCTAGCTTTTCTATCTGCAGTATCCTTGGCATTTCTTTCAATTTCTTTTACCAATATAGCTGATTCGTGTTCAACATCCTTCTTTATACCATCAAGAAGCATATTCTTAGCCTCTTCACTTGATAAACCGGATATTTTTTCTAATTCTACTCTCTGTCTTTCTTCAATTTCTTCAATTTGTTTTTCTCTTGTTTCAATCTTTTTTCTTCTTTTGTTTAGGTTTTCTTCTCTTTGTTCGTTAATTTCACTTTTCTTATCCAAAGTTTCTTCTTTTTTAAGAAGTCTTGTTTCTAATTTTTTAAGTTCATTTCTTCTTTCTTTATTTTCTCTTTCGGTTTCGTTACGCATTTTGTGAATTTCGTCTTTAGCTTCAATAATAGCTTCTTTCTTCTTGGTCTCAGAATCTTTAATGCCTTCCTCTATTATTCTTCTTGCTTCTGCTTCTGCACTTTTTATTTTGCTTTCAGCAACATATTTCCTAATAATAGTACCTAAAATCAAGCCAACTATTAAAGCAACTCCACCGACTAAAATATAATAAATCAAATTTTGTCACCTCCGAGTATTTACTTTTCAAGTTTCAAATATAATATATACAAACATATTAATCTAATTGACTGAAAACTATACTATTCATTTTATTATCTTTTCTTAACTGTGTCAAGATATATAAAAAAAAGAAAGGAAATCCTTTCTTTTATTTCTTTTTATTTTCTTTTTTATCTTTATTTTTAGGTTTTTCTTTCTTTTTTTCTAATTTATAGGTTTCTCTTACTTTATTTTCGATTTCTTCCATTAATTCCATATTTTCAAGTAAAAACTGTTTAGAATTTTCTCTACCCTGTCCTAGTCTAGTATCTCCGTAAGAATACCAAGCTCCAGCTTTATCTACTATTCCAGCTTCAACTCCAACATCTAGAACACATCCTGTGTTTGAAATACCTTTTCCATATATAATATCAAACTCAGCTTTTTTAAAGGGAGGAGCAACTTTATTTTTTGCAACCTTTACTCTTGTCCTGTTTCCTACCATTTCATTTTTATCTTTAAGAGTTTCAATTCTTCTAACATCTAATCTAACAGAAGAATAAAATTTTAATGCTCTTCCTCCTGAAGTTGTTTCAGGACTTCCAAACATTACTCCAACTTTCTCTCTTAGTTGGTTAATAAAAATAGCCGTTGTATTAGATTTTTTTATTGCTCCTGATAATTTTCTTAAAGCTTGTGACATAAGTCTAGCTTGAAGGCCTATGTGTGAATCACCCATATTTCCTTCTAACTCAGCTTTTGGAACTAATGCAGCAACAGAATCAATTACAACTACATCTATTGCACCACTTCTAACTAGTGCTTCTGCTATTTCTAAGGCCTGTTCACCAGTATCTGGCTGTGATAAGATTAAATCATCTATTTTAACACCTAATTTTTTAGCATATCCAGGATCCAAAGCATGCTCCGCATCTATAAATGCTGCAATTCCTCCATTTGCTTGCGCTTCTGCTATTGCATGTAGTGCAACTGTAGTTTTACCTGAAGATTCTGGTCCATATATTTCAACGACTCTACCTCTAGGTAATCCTCCGACACCTAATGCAATATCAAGAGTTAATGCTCCTGTTGATATTGTCTCAATATTAAGTTTAGTATCTTCTCCCAGTTTCATTATAGAACCTTTACCATACTGTCTCTCAATTTGGCTTATCGCCATATCTAATGCTTTTTCTTTTTCCATAGTAACCACCTTTCTTAATAGAACATCTGTTCTATTAAGTATAGAACAAATATTTTTTTTTGTCAATTTTTAATAATAATTTTTTTGTTATCCCATAAATATCTATAACCAGAATATACAGTTATTGCTGCTGTAAGACCCCACAAAACATAATAAATAACACTGTTGTACGAAAAAATTTGCGCATAAATAAAAATTGTATATGTTATAGTTATCATCTGAACAACCGTTTTAACTTTACCATATATATTTGCAGCAAGAACTACACCTTCTTTTGCTGCTATAGTTCTAAATCCAGTTATCATTAGTTCTCTACCAATTATTATAATAACAATCCAAGGGCTTAATATGCTTAAGTAGACAAAACATATTAAAGCTGATATTACTAGCAATTTATCTGCTAAAGGATCTAAAAATTTACCTAAATTAGTTATTTGATTGTATTTTCTTGCTATATATCCATCCAAAGTATCTGTTAATGCAGCAATTATAAAAATTACTAATGAAATTTTATTTATAGTTAGGTTGTTGGATAATAGGGCAAACATGAATATTGGAATCATAAAAATTCTTAAAAAAGTTAATTTATTTGCTGTATTCATTTTCTAAAACTCCGATCAGGTCGTATTCCATTGAATCTGTTATAATTACATCTATGAATTGACCTACTTCTATATCTTCTTTACTTGTAATGTAAACTACTCCATCAATTTCAGGAGAATCCATATATGTTCTACCAATATATGTTTTTTCATCTACTACATCATCAATTATGACTTTTAATTTCTTTCCTATCTTTTGCATAAAAAATTGTGTGGAAATTGATTTTTGTATTTCTAGTATAATATCTTTTCTTCTAGTCTTTATCTCTTTTTCTATCTGTCCATCTAAGTTGTACGCAGGGGTACTTTCTTCTCTAGAATATGGAAATACCCCTAATCTTTCTATTTTATATTCTTTTACAAATTCTTCTAATTCCTTAAAGTCTTCTTCTGTTTCTCCTGGAAAACCTACTATGAATGTAGTTCTTATTAATGGCTCATCAATTTCTTTTCTAATTTTATTTATTAAATTTTTAATTTTTTCTTTATTTGTCTTTCTGTTCATTCTTTTAAGAACTCTATCACTTATGTGTTGAAGTGGAATATCAAAGTAATTTAACACTTTAGAATTATTCTTTATTTCTTCTATTAAATCATCATATATACCTTCAGGATACATATAATGGATTCTTATCCATTCAATACCTTCAATTTTACTTAGTTTATTAAGAAGTATATGAAGTTTTTTCTCTCCATATATGTCAGTACCATATAAGCTAGTATCCTGAGCAATAAGAATTAATTCCCTTACTCCCGTTTTTGCCATAGATTTTGCTTCTTTTATCAAACCTTCAATGGTACGACTCCTGTAATTTCCTTTTATTTTAGGAATAATACAATATGTACAGTTATTGTCACACCCTTCTGATATTTTAATATATCCATAGTGAGATGTCTCTATATAGTCTCTTTTTTCTTCTATAGCATTTTCAATGTATGGAGATGTAACGTGATTTTTTGTTAGAGAAAAAATATATTTGTCTATATCTTTAAAGCTCGTTGTACCTAAAAATAAATCTATTTCTGGAATTTCTTTCTCAAGTTCCTTTTCATATCTTTGAGATAAACATCCAGTTAAAATAATATATTTTACTATTCCTTGTTTTTTTAAGTTAGCTATATCAAAAATAGTATCTATAGATTCTTCTTTTGCATCTTCAATAAAAGTACAAGAGTTTATTATGACAATATCTGAGTCATACAAATTATCTGAATATGTTAAATTTTTATTTTTTAATTTTTCACTTATAAATTCAGAATCTACTATATTCTTTGAACATCCTAATGTTATTATATGGAATTTATTCATATTTCCCCCTAATGGTATATTTCGAGATTTTTTATTTCTCCTTCATTCATAATTATATTCCTCGCCTTGCTACCTACATGTCCTTCTACTACGCCTAATTCTTCTAATTGATCTATTATTCTAGCTGCCCTAGCATATCCTACGCTTAACTTACGCTGCATTAGAGAAACTGAAGCATGTCCTTCGCCAAGTATTACCTCTACTGCATCCTTAATATAATCGTCGTACTTGTCATCTACAGGTTCTTTTTCTAAATCTATTTCTACTAGATTTTCTTCTTTACTTTCTTTATTTTCAATATTACTATTGCTTTCTTTTAAAAATTCAATAACTTTTTTTACATCTTCATCTCCCACAAAGGATCCTTGTACTCTAATAAACTTTGAATATCCTACTGGTGAGTAAAGCATATCTCCTTTGCCTAATAGTTTTTCCGCACCACTTGTATCTAATATGGTCCTTGAATCAACATAAGAGGATACAGAGAAAGCAATTCTAGTTGGAATATTAGCCTTTATAGTCCCGGTTATAACGTCTACAGATGGTCTTTGAGTAGCTATTACCAAGTGAATGCCCGCTGCCCTTGCTAACTGGGCTAATCTAGTTATACTGTCTTCTACTTCCTTAGGTGATGCAGCCATAAGATCTGCAAGTTCGTCAATTACAATTAAAATTTTAGGTAACTTATCTTCTTTTTCTTTATTATTGTAGGAATCTATGTCTCTAACATTTCTTTTTGCAAACAAATCATATCTATTACTCATTTCTTGAACAGCCCAATTTAATGCTTGAGCTGCTTTATTTACATCTGTTACAACTGGTACTAATAGATGAGGTATTCCGTTATATATATTTAATTCTACTACTTTAGGGTCAATTAATATCATTTTTAAATCATCAGATGTAAGCTTAAATAAAGCACTTAAAATCAAAGAATTTACACACACACTTTTACCAGAGCCTGTTGCACCAGCTATTAACAAATGAGGCATGCTTGATATATCTGAAATAATATTTTGTCCTGCTATATCTTTTCCTATAGCAAATGGAATATCGTAGTAATTATCTTGGTATTCATCAGATTCTATTATTTCTTTTAATGTAACATTAGACATGTTTTTATTCGGAACTTCTATTCCTACAGCTGCTTTACCAGGTATTGGTGCTTCAATTCTTAGATCAGATTTAGCCAAACTTAAAGCTATATCTTTTGAAAGGTTTGTGATTTTACTTACTTTAACTCCTGGTGCTGGTTGTAGTTCATATCTTGTTATTCTAGGGCCTCTGTTAATTTGAATTAATTTACAATCTATACCAAAATTTTTAAGTGTTTTAATTAAAATCTCTGCGCCTTCCATTATTTCTTTCTTTTCACTACCTTTATTATCATTATTTAAAGTAGTCAATAAGCTAGTTGGAGGAAGTTTATATTTAGTATTTTTATTTTTTTTCATTTTAATCATAGGTTCTACTTGATCAATTTTTTGTTGTTTATTGCTTTCTTTATAAGTTTTATTTTCATTAGTTTTTTTGTCTATAGATATGTTTAAGACATCTTTTTTCTTATCTCTAGTATTTTTTTTGGCTTCATTATAATTTTTTATAGAATAGTTTTCCTTTTTTGTATCTTTATTGTTTTTAGTAGCTTTTTTTATTTTTTTGGATTTTCTTTTTTCTTTTTTTTTATCATTTTT
>Ga0209942_1000967_pt1 | contig 16322 bp, 18 predicted proteins | sample SalPonR1_A_D2_MG_FD_185695 | JGI IMG/M metagenome (GOLD analysis project Ga0209942, IMG submission 185695) | Salt pond soil microbial communities from South San Francisco under conditions of wetland restoration - Salt Pond MetaG R1_A_D2_MG... ... | reverse complement strand
ATTAATTTTGGAAAGTTCGAAAATTTAACTTTTGAAGAAATTGGTGTTAAGTATCCTGACGAAAAAGCAAAAATGATTAAAGAGAAAATTAATTATAATTTTTTAGAGGGTGAAAGCCTATCGGTATTATATAAAAGAGTAATCAAATCCTTTAACAAGTTGTTAGAAGAAAAAGAAAATGAAAACATTCTAATTGTAAGTCATGGTGGTGTCATCCGAATGATTCTTACTGAAATACTCAGTGGAGATCTTAATAATTATTGGTCAGTTGAGGTAGATAACACTCGTATTTCGACGATTGTTGACCATGAAGGTTTTTTGTACTTAAAAAACCTTAATAGAAAAGTGTTGTGATGGTATGAAAAAAATTGTCTTAGCTGGAACAAGTAGTGATGTTGGTAAAACCACTATTACCATTGGGCTTCTAAAGGCTTTAACAATGAAGGGATTGAAGGTTAATGCTTTTAAGAGTGGACCAGATTATATTGACCCTATGTTTCATAGATTTGTTACGAAGGGGCAATCAATTAATTTAGACTTGTATTTAATGGGTGAAAAGGGCGTGAAATATGCCTTTCATAAACATTCAAAGGGTGATATTTCAGTTGTTGAAGGTGTTATGGGGTTATATGATGGGGTTAGTAGCGGCGGAAAAGAAGTTTCTTCTACAGCTTTATTGGCTAAAACGATTGAGGCACCAGTTATTTTAATAATTGATGGCAGTGGTGTCTCCACTTCAGCAGCAGCTGAAGTTCTTGGGTTTGATCAATTTGATGAAGAATTAAATATTGTAGGCGTAATCGTCAATAAGGTTCATGGTAAGAAACATTATGACCTAATAAAAGAACCAATTGAGAGATTTACTGGTATAAAATGCTTAGGTTATTTAAACAGAAATGATGCATTTGCATTAGAAAGTCAACATCTTGGCTTAATTCCATCTGAGGAAGTTTATGAACTTTCAAAAAAGATAGAAGTATTAGGGAAATCAATTTCTGAGTCTGTAGATCTAGATGCTTTAGTTGCATTATCTGAAAGAGATAATCAAAAGGTCGATAATAACTATTACACTAAGAGTAATCAAAAGAACTATCGATTAGCTATAGCAAAGGATAAAGCTTTTAACTTTTATTATCAAGATAATATAGATTACTTCAAAGATAATGGGATAGATTTAATTGAATTTTCACCTTTAGAAAGTGAGGATTTGCCTTCAAATATTGATGGTATTTATCTTGGGGGCGGCTTTCCAGAAAAATTCGCAAAAAAATTATCTGCTAATAAAAAATTAATTAAAGGAATTAATAGTTATGCTGAACAAGGTGGTATGATTTATGGTGAATGTGGCGGCTTAATGTATTTATCTAAAGCCATTGTAGATTTTGACGGTGAAAAATATCCAATGACAGGAGTTTTAGACTTAGAAGTTAAAATGACCAGTCAATTACAGCATTTTGGTTATGTTGAAGTTAAGAATCATGACATTACTTTCAGGGGCCATGAATTTCATCGTTCAAAGGTTATTAACGAGAATAATCAAACAACATATAAAATTAATAAATTTTCAAATCCAAAGAAAATTTGGAATGGTGGCTATATATATAAGAATGTCTTGGCGGGTTATCCACATGTTCATTTCTATTCAAATTTTGAATTTGCAAATCTATTGATCAATCGAATAAAAAAATGTAAAGAGGTGTAAAATGAATCAATCACTAATGGTATTAGGTACTGGGTCATCAGTGGGGAAAAGTGTTATTACGGCAGGATTATGTCGTGTATTAAAAAATAGAGGGATGAAAGTAGCACCGTTTAAATCCCAAAATATGGCGTTAAATTCTTATATTACTAAAAATGGAAAAGAAATGGGTCGGGCCCAAGTGGTTCAAGCGGAAGCAGCAAAAATTGAACCGGATGTTCGAATGAATCCGATTTTATTAAAACCATCTGCTGATAAAATGGCCCAAGTAATTATCAATGGAAAAGTTTTTAAAAATATGACAGCTGTAGAGTATGATGCTTTTAAACCAGAACTTAAAAATAAAATTAAAGCAATCTATGAGGATTTATCTAACGACAATGATGTTATTATTTTAGAAGGGGCTGGCTCACCAGCAGAAATAAATTTGCGAGAAAACGATATTGTAAACATGGGTATGGCCGAGATTTCAAATTCACCGGCAATATTAGTTGGTGATATTGACAAAGGTGGTGTCTTCGCTTCTTTATATGGGACTTATGAGTTATTGTCTTCAGAGGAGAAAAAGCGAATCAAAGGAGTTATAATTAATAAATTTCGCGGGGATGTGAAGTTATTAGAACCTGGTCTTAGGCAGTTAGAAGATCTTATTAATATTCCTGTTTTAGGCGTATTACCCTATTTTGACATTCAAATAGAAGATGAAGATAGTGTTTCTGATCGCTTTCGAAGGATTTCTACAAAGGGTGAGATAACAGTGGAAGTTTTATACCTTCCCCATGTTTCTAATTTTACTGATTTTAATATTTTTGAAACCTTTGAAGATGTTAATCTTAATTATATAATGCCCGGAGAGCATATAAGTAATCCTGATTTATTAATCATTCCAGGATCGAAAAACACAATCGAAGACTTAATCTACTTAAGAAATTCTGGTTTAGAAGAACAAATACTAAGAGCTGGAAGAAAGGGCGCTACAATCTTTGGTGTTTGTGGTGGTTATCAGATGTTAGGAAATAGCTTAAAAGATCCTTACCATACTGAAAGTAATGTTGAAGAGGTCAACGGTTTAGGCTTATTAGATATTGATACTGTTTTTGAAAAAGAAAAAACAACAACACAAGTAGAAGGATTCATTAAGGAAACTGGTAAAAAAATAAAGGGCTATGAAATCCATATGGGAAAAACATATTTAAAGGATACGGTTACACCTTATCTTACCATAACGAGCAAACTTGGAGAAGAAGTTGCAATCGAAGATGGCGCAATTAATAAAAATAAACAGGTGATTGGGACTTATGTTCATGGGATTTTTGATGATTTGGAATATACACGAGAGTTCATAAATGAATTAAGATTGAAAAAAGGTCTAAAAGAAATCAATGAAAAAAACATTGAAACATATGAAGCATTTAAAAATGCAGAATATGAGCGTCTTGCAAAACTTTTAGAAGAAAATTTAGATATAGATAAAATTTTAGAAATAATAGAAAAAGGTATGCAAAATGATTAGTATCTATTTAGGTTATTTTTTAAATGTAATTTTAGGTCAAATACCTTATGTGAAACATCCAATTATTATCATCGGAAACCTGATTACTTTTGTTGAAAAGAAGCTTTATAATCGTGGTGATAATAAGAAAATTGCTGGGTATTATTTGTTAGTAATTGTGGCTTTTTTGTCTTGGTCTATCTCTTATATAGTACTTAATATTGCTTATCAGATGAATATCTATTTAGGAGGCCTAGTTAATGCATTAATGATTTTAGAAATTCTTGCGATTAAGGGATTAAAAGAAGAACCACTTAAGGTTTATAAAGCTTTAAAAAGCAATAATATTGAACTGGCTAGAAAAGAATTATCTATGCTTGTAACAAGGGATACAAGTCAGATGAATCAAAATCAAATCGTAATGTCCACAATAGAAACCATTGCAGAAAATATTGTAGATGGTGTCACAGCACCTTTATTTTATATTTTTTTAGGTGGTGCCCCTTTAGGTTTTTTCTATAAGGCAGTTAATACGTTAGACTCAATGGTAGGTTATAAGAATGATAGATATGAAGCATTTGGTTACTATTCTGCAAAACTTGATGATATTTTAAACTATATACCAGCACGGGTAACAGGATATCTCATTATTATTGTCAGTTATTTTTTAAAGCTAGATTATAAAATGGCTTATAACACTTTAAAAGAAGACGCACAAAAATCATCATCACCGAATAGTGGTTATTCAGAAGCGCCTGTAGCTGGTGCATTGAATATTTATTTTGGTGGCGAATTAAAATATTTTGATAAAATAGTTGAGAAGCCTAAAATTGGTAAAGGTGAGGCGTTTACATTAAAAAAGATTATTAGTAGTATTAGTATAATGTATTATACATCCTTTGCATCTTTATTGACTTATACGTTATTAATATATACGATTGGAGGTTTCATTGGATTATAAACATGGTGGTAACATATATGCATTAGAGAATAAAGAAAGTATAGTTGACTTCAGTTCTAATATCAATCCTTTAGGGCCCCCAGCTAATTTAAAGCAAGAAGTATTAGAGGCATGTCATATAATAGAACAATATCCAGACCCTAGTTATACAGATATGAGAAAAAAACTAGAAGAGTTATATGGACTAGATAAAGACAATTTTGTTGTTGGCAATGGTGGTATCCAAGTAATTCATAATGTGATTGAGTTTTTGGAATTCACAAAAGCTTTAATTATTGTACCAACCTTTGTTGAGTATGAGAAAGCACTGGAAAGATTTAATAAGCTCTTTGATTATTATTTTTTAGAAGAAGAAGATGATTTTATTTTAAATCCAAAAGCCTTATTGAGGTCAGACTTATCTGATATCGATTTAATTATTCTTTGTACACCTAATAACCCAACGGGAGCTTATATAGATAAAAAGGATTTAATTGAATTAGTAGACACTCTTAATCAATTGAATAAAAAAATTTTAATTGATGAGGCCTTTATTGATTTTTTAGATGATGGCATGAGTATGATGAACCAAATTTCAATTTATAATAATTTGATTATTACACGGTCTATAACAAAGTTTTTTGCAGTACCTGGTCTGAGATTAGGGTTTCTTGCAACAAGTAATAAAGCACTAGTAAATAACATTAATCAGTATAGAGAATCTTGGTCTGTTAATATTTTTGCTAATCAGTTGTTTTTGAAATTGTTTAAAAATGATAAATATATTCAAGAAACAAAGAAACTTATTGTTGGAGGGCGAGATAGACTATATAATCAATTAAAAGAATTTCCCCAGTTGAAAGTATATAAACCAAGCGTTAATTACGTATTTTTTAAAAGTGAAGTGGCTATTCCATGGAAAGAAGAGTTGTTAAAATTCAATATACTTATTCGCCATTGCGATAATTATGTTGGATTAGATGATCAGTTTTATCGTGTAGCAGTAAAAAGCAAAGTTCAAAATGATTTATTAATTGAAGTAATGAATAAAATAGTGGAGGTTTTTAATGAGTGATGTTATAAAGGTGATAATTTTAGGGGTGATTCAAGGGATAACAGAGTTTCTACCAATTTCATCCACTGGACACTTAATTTTAGCAAATGAATATTTAGAATTTACTGGTAGCTTTGGAAATCTTTTTGCTGTTGTAATTCAAGCTGGTTCTATTTTTGCAATTATGATTTATTTTAAGGATAAAATATTGCCAGATAAAAATACTTTAGTAGAAAAAGCAGCATTTAAAAAATATATTAGCCTATGGTTAAAAGTAATTGTAGGTATTATTCCAGCAGGCATTCTTGGGGTTTTATTTGAAGATAAAATAGAATACTATTTATACCATTCAGTGCCGGTAGCTTTAGCTTTAGTATTTGGAGCTATTTTATTAATTGTAGTTGAAAATTCCAAACATAAGAACAATGTTATAATAGAGGAAGATATTACATATAAGCAAGCCCTTATGGTCGGTTTTTTTCAATGTTTGGCATTGATACCAGGTATGTCAAGATCTGCATCAACAATTATTGGTGGCTTAGTTGTAGGTTTTAACCGTAAAATCGCAGCTGAATTTTCTTTTTTTATGGCGATTCCTATTTTATTAGGGGCAGCATTAGTAAAGCTATTGAAAATGAGTTTTGTTATGACGACTGGGCAAAGTTATCTATTGGTTTTAGGAACCTTTGTATCCTTTGTTGTTTCATACTTAGTAATAGCAGGATTAATGAACTATATTAAGAAACACGATTTTAAAATATTTGCGTATTATCGAATCGTGTTAGGTGTAATAATACTAGTATTGTTGAGGTAAAAATATGAATCAAGTATATTTAAAAAAATGTAAAAATTATGAGTATGATTTGATATATGCATCTATTAAAGAAGCCCTTGATGCCTTAGGTGGTATAGAAAAATATGTTAAAGCAAAAGAAACTGTATTTATTAAAGCAAATCTATTGATGGCAAAAGTGCCAGAAGATGCAGTAACTACTCATCCAACTTTTATAAAAGCTTTAGGAAACTATTTGATCAATGAAAATAATAATCGAGTAATCGTTGGTGATTCACCTGGTGGGCCTTTTAATCAAAAGGCACTGATGAAGGTTTATAAAACTTGTGGGTATCTAGAAGCATTTAAAGATACTGGTATCGAACTGAATATGAATTTTGAGTCAAGAAGTTTATCATTTGATGGGAAACTATTAAAAAACATTACGCTGATTGATGGCATATTAGAAGCGGATCGCGTGATTTCTGTAGCAAAATTAAAAACCCATGGCATGATGAAATATACAGGAGCTGTTAAAAATCTATTTGGAACAATACCTGGCGTTTTGAAAGCAGAGTTTCATTTTAGGATGCCTAAAGTAGATGATTTTGCAAATATGCTTATAGATGTTTGTTTGGCTTCAAATCCAGTGCTTTCATTTATAGATGGCATTCAAGGTATGGAAGGCGCCGGGCCTTCAGGAGGCGATATCGTAAATAGTCAAATTATTATTGCTTCTAATAATCCTTTTCACGCTGATCGTATTGCAGTTGATTTAATTGGTATGGATTATCAGACGGTACCAACTGTAAACGAATCAATAAAAAGAGGTTTGACTGAGGAATCATCTGATTCAATTCAAATCATTGGTGATGATTATTCATCAATAGCAATTAAAGAGTTTATTAGTCCTAAAATATCTAAAATTGATTTCTTAAATCGCATCTTACCAGATCACATAGCCAATAGAATTAATAACATAATTAAACCTAAACCTGTCTTCAATTTAGACCGATGTATTAAATGTAGGGTTTGTCATGATAATTGTCCAGCAAAAACGATAAATATGCCTAAAGGTGCTTATCCTAAGCTAATTGTTGATGATTGTATTAGTTGTTTCTGCTGCCAAGAGCTGTGCCCTGAAAATGCGATTGATATTAAAAGATTATGGTTATTAGATAAAATACTAAAAGGATGATGTAATTTCGGTTTAATTTTGATATAATGGTTAGATAGAAAGGATGATAATATGAAAGTAGAATATATAAATCCCTTTATTAAAGCGAGTAAAGAAGTTGTAAAGATGACAATGGGGTTAGATTTAGAAATTGGAAAACCGAGTGTGAAGAAAACCCCCTTTCCTCTAGACGAAGTAGTTTTAGTTGTAGGGGTTACAGGACAGATTAAAGGTCAAGTAATCATTAGCACGAAACTTGAAGTGGCTAAAACCATTGCATCAAAAATGATGATGGGAATGCCTGTTGATGAATTAAATGATATGGCTAAAAGCGCAATTTCTGAACTAGGCAATATGATTATGGGAAATACAGCAACTTTAATTGCGAATGAAGGTATAGCAGTGGATATTACACCACCGACTTTAATGTTAGGAAAAGACATTAGTTTATCTTTTAATGCTTCCAAAACAATTGAATTACCATTACATTCAGAGATTGGTGATATCATTTACGATATTGCATTGAAAGAGGGATAAATGATGGGAATAAATATTGTTTTATATCAACCTGAAATTCCGCCTAATACAGGAAATATTGCTCGAACTTGTGCTTTAACAGGTTTAAAATTACATTTAATTAAGCCATTGGGTTTTCATATTGATGATAAAAGTGTAAAACGTGCTGGTCTTGATTATTGGCACTTACTTGATCTAGAGGTTCATGAATCTTTAGATGATTTTTTGTTGAAGTATGGAAATGAAGAAATATATTTAAGTACAACAAAGGCTACTCAATACTATACTGATATAGAATACTCAGATAATTGTTTCATAATTTTTGGTAAGGAGACGGCAGGTCTTCCAGATGATTTACACAAGAAATATAAATCAAATGAAATTAAAATACCTATGCGAAGTCATGAAGATGTAAGATCATTAAATCTATCTAATTCCGTTGCAATTATTGCATATGAAGTGATTCGACAAACGGGTTATCAGATTTAACAAAAAACTTAACATAAAATTAACATATAAAAAATATTGATATGATAATATGAAAGAGTTGTGGGGAAATTTATGATTAGTAGAATGTAGTTTTGGAGGTTATGAATGAATTCGGCGGTAATTAAGATAATTTTTGAAGTTTTTGGAGGATTAGGACTCTTCCTTTACGGTATGAAAGTCATGTCAGATGGACTAGAACAAAGTGCTGGTAATAAAATGGAGTCTATCATTGAAGCTTTAACTAAAAATCGTTTTTTAGCAGTAATCGTTGGGGCGGTTGTAACGGTTTTAGTTCAAAGTTCATCAGCTACTACAGTTATGGTTGTAGGTTTTGTTAATGCAGGTATAATGACGTTAACACAATCAATTGGTATTATAATGGGCGCAAATATTGGTACAACATTTACTGCTCAGTTAGTATCTCTAGATATTACAGCTGTAGCACCACTTGCTATTGGTACTGGTGTAATGATTAAATTGTTCGTAAAAGATGAAAAAATTAGCCAATACTCTGATGTTTTAATTGGATTTGGTATATTGTTCTTTGGAATGGATGTCATGAAGGGTGCAATGAAGCCTTTAAGAACCTATCAAGGGTTTATTGATTTGCTAGCAAGCTTTGGACGTGGCGGATTTTTCAATATAATTTTGGCTGTATTTACTGGATTTGCAATTACTACAGTATTACAGAGTTCATCTGCGTCAACAGGTATTTTAGTAGCGTTAGCATCACAAGGTATTTTGCCAATTGAAGCGGCTTTTCCAATTGTACTAGGTACTAATATTGGTACATGTGTAACAGCTATGATTTCTAGTATTGGTGCATCTAAAAATGCGAAGCGGGCAGCATTAATCCATTTAATTTTTAATATTACAGGTGCTTTAGTATTCTTAATATTCTTTAGAAGTTTGACAGTAAACTTCGTTAAGACTTTTTCATTTACAGCTGAACGTCAATTAGCGAATGCACATACCTTGTTTAATATTGCAAACACAGTTATGTTATTACCCTTTGCTGGGCTTATTATAAGAATGGTTAAGCGTATTATACCTGAGGATGAAGAAGAGTTAAGCAAATACCATGAGTTGAAATATGTAGATGATCGTTTACTTGAAACACCATCTATTGCCATTGTTCAAGTAATGAAAGAAGTTCTACACATTGGAAATATGGTAGATTATTCTTTTAATAATTCAAAAGACTCGGTGATCAAACATGATAAAAAATTAGCTAAAGAAGTGTTTAAAAAAGAGCGTGAGATAAATAAAACTTCCCATGCAATTGTTAAATATATGTTTGAGTTCACAACAAAAGATATTTCACCAGAACAAAGAAAAATTGTAGAAGGTCTTTTTGGAACTGTTAGTGATTTAGAACGTATTGGTGATCATTGTGATAATATTGCAGAAATTTCAGTTTATAAAATTGATAATAATATTTCTTTTTCAGGTAGTGCTATTGAGGAAATCACATACATGTATGAACGTGTAGGTAAGTCATACTTACAAGCACTTAAGTCCATTAAAACTGGAGATGTAGACTTAGCGCGTTCAATAATCGAAAGAGAAGGAGAAATTGATGAGTTAGAAAAACAGCTTAGAAAGAAACATATTGAAAGGCTTAATGAAGGTAAATGCGGACCTTCTGCAGGGATTGTATTTCTAGACATTATCAGTAACTTAGAAAGAATTGCAGATCATGCTTCAAATATTGCTTTTACAGTTATAGATAAAGTTGAGTAGTATGTTTAAAAGGCTTTTTTATATAAATTCAAATAGTGTTTGTAACACAAAATAATCATGTTACAATTAGAATAGCAAAGTTACTTAATCAAAAAATGATTACTAGACTTTTCTTTAGAGTAAAAAAGTATTGATTCCAGTATTATTGCTGGAATTTATACTTTATTAAAGGTTAATATAATGTTCTTGGAGGATAAGTATGCAAATAAAAATTATAACAGATAGTGTTGCAGATATACCAAAAGATTTAGCGAGAGAATTAGATATAACTGTTGTTCCCTTAAGTGTTCATTTTGGAAGCGCCTCATATAGAGATGGTGTTGATTTAACAACAGATGAATTTTTTGAAAAATTGTCAAAATCCAATCGTTTACCGACAACATCACAAGTAAATCCAGGTGAGTTTAAAAAAGTGTTTGAAGAGTGCTTAGAAAAATATGACCATATTATTTGTGTTACCATGTCCGAGGCTATGAGCGGAACCTATAAAGCAGCAAATATTGCTAAAGAGTTTATTGGAACAGAGAAGATTGATGTTTTTGATTCTAAGGCAATTAGTTTTGGATTCGGTTTAGTAGTTATTGAGGCGGCAAGAAGTGTTAAAAATGGAAAAACTTTACAGGAAATCAGAACGTCTATAAGATATAATATTGATAATTTAGAGAACTTATTTATTGTTGATACACTTGAATACTTGAAAAAAGGTGGCAGATTATCTACAGCAGAAGCATTTGTAGGTAATGTATTAAAAATAAAACCTGTTATTACAATTAATAATGAAGGAAAGTTGGAGTCTATTGATAAAATTCGTGGACGGAAAAGAGTTATTAATTATTTTGTCGATTACATTAATAAAAATGGGTATGATTTAAAAGGTAAAACCGTCGGTTTATTTCATGCAGTAGACCGTGAATATTTAGAAAAATTAATAACTGTGATTAAAGAAGAATTTGATGTAAAAGAGATTATTCAATCGGAAGTTGGAACCGTAGTGGGAACCCACTCTGGACCAGGCTGTTTAGCCATGGTATTTATTAAATAAACTTATTAAGTATAGCGAAATTTAGCTATACTTTTTTTATTAGAACATTTTGTGAAATTTTAATCAAAAAAACCTTGTTTAAATAGAATTTATCATTTATAATAAAATTAAGAAAACGATTTCATATTGGATGATGGATGCGGGAGAAAATTATTAGATTAATAACCGAAGGATCAAGCGCTTATTTTGTCAATAAGTTGTGAATTTCTCAGGTAAAAGGACCGTTTCTTGACAAAACTCTGGAGAGCTATGTAATATAGAAATAGCACCGAAGGGGCAATTTTATCTAAGGATAGAAGAAACTCTCAGGTAATTAACAGAGTAAGGGACAGCATTGCTGTTGTTTGCTCATTTTTGATTATTTGGGGGTATTTTTAATGGGAAAATTTATGATTATAACCAATAACAAATTGGTTTTAGATAACTTTAAAAACGAATCAACTCAATATTTAGAAAAAGATTTATTAGATATTATGAAATATGTTAGAAATAAGATTCATTTCGGTCATCGATTGTTATCTCATCCTTTAGCTGGGAGCATCAAACCAAATGAAACGCCCTATAAATCAATACTAATATCCCAAAAAAAAGAAAAAAATTTGAATTATGACTCTTTAAAAATTATTGAAGACAGTATTCAAATGACAGAATCTTTAATTAGAAATAAAAAAATGAGAAAATGGCCGGATCGAATCCTTAAGGATTTTTCTTTAATTGATAATGATTTGATTAGAAGTGCTATTGAAAGTGCGCAAGTAGGAGGTTAAAATGAGTAAAGTTTATGATGTAGCAATTATTGGTGCAGGACCAGCTGGATTAAGTTCTGGATTGTATGCTGCTCGGTCGAAAATGGATGTTATCATTTTGGAAAAGGCAGGGACTGGTGGTCAAATAGCTACGACAGATGAAGTCGCCAATTATCCTGGGGCTCAAGCTGAAGCAACTGGACCTAGCTTGGTTGCTCGAATGGTAGAGCAATGTAAAGAATTTGGAGCAGAAATCGCACAAAAAGAAGTTCAGTCAGTTAATTTTGAAAATGAAATGAAAGAACTATCTTTAGCTGATGGAACTGTCTTAAAAGCTAAAACAGTTATTATTGCGACAGGTGCTCATCCTAGAAAATTAGGTGTACCTGGAGAAGAGAAGCTCACTGGAAAAGGTATTTCTTATTGTGCCACGTGTGACGCTGACTTTTTCACTGACATGGAAGTTTATTGTATTGGCGGTGGCGATACTGCTGTAGAAGAAGCAATCTATTTAACAAAATTTGCTTCAAAAGTAACAGTTGTTCATAGAAGAGATGAGTTACGTGCTGCTAAATCAATTCAAGACAAAGCTTTTGCAAATGATAAAATTGATTTCATATGGAATGCTGTTGTTAAAGAAGTGAATGGCGATGGTATTGTTGAACAATTAGTTCTTGAAAACAAGAACACTGGTGAAGAACAAGTTATTGATGCGCCGGAGGATTTCGGGACTTTTGGAATCTTTGTATTTATAGGCTATATACCTAATACAGAATTGTTTACTGATAAGTTAGTGTTAGAAAATGGATATATACCAACAGACGCAGATATGAAAACAAATATTCCGGGTGTATTCGCTGCAGGAGATGTAAGAGTTAAATCATTAAGACAGGTTGTTACTGCAACGGCAGATGGCGCTATTGCAGCTGTTCAAGCAGAACATTATATAAGTAATAAATTTTAAGGAGGTAATATGCTACTATTAGACAAAAATACTTTTGAAGAAGAAGTGCTTAATGCAGAGGGTTATGTACTTGTAGACTATTATAGTGATAGTTGTGAACCTTGTAAGGCATTAATGCCAGATGTTGAGGCATTAGCTGAGAAATATGAAGGGCAAGTAAAATTCTGTAAGCTAAACACAACAAAAGCTAGACGATTAGCAATTTCACAACGTGTAATGGGTTTGCCAGCTATTTTACTTTACAAAGATGGTGAAAAAGTTGATGAATGCACGAAAGACGATGCAACAAAAGAGAACATTCAATCGATGGTAGAGAAAGTTTTATAATTTTCTTATATCTAAAATAACAGGAGGTGTTAACCTTGCGTTTAGAGATCGGCGAGATTAATATTAATGATGTTAAATTTGGTGAAAAATGTGAAGTTAAAGATGGAATCCTTTATATTAACAAAGAGGAGATCATAGGATTAGTTGATGATGAACACTTTGAGAGTGTTGATTTAGAATTAGCTAAGCCAGGCGAAGAAGTTCGAATAACACCTGTAAAAGATGTTATTGAAGCAAGAGTAAAGATTGGTGATGAGAATGGTTCAATATTCCCCGGTGTTATTAATCATGTCAACACTGTTGGAAGTGGTAGAACGCACGTTTTAAAGGGGGCAGCAATTGTAACCTGTGGTAAAATAGTAGGCTTTCAAGAAGGTATTATCGATATGAGTGGTCCAGGTGCTGAATATACTCCTTTTTCTAAACTTAACAATGTCGTTTTAATATGTAATCAAAAGGATGGCGTTGAATCCCATACTGTTGAGAAAGCTGTAAGATTAGCTGGATTAACTGTAGCAGACTATATTGGAAAACTAGGTAAAGATTTAGAACCAGATACAATTGAAACATACGAAACAAAACCTTTATTTGAGCAAGCAAATGAATATCCTGAGTTACCTAAAGTAGGCTATGTATATATGCTTCAAACACAGGGATTAATGCATGATACTTATGTTTATGGTGCAGATGCGAAACACATTATTCCAACAATTTTATATCCAACTGAAGTAATGGATGGGGCAATCTTAAGTGGTAACTGTGTATCAGCTTGTGATAAGAATACAACATATCATCACTTGAATAATCCAGTAATTAAGCACCTATACAAACAACATGGAAAAGAGATTAATTTCATGGGTGTTGTCATTACAAATGAAACAGTATTTCTTCAAGACAAAGAAAGATCATCTGATTTCGTTGCAAAACTTACTGAATATCTTGGACTTGATGGTGTCATTATTACTCAAGAAGGTTTTGGTAACCCAGACACTGATTTAATTATGAACTGTACAAAAGTTGAAGATAAAGGTATCGATACAGTTATTGTGACAGATGAATATGCAGGACGTGATGGCTCAAGTCAGTCATTGGCAGATGCAGATGTAAAAGCTAATGCAGTTGTAACAGGTGGAAATGCTAATGAATTAATCGAATTACCACCAATGAAGAAAGTAATTGGAATGTTAGATTATGTTGATAAAATTGCAGGTGGTTTTGAAGGGTCACTAAGAGAAGATGGATCAATTTTAGCAGAAATACAAGTAATCACTGGTGCAACAAATGAGTTAGGATTTAATAAATTAACAGCAAGAACTTTTTAATTAAATAAGGAGGAGAATAATGAGTTTACTTGAAAACAAAAAAGTAATCATCGTTGGGGACAGAGATGGCGTTCCTGGTGAAGCGATTGCAGAATGTGTTAATACAGTAGAAAGTGCTGAAGTAGTTTTTTCAACAACTGAATGTTTTGTCTGAACGGCTGCAGGCGCAATGGATTTAGAAAATCAAAAACGGGTAAAAGATTTAACAGAGGAACATGGGGGAGAAAATATTGTTGTAATTTTTGGAGCTGCAGAAGCTGAAACAGCAGGTTTAGCAGCGGAAACAGTATCTAATGGCGATCCAACTTTTGCAGGTGCATTAGCTGGCGTTTCATTAGGACTAGCAACTTATCATGCAATTGAACCAGAGTTCAAAGAAACGGTTGACGAAGATGTCTTTGAAGAACAGATTGGTATGATGGAAATGGTATTAGATCTTGATTCAATTCAAGAAGAAATGAATATGATTAGAACAAGTTACTGTAAATTTTTATAAAAACCCCATTTTTATAAAAATACCCAAAAAAGATTTTTTAAATTTATTGAGAAGGTTCAGTGGAACCGAGGAAGCTATTCAAATAAAATAGTTTGGAGGCATACAATGGAAAAAATAAAAGTAGTACATTATATTAACCAATTCTTTGCTGGAATTGGTGGTGAAGAAAAAGCAGATATAAAACCAGAGAAAAAAGATGGTTTTATGGGTCCAGGAATGGGACTAAATAGTATGTTTAAAGAAGAAGCAGAAATTGTAGGAACCATTATTTGTGGTGATTCATATTTTAATGAAAACTTAGAAGAAGCACAAGCTGAAGTATTTGAAATGATCAAATCATATGATCCAGATTTGTTTATTGCTGGACCTGCATTTAATGCCGGACGTTATGGTGTTGCTTGTGGTGCAATTGCAAAATATGTTAAAGAAGAATTAAATATTCCTGTATTGACTGCTATGTATAAAGAAAATCCTGGTGTAGACATGTATGCAAAAGATGTCTATATCATAGAAACTGGAGATTCTGCAGCTTCTATGAGAAAAGCACTACCACTGATGAGTTCATTTGCATTAAAATTAGCCAAAAATGAAGCTATTGGAAAACCTGAAGAAGAAGGATATATCCCAATGGGTGTTAGACGCAATGTTTTTGTTGATGAGATTGGTGGCAAAAGAGCAGTTGATATGTTAGTTAAGAAGTTAAAAAAAGAAGATTATGAAACAGAATATCCAATGCCAGTATTTGATAATGTTGAGCCTGGAAAAGCTATTAAAGACTTATCAAAGGCAAAGATTGCACTGGTTACGTCTGGTGGAATTGTACCACCTGGAAATCCTGATAGAATTGAATCATCTTCAGCATCAAAGTATGGTGCTTATGATATTACAGGTGTACGAGACTTGGAAGTAGCATGTCACGAGACCGCCCATGGTGGGTATGATCCATCTTTTGCAAATGATGATGCTAACCGAGTAGTACCTCTTGATGTTTTAAGAGATATGGAAGATGAAGGCATTATTGGTGAGTTATATAATACATTCTACTCAACAGTTGGTAATGGAACTTCAGTTAAAAATTCTTTAAAATATGCTGAGGAGTTTACAAAACAATTATTAGCAGATGGTGTAGATGCAGTAATCTTAACTTCTACCTGAGGTACTTGTACACGTTGCGGAGCAACGATGGTAAAAGGAATTGAAAAATCAGGTATCCCAGTAGTACATGTTTGTACAGTTGTACCTATTTCATTAACGGTAGGTGCCAATAGAATTGTACCAGCGACTGCTATTCCATATCCATTAGGAGATCCTACATTAGCAGAACCTGAAGAAAAAAGTTTAAGAAGAAAACTAATCGAAAAATCTTTAAAAGCTTTAACAACTGAAATAAGTGAGCAAACAGTATTTTAATTATAAAAAGGGTGGATAGTAAAAGGCTATCCACTTTTTTCAAATGGAGGTTGAAAAGATGAGTTATTCAGTAATAAAATCAAGTGGTTTTGTATTAGTACACACACCAGATATGGTGATTCATAATGGCACA
>Ga0209942_1000960_pt1 | contig 16353 bp, 9 predicted proteins | sample SalPonR1_A_D2_MG_FD_185695 | JGI IMG/M metagenome (GOLD analysis project Ga0209942, IMG submission 185695) | Salt pond soil microbial communities from South San Francisco under conditions of wetland restoration - Salt Pond MetaG R1_A_D2_MG... ... | reverse complement strand
CAACCCGGCATTCGTTTGGCGAAGGACGAAAAAAGTTAATTTGCGTTTCTTGGCAGCAATTGTTCTATGAAAAGCTAATCTTAGGCCCCACAACTCGTCAGACGAAAAAGACAATCGTCAGACGAGGGAGCTTGCAAAACATGGCATGTCTGATGCTGGCTATTAACTCCGAATTGCAATCGAAAACTTTTGAGGAATTTGAGTTCAGTGTTTTTTCAAGACATTCCATGTTTAGGTGAAAATGTACCGCGGTGTCGCTGACCCGCGAGCTGAATTCGTCTCAACCCGGCATTCGTTTGGCGAAGGACGAAAAAAGTTAATTTGCGTTTCTTGGCAGCAATTGTTCTATGAAAAGCTAATCTTAGGCCCCACAACTCGTCAGACGAAAAAGACAATCGTCAGACGAGGAAGCTTGCAAAACATGACATGTCTGATGCTGGTTATTGACTCCGAATTGCAATCGAAAACTTTTGAGGAGTTTTAGTTCAGTGCTTTTTCCAGGCATGCCATGTTTAGCCTACGGATTCTAATCCACGTGGTCAGGAATATTGTAATCCACATCTTCGATTTCATAATCCAGCAGGTGCTCAGCAAAGTAATCCCAAAGCATCCGTTCGAAGTAGTCACTGTAGCGGCCAAAGCCGTGGCGTGCTCCCGGAAAGATCATCATATCAAATCGTTTACCCGCCCGAACGAGTGCATCTGCCATTCGGTAGGTGTTTGCAGGGTGGACGTTATTGTCGATAGCGCCGTGTACAAGCAAAAGCCGTCCCTGCAGGTTATCAGCCAGGTCTGCATTTGAAGGAATTTCAGAACTGAATGTGGTTCGTTCCTCTTTTACTTCTTCACCATTTTCATTCTCAACTGTTACAGAGTCGGTTGTAGCAGTTACGCCGTGGTGTATTTCACTCCAGTAAATATTATATACGTTGTTATCATGATTTCCTGCTGAAGAGACCGCCACCTTATAAAAATCAGGGTACGTAAGCAGTGCGGCTGTACTCATAAATCCACCGCCGGAGTGGCCGTAAATTCCAACCCTGTCGATGTCGATATAGGATCGTGTAGCCGCAAGCTGCTCGATTCCATAACGGTTATCGGCAAGGGCATAATCGCGCAGATTGTTGTGGCCGTACTGATGGTACCATTTCTCGCGAAGCGGACTGCCGCCACGGTTACCCATTGCAACTACCACAAACCCAACCTGGGACAGCGCCTGTGCCCGTGCAGCAGTTCCACCAATTGAAAAGCTCCGGGGGTAAGGCTCAACTTGCGGTCCCGGATATACATAAGAAATGATTGGATACTCAATTTCAGAGTCAAAGTTGGTGGGTTTCCACATTACCCCATAGAGATCGGTAACGCCATCGGCTGCCTTCACGCTAAATTGTTCCGGAAGTGTATAGCCGGTCTCCACAAGCGCGCTGATGTCGACTTCTTCCAGAATCATCAGCTCACGACCGCGATTGTCCCTGAGTACCGTTCGGGTTGGCTGATCGGGCCGGGAGAAATTATCCACGAAGTAGTCTCGCGAGTCACTCATGCTTATGCTATGATTCGCGTTTTCTGGCGTGATCAGCTGCTGATTGTCACCATCAAATTCAACTTTGTAGTAGTGAGCGTGAAATGGATTTCGCCCATCCTCTTTGCCATATCCTTCAAAATAGATGGTTGCGGCAGATGTGTCTATTGCTGCCACATCACTCACCATAAAATACCCGTTGGTGATTCGGTTTATGAGGTCACCTTCGCTGTCGTATCGGTAGAGCTGTCCCCATCCGGTCCGTTCACTCTGCCAGATATACTCCTCACCATTGTTAATAATGCCGAGGAATGAGTTCATCACGTTAAAGTAAGGCTCACTCTTTTCCGTCCACAGAACTTCGGTTTTACCGGTTTCGGTGTTCGCTTTTACGACATCAATCTCATCCCAGGTACGTGTGCGCCGTAAAATCCAGAGATAGTCAGACTCATCAGACATGTAGATGCCGCCGTTGCTGAAATAAGCACCGCCAAGTGATTGATCGGGCCATTTGTCGGTATCTAACCGGACGCCTTCATGAGATTCCATATCAAAAATCATAATTTCATCCTTGTAAATGTTCTCCTCACCTGGCATAGAGTATTTATAGGTTTCAAGTTCAGGTCGTTCTTCGAGCGTATCAATCACCCAGAGCTCGTCTACATCACGCCAATCCTGACGCTTTACATACAGTTTTTCTGAATCTTCAAACCAGTCGACGTCGGCACGGAGGCGTTCAGTCGATGTAGTATCTCCCTCATCCGCCTGGTAGCTGTACCAGCGCTCGCCATCTTCAGTAAGTCTTATTTCAGTGCTGTCAGCATCATCTGCCCGCATCACGTACAGATCGTGCTCCCGCGCAAAAGCAATCCAGGTGCTGTCGGGCGAGTATGTTTGCCAGGGCTCATCCTCGTCAGGTTTAAGCGAATCGCCTCGCATAAGTACATTACCATCGAGGTTATAGGTGAACTCTATGCTATCAACATGAAACGTAAACCTGTCGCGATCGGTGTCGTAGTCAAAGCCGTTCAGGTCGAGATCATCTGCATTAAAACCGCGATTGAACTCTTCTGAAAGCTGAGCAGCCATGTTTCGGCGATCGAAGAGCGGGCGCCTTGATTTTGCGTCAGCATCAATAAACTCCCATCGTTTTCCGTCGTTAGATTCCCATTCGTACCAAAACCGGTCTTCATCTTCGATCCAGTTTGCGCGTAAAAAGGTGTCGCCGGTCAGGTTTTGCATGCGGTCTGATGTGAATTGTTCCGCAAGTTCAAAGTTTGCCTCTTGTGCGAAGAGGCTTGATGGAGCCGTTAAAATGAGGATTGTTATAAGAAGCGATAAGATTAAACGTAGTAAGTTCATAAATAAAATGTAGCAAGGGTTAAAAATTGGGTCAATATCTAAAAGATTATGAAACAATGCTGAGCAGATTACATTCTTTGACGTTCAGTTGCTTTCAGAAGGGATATATTTTCAAAGCGGAATGCTAACACCTATTTTATAATTTATTGTAACAGAACAAGATAAACACAACTTAACCACGCACACAATGAAGTTAGTAGACCCAAGCGGAAAAGAAGTGACAAGTAAAGAAAATAAAGAAGCAGGGCAGCTGGAAAAGCAATTAAATCAGAGAATTGAGAAGTTGCTTGAGCCTATCATGAATAAAATTAAACTGGCCGGCGGACAGGTACCCCAGCAGCAGCTTATGCAGCTCTCATCTGCCGCACATCAAATGTTGTTCAACAGAATGGTGTATAATCTTGCAGTCAAAGCTGGAGTGGAAGATATCAGTGAATTGGTAAGTGACGATGACGTAGACGAACTGCAGACATCGCTGAGTAATCAGCTTCAGATTGTGGATCAGCCTCAAGAAGGGCAAAATCCTGAACAGGCGGGAAGAGATAAAAACGAGTAGTATCGCTGTTGGTGTACGAGTAAACGGGTTCTCATGGACCCGTTTATAAATTCACCATGTAACAAACTGAGCCAAAGACAGCGAGACAATTGCGTATTCACTCAGTAGATTCGGCAAAGAAACTAAGCCCCTTTCTATTTTCACTGATACTTTCCCCCAAGGGACAAGTAAACAGTCTCTCTTTTAAAGCAGGATTAAAAGGTTAAAGTATCCAGATCTACACTTTTAGCAGTGGTGTCGTAAAAAGCCCTATCCATCACCACCTGCAAAATTCGCAGGCCGGGTAATTGAAAAGCCTTATCAAATTCGTTTGCTCTTATCAGAAGCCAGGACAATTCAACATGGCCAAAATTTAGATCGAGAAAAATGGATGTCCGCTCTTGAGCTTTACACTTAAAAAGAGGGAGGGATGGCAGAGAATGAAAAAAATATCATTTCGCCCATACAGAACGATTAACCAGCACTAGAAAAATATGAGCTGCCTGACCGTGTCAGATAAATGATTGCTGAGAATGGGTTAACTCTTTCCGCACTTTTTTGATAAATAATGTGAATGTCTGTGTTGAAAGATAGTCGTGCTCAGTTCATAAATAACCACTTCGGTTATCAATAAAACACAATTTGGCCGGTGAATTTGTTACCTTTAAGTATATGTTTAAGGTGTCTGCCGTAAATGAAAATCATAAATAAAAGGATAAGCTTATGATCTCTTTCTTTCGCCATGCCTGTGTTGCACTTGATCTCTCTGAAGCGAGCGATTTGATTATTGAGTGTGTCTCATCATTTCAAAATCTGGGCACTGAAAAAATTACGCTCGTTACCGTGTTGGCGGTGCCTTTTGAACAATTAGACTCTGAGTTTGATACGGTACAACAGCAAAAACAACTCGAGGATTATCAAAAGAAGCTGATTGAAGCCGGATTTGAAGTTGAGATTCAAATCAGAAAAGGTCTGCACTACTATCCGCCCACTGAAATACTGACGGCAGCAGATGAGGTTGATGCCGATTTTGTTGTAATCAGTAACAGAGGTGAAAGCAAAGTTGCTGAGCTTTTGTCGGGCAGTACAGCTTCAGAACTGCTGCAGCGATCTGAACTTCCTGTTTACCTGATTAATCTCGCCCTGCAAAAAGACCCTGAAAATGAAGATAAACGATCACTGAAGCTCCTAAGCCCCTGCAGCGAGGCAACAAAACATGTTCTGTACGCAACTGACTTCTCAGATGGAGCATATAGAACCTACAAAGTCCTAAGGGATATGGAGGGAGCCGGTATTGTGGAAAAAATTTCTATGATTCATGTGCAGGGACATCACGCAATTGCAATTAAAGACCCTGTAAGCCGTGAAAGGCTGACGGAGAAAAATCGCGAACAACTCGACCGTATACGAAACAAACTATCCGATAATACCAGGGAAGATACGGAGCTGATCATTACGTTTGGAACCCCGGCGAAAGAGATCGTTGACGCAGCCAGGGAGCGTAAAGCTACCATGATAATGATGGGAAGTCAGGGGAAAGGATTTATGGAGGAGCTGTTCCTGGGGAGCGTTAGCAATAAGGTTACCCGGCTTAGCGATACACCGGTCTTGCTGATACCTGCTGAACGCGAGGATGAGAAATCATAGAGACAAATAAACACTGGTGCATGACCTTCGTTGGTTATTGCAGCCTTAGTGAACTAGTTGGTAATTTCATAAACTGACTATAGTGTAAAATCCAAACGGTCATTGTACCCGGGTTGGTGCGCCCCTAAAACTTAAAAGAGTTTAGCGGATATGAATTTAAATGAGTGGAGAGGAAAATCAAGAAGCCTGCGCGACACACTTGCACCCGAACAGCTTCGCAGGTTTGAGGCGATGCTCAACCGGCGGGCAGATGCTATTGGTGAGGGATATCAATTACCCGTTGGCTCGCACTGGGTATATTTTACCCCGCTGCACCTTCAGTCGGACCTGACGGTTCAGGGGTATCCAAGAGAATCAGATCTGTTCCCGCCTATTGAACAAAAGAGCAGGCTATGGCTGGGTGGCCGCCTGCAGTTCAAAAAACCACTCATTATAGGAACACCGGCCACACGCTATTCAACAATTACGGACCTCAAGAAGGAGGGTGACGATCAGGAAAAAGTATACTTGTCTATCCAGCATCAGATAAGTTCAAAAGGCTCGGTTGCAATCGTGGAGGACCAGCATTTTCTGTACCGGCCGCCCATCGAAAAAGGTGCTCATCCCATCCGAACCAAGCCAATGGATATTGATCCGGACTGGGAAAAGAACACAACACCAGATTCCATTCTGCTCTTTAGATTTTCAGCTCTCACATATAATGCCCACCGCATTCACTACGATCAGGAATATGCACAAAATGAAGAGGGCTATCCGAACGTACTTGTACACGGCCCCTTGTTACTTTTACTCGCCATTGAATCATTTAAAAGCAAATTCGATGGAAAAGTGATTGAAGACATTGCCTATGAATTGAGAGGCCCGGTTTATCTGGGTGAACGAATAACCATTTCTGGCAAGAGTGTTGATAATCAGGAAACGGAACTTCGAATAACAGGTGATGAGAATAATATTGCACTTAAAGCGCGGGTGAAGTGGACGTATGATTGGTGATACGTGAGTCTGATAGATGAATATGAAAACACAATTTTTTACGGGCTATCCACTTTATTTTTTATACATTTTAAGACGCCTCTCTAACCAAATAATTAATGGAGATTAAAGTAAAATGCTAAATAGCTATTATAAACCGGCCCTCTTCTCTTTTCTGTTCACGTTCGCAGTTTCACTCTTTCTGCTGGCTTCTGTGACAACAACCCGGGCACAGATATTCGGCCATGGAGAAGAAATATCAAATCCTGATTACGAACACACTCACTTTCAGGAGTTGGAGTATCGCAATATCGGCCCGTTTCGCGGCGGCCGCTCTGTTGCTGTAGCAGGTCATGAAGATCAGCCGCATACCTATTACACCGGATTCACCGGTGGCGGAGTTTACAAAACTACAGATGGCGGAATTAACTGGCTCAATGTATCTGACGGATATTTCAAAACCGGGTCTGTGGGTGCTATTTCTGTAGCACCATCTAACGCAAACGTTATTTATGCCGGTATGGGTGAAACGTGTATCAGGGGGAATATGTCTGCCGGTGATGGAATGTACCGCACAGTAGATGGCGGGAAAACCTGGGAGCATATCGGGCTCGGGGAATCCCATTTTATAGGCGAAATTGTTGTACATCCAAAAAATGAAGATGTAGCATGGGTTGCCGTATTAGGCCATACCTTTGGCAATGAAGGAAATTCTGAGCGAGGGGTTTTTAAAACGACTGATGGGGGAAATAACTGGGAGCGGGTGCTTTATCAAAATGAACATACCGGCGCCGTTGATATTGAAATAGATCCGAACAACCCGCGCATATTGTATGCTACTCTTTGGGAAGCGTATAGAAATCCATGGGAAATGTCGAGTGGCGGCGACGGGAGCGGATTGTATAAAAGTACTGATGGTGGTGAAAACTGGGAAAATATATCACAGCATCCGGGATTGCCAAAAGGGATGTCAGGCAAGATTGGCGTTGCTATTTCACCTTTAAATTCAGACCGTATCTGGACCATCATCGAGAATGAAAATGGCGGGCTGTTCAGATCCGATGACGGTGGTGACACATGGTCACGCACCACAGCCGACCGTAATCTGCGCCAGCGTGCCTGGTATTATACTCATGTTGTGGCCGGTACAAACCACGAAGATGAAGTGTATGTACTAAATGTAGGTTTCTTCAAATCTACAGATGGCGGAAGCTCTTTCGATCGGATTGGTACTCCACATGGTGATCATCACGATTTATGGATTTCACCTCATGATGGTAACCGAATGGTTGTGGCCAACGATGGCGGCGGGCAGGTATCTTACAATGGTGGTGAAAGCTGGTCATCCTATTATAAATATGCCACGGCTCAGTTCTACCAGGTTATCACGGATAATCAGTTCCCCTATAGAATCTACGGAGCACAGCAGGATAACAGTACCGTTGGTATTTATAGCAGAACGGCGGGCAGCGGAATTACTGAGAGAGATTGGGCCCCTGTGGCCGGTGGCGAGAGCGGATACATTGCCCCTGACCCTGAAGATCCAAACGTCACTTTTGGAGGTAGCTACGGCGGATATTTCAATAAGTTCAATGACTTTACCGACCAAAGCGACCGCATAGACGTTTGGCCGGACAATCCAATGGGTGCCGGTGCGGAAGATCTGAAATACAGATTCCAGTGGACGTTTCCAATTTATATCTCTCCTCATGATCCTAACGTTCTGTATGCTACATCACAGTATGTCCATCGATCGACGGATGAGGGGATGAGCTGGGAAACGATTAGTGATGATCTTACCAGGGATGATAAATCCAGGCAGGGTGAATCAGGAGGGCCGATTACGAAGGATGATACCAGCGTGGAATACTACAATACCGTATTCACGTTTGCAGAATCAACAGTTCAGCCGGGGGTACTGTGGGCCGGTGCCGACGACGGGTTAATTCATGTTAGCCGTGATAATGGTGAATCCTGGACCGAAGTTACACCCGACGGAATGCCGGAAGCCATGGCAAGTATCATCGATCCTTCTCCACACAATCCCGGAACAGCTTACCTGGCAGCCACCAGATATAAGTTTGATGACTTTTCCCCGATGCTGTACAAAACTGACAACTATGGCCGAAGCTGGACCAGAATCAACAATGGTATCCCGGAAGGAGACTTTACCCGCGTGATCAGGGAAGATCCTAACAGGGAAGGTCTGCTCTATGCAGGAACCGAGACCGGGGTTTACGTGTCCTTCAATGACGGTGATAAATGGCAGCCGCTTCAGCTAAACTTACCTGCTGTACCTATCACGGACCTTACCGTGCACGCGAGAGACAAAGATCTGGTCATCGCAACTCAGGGCAGGTCATTTTGGATTTTGGATGACCTTTCGGTTCTCCACCAATTAAGTGACGACGTTAAAAACAGCGACTATTACCTGTTCAAACCAGAAACAACTTATTTGTATGGAAGTCACAGAGAAATAGGGCCGGGTGTAACGCTAGGTGAAAATCCCAAGGATGGTGTAGTCGTCTATTATAATCTTAACAGTGTACCGGACTCAGGAGTAAAACTTCGGTTTTTAGAATCGGATGGCACGGAAATCAGAACCTTTTCCAGTGAGGAGACACTCGAAGGTGAGGCGGTAGAGGAGTCGGATGAATTCTATGAAGAAGAACATAGTGTTCCATCAGATGTACTTACGTTGAAAGAAGGCAACAATACGTTTGAATGGAATATGCGATATCCCGGTGCGGAAGATATAGATGGCCGCCAGATTTTATGGTCCGGGTCAACAGCTGGTCCAAGTGCTATACCAGGCACCTATCAGGTACAGCTTCTTGTAGATGATGAGGTTGTTTCAGAACAGGATTTTGAACTCACCAAAGATCCGCGCATCGAAACGACACAGAAAGATTTCCAGGCCCAGTTTGATCTGCATCAAACCATTATTGCGAAGCTTGATACCACGCACAAAACAATTAATAGAATTCGAAATGTGCGAGCGCAAATAAATAACCTGAAATCGGATAATCCCGAAGATACAGAACTCGTAGAGCGTGCAGATGAAATTCTTGCAGTGCTTGAGGAAGTGGAGGGCGAACTGATGCAAACCAAAGCGGAATCTTTCCAGGATGTATTGAACTTTCCGATTAAGCTGAATAATAAACTAGCTTCATTAGCAAGCACAGTAGCTACTGGCGACGGCAGGCCCACTCAGCAGCAGTATGATGTTTATGCGGATCTTGCTGCACAAGTAGACGAGCAGTTTGAACGGATAGTTCAGGTTTTCCAGGGCGAACTTCCGGATCAGATCAGAGAAATTGAGCGAAGTTCTATTAAGCTGAACTGATTGAAGAAAAGGTGTCTCCCCTAAAAAGGGGGGGGATTTAGAGGGATGTTCATTGGATTTTTCATGAATCTGATAAGCATCCCCTTAATAACCCTTTTTATAAGGAGGACTCTTTAATTAATTATTTAATAATCACTGTCCAAAATTTTGCATTAGAAAGTACATAATCCCGATGAGCACCGCAGGTACGAAATAACGGCACAATCTTTTAAAAATTAGCCCTAAGGGAAAAGACAAAGTTTCTGCCTGGCCCGGATAAACCTGAGCTGTACGGCCTGTACCTTTGATCGGTAATATTCTCTATACCTGCACTCAAGCCAAGCGTCTCAGTAAACTGATACGTGGATTTGAAATTAAGTGTATACCACGCAGGCGAATATGTATTCCCATTGTTGTCCAGGGCATAGATTTCGGTCTTCCCTCTTTCACTTACGGCGAGGTCTCCATGAGACTTTTTGCCTTGAAATATCGTATTCAGTTCGAGTGTCAGATCGCTTGTCTGATATCGAAATCGGCTGATTCCAAAAAGCGGAGCTGCATGGCGTGATGGACTGGTTGAACCGTCATCCAGCTCTTCTTCTCCCACCTGGTAGTTTACATCAGTTAAGAAAGTAAATCCATTTGATAAATTTATTTCAAATCCTGCCTGAATACCGTAAACATTAGCTACGGCTGCATTTTGTAATGCCTGAACCCGGCTTAACGTGCCATCGTATACAATGCTGTCCTGGCCGCTTACCTGAAAGTCTCTGCGCACCATTGCATTGTTTAAAATGGTGTAGTACCCGCTGACATCAACTTTCACCCTATCGCTAAATCGTTTGGCAATCCCCAAATCAAAACTGTAAGCATACTCAGCTTCGAGATCTGCATTTGGCACTACAACAGAGCCAGGTTCAGAATCGAACACCTTGCCCACATCATCCACATTCGGTGACCGAAAGGCGGTGCCAAAATTTGTTTTAATTATCCAGCTTTCTTTGGGCTTGTAAACAACTCCAATACTTCCTGTGACTGCACCATTATCAATTTCAGCCATATCAAACGGAATTGGATAAAAGTCTGCATTACTGCTGAAATCTGCCTCTAACAAGAAGTGATTGTATCGTATTCCACCCTGAAGTGTAAGCTTGTCTGATTGTCTGTACTCATGGTTTAGATAGGCCGCAATAGATTGCCATATAGACTGAGGGTATCTGCTCGGCCCCGGCATAACGGTGTTGGGAGCAGATACACTATCAAAAATAATTTCGTACCTGCCGTTAGATGCTATATCATTTAAAACGTATTCTGTACCATAGTAAAGGGTGTTTTGGGAACCGATATTTTTGGTAAAATCAAGATTGGCAGAATAGGCGTCTACATTTTCAGTGCGCCTTTGTCGGGTGTTGTCATTAAAATTGCGGCTGATCCTGCTTTCTTCAAATGATTGATATGCCAATCTCAGGTTCATTTGATCGTACATGGCACTTCTTTTCGTCTGCCGCACAGACAGATTATTCATCAGCCATTTCTGGGGGCCATATTTCCATTCACCATATCGTGGGCTTCCGTCTCTTACTCTTTGATGCCGATCGTATCTTCCATAAGAGGATGTTTCAGAAAAGTGAAACCCATACTGCAAGTCCCAACTGTCGTTGGGCTTGAACCGTACTTTTTGCATCAGGTTGATTTGAGAGTAGGCACTGGGAATTTGCAACAAAGGATCATCCTGAGTAACGATAATATCGCGCCCATCCACCCTCTGAGGGTAGTACCTTTTTACGTAACCATCAGGGCCATTGCTGCCTTGTTTCAGGTGGTCATAATCCCAGTAACTGAAGCTCGACAGAAGAGCCCATTTATTCCAGCCAATATTAAAATCAAAATGTCCGGTTCGTTCGTTATTTGCAGAAGAATACCTAGTTTCTGCCTTACCTGTGATAAGTGGATTGTCTTCCAGCGTCAATTGCGGGTTCAGGGTTTGAAAACTCATGACCCCGCCTATAGCATCACTGCCATAAATAACTGAGCCCGGGCCAAACAGCACTTCGGTACTTTCGATGGCGAATGGATCGAGATTGATCACATTCTGGATATTACCTCCTCTAAAAATAGCATTATTCATCCGTACACCGTCGACGGTGTAAATGAGTCGGTTGGTTGCAAATCCACGAATCATAGGACTCCCGCCGCCCTGCTGGCTTTTTTGAATGAAAACTTTTCCTGTAACGCTCAGTAAGTCTGCAGCTGTCTGCGGATTTTGTAGGGTCAGCTCTTCAGGCGTAACGGAAACAATATTTAAAGGAATATTTCCTGACGATTGGCGCCATCTCGTAGCTGACACCACCAGCTGATCAAGGTTAAGAATTGACTTCTCCAGGGCTAATAAAAAATTTGATGCCCGGATTTGGCTAAAACTCAGAACTTTGGTTTTATAGCCGAGGGATCGTATCAGAATTGATTCTGCTCCCCTGAAGGGCGAAATATCTGCCTCGCCCTTTGCATTGGTTATGAGAGAGGTTTGGGAACTATCACTCATCAGCACAACACCTGTCAGGGGTTCTTTCGTATGCTGATCAATGATAGTTATTGTCTGGGAATGAGCAAGGCAGGTTACCCCAAGAAGGAAATACAGTGTAAAAATTACTTTCATTAATACTTGTTGATGCGATCTAACATAAATTCAACCTGCAAAGAAAGTATAAACTTTAAAGCAGAGAGTCTGATCTGTAAATATTTTTCAAGGAGGATTAATTTCCCTGGATGGCTAACCAGCAATAAATGTAGAATTGACTTAATAAACCTGGCTAAGACCGTAGCAGTGAAGTCATAAAATCTTATCTCTATATCGAGCGCGCACCTAATAATTTAGCCACGTCCGTTAGACGGTGCGTGAGAGAAATATTTGATAGGATTGGCATAGTGATTGTGTTGGTTTAGATTAGCGAAGGTATTAAAGGCCTTCACTGTTCTTATACCCATTTTTATATCGGAAGAAGCGGAGCATTTAGTTTGTTTCTATTTCTTCTTCTAAGAGCTCTAGAATAGCTAGGTTTGTCATTCGAAGTGGTTCTAATTCACTTAAAATATCTAATAGGAGTATACTGCGTGCGGCTAACAGGTTTTCAAATTTTGGATCGAAAATAAACGCTTGATAATCGTAACTGAAGGAAGATTTTGGGATTAAGCCTTTATAGTAAAAGACGGTATTTGAAATAGATATCCGATCTTCTAAATAAGGCACTAAATGTTCCTGGTATTGATTTACTGATCGCACTTGTTCTTCCGCTGAATCATCGACTAATGTTCCCCAAGAGAATAATAACACCTGTAGACTGTCTAGACCAATGAGATGTATGTCACCGGAAGATATACTGTTACTTAAAACTCCATTGGTGGGGTCGTACGTCCAAAACCAACTTACATTAGAAATAAGTGAATCTATTCGCTGTTTAGGAATGTCATTTTCACGATTTGCAATTACTTGTATTAGCTCATTGCTAGCATTCAAAGCTAAATTTTGGTAAAAAATAGCAGTATCAAGCTGAGCTAAGTTATTTTTAAATTCTAATCTCAAATCTTTTACCATCTCAACCCGCCGTGTTTCTTTCTTGGAGCTTTCAATAGTTGCGTTAACTTGAACGGCTATTAAAATTCCGATCACAACCAGCAGGATTTCCCCGATGGCATATAGCAGATATTTCGTAACTGACCCTGAAGCAATAAGCTTTTCCCGTACTCTTCTAAAAATTGTAATCATATCTTTCTCTATTTCAGACTAAAGACGTGTTTAAATTCAGTATTAGCAAGCAGAATAGTCATACTGGCTAAAATTCTTTCTCAATCGGGTATAAGAATGATGAGGAATCACCCTCATTAATTTCTTAATCTATTGACTTATAAATCTAGAAACATTCTGCTTTCCCGTTACGGAAAGAGCCGTTGCCGTGGATAACGACCAGCACTCGCTGATCGATCTGCAAGAGAAGGGCACTTTCCTACCAAACGACTACAAGACTATCGTCCGAGAGTACACTAATCAGGTGATCTTAATAGTCAAACAGACGTATAAGCTGGTGCCTAATGCCACGCAAATTGACCTGCTGCTCCGCGAGCTGGCGATGTGCGGCCATACGTTCCGCTTCAATAGGTAGCACTCCTATGTGGATAATAATAGGTTGCGTCTTTTATTGTTGTAGAATTGTACGAAATAGAGCCCATGCTGTTTAATAAGTGACGCCATTTCGATAGTAATATGATAGTAGTCACTACCATTTCTGTATTACTATTCCAGTAACCGGAGGAGAATCTATCAAATCAAGCATAACTTCCCGTTGTATTTCGTTTGATTAACCCCTAATTTTGTTGCCTATCAAAATCGGGACGTGGCTCAGTCCGGTAGAGCACTCGGCTGGGGGTCGAGGGGTCGCAGGTTCAAATCCTGTCGTCCCGACTAAAATTAAGCCTTCAAATAGCATTCAGGTGTTGTTTGAAGGCTTTTTTTGTTTTTGTATCCTAACCTATTCCAGCTCTTCGATGACCAGAAAAACCAAGAGAAACAAGGATTGCTTGTTTTTTTTTTTTTTTTTCTACTATGATTTGAATTAGTTTCGGCTAATTAAGAAAAGAATTATTCTTCATCTCGAAGACAGAGCCAAAAAATGCCATTTAGCAGAATTAACTATCTATTCGTTTGCTTAATCATTATGATTTTCTCCTCATGCGGCGATGAATCTGTAACAACTGCCACCTACTCCCTTAATGTAAGCGTCTCTCCGCTTGAAGGTGGTAATATCACTGGGGCCAGCGGAGAGTATCAGGAGGGTGAGACCGTGACTATAACTGCACTACCTAAAGAAGACTGGCTTTTCGAAAACTGGAGCGGTGCCGTGGAAACCACATCAAATCCATTGACCATAACAATGAATTCAGACAAGGCAATTACCGCAAACTTTGCAAAAATTACCTATTCACTGAACATCACGATTCTTGGAGAAGGAACAGTCGCGGAGAACATTGTTCAGCAAAAAATGACTGACTATGAATTGGGAACAGTTGTTGAATTAACGCCTGAGCCTTCCTCTGGATGGAGGTTTATTGAATGGCGTGGTGATTTAACCGGGGAAGAAAGCCCGGTGCAAATTATGATGGATGGGGTTAAAGACATTACTGCTGTATTTGATGTTTCAAACATTTATTTGGGAAACAACGGTGTTACCGTCATGTGTCCAAATGCTGAGGTCGGAGAAATTGGATTTATCGATAATGTACAGTACGAAGTTGTTGATGATGATTTACTAAGACTTCGAAAAAGCCAGGGAAGGGAATTATCTCAGCTATGTGTATCACAGGTTACAAGTATGAATGGCTTGTTTGAAGGGACTCAATTTAATCAGAGGATAGATAATTGGGATGTAAGTTCTGTAACTGATATGGGAAATATGTTTCGCGGCAGTCCATTCAATCAGGATATTGGAATTTGGGATGTTGGTTCGGTGATTCAGATGAATAATATGTTTGAGGAGAGTGAGTTCAATCAGCCTATTGGTCAGTGGGATGTCAGCAGTGTGGAAGATATGAGCGTTATGTTTAAAGACAGTCCATTCAATCGTGATGTAAACAGTTGGGATGTATCGTCCGTGACTTCTATGAGGTCGATGTTTAGCTATGAAGGGACTGACCCTGTATTTAACCAGCCCATCGGGAATTGGAATGTGAGCAACGTGACCGACATGAGCTACATGTTTTTCAATAATATTTTCTTCAATCAACCAATAGAAGATTGGGATGTAAGTAGCGTCACCGACATGAGTGGTATGTTTTGGGCGGAAGAGGGAAGCTTTAATCAACCGATAGGAAATTGGGATGTCAGCTCTGTAACAGCTATGAGAAAAATGTTTTCTGCTAATGGATTCAATCAGCCAATTGGCGACTGGGATGTAAGCAATGTTACCAACATGGAGGAAATGTTCTGGTATAGTCAATTCAATCAGCCGATAGGAAATTGGGATGTGAGTATGGTTACTAACATGGATGGTATGTTTCAGAACAGTCCATTTAACCAGCCAATCAACGGCTGGTGCGTCGATCAGTTCACAAGTGGAGAACCCTCGTTCTTCTCTGTCGGGAGCCCTCTCACCGAAGAAAATAAACCGGTTTGGGGTTCCTGTCCGGTAAATTAATTTTTCCAACCTTAACTATTCAACTCGAGATTATGGATTATAGAATAATCGGGGTTATTCTTTTATGCTTTTCTACTTTATTTATTGTGTCGTGTGGAAGTAGCACGAGTCCGGAAATCGGATTCTCCTTAGATGATAACGGTATCACAATCGTGTGTCCGGGAGTTGCTCCGGGCGATAAAGGGATTGTGAATGGCATCGAATATGAAGCAGTTGATGAAGACATGCTTCGATCACGAGTAGGTTTAGAGAACGATCTTTCAGCGCTCTGCACAACGCCTATTATAAGTATGGAAGCCTTGTTTGCATCGCGAACCACATTTATACAGGACATCGGCTACTGGGATACCAGGAATGTTACAGATATGTCAAGACTATTTACTGGATCAGCAGCAAGTAATTTTAACCATGATATCCGACACTGGAATACTGCCAATGTTACGACCATGTGGCGGATGTTCAGTGATGCACATTCCTTTAATCAGGATATAGGGAATTGGAATACAGGGCGTGTCACAGATATGGGTGGTATGTTTGCTGGCGCAACTGTTTTCAACCAGGATATTGGCGATTGGGATACCGGAAATGTAACTACTATGTTTGGTATGTTCTCATTTGCGAGTGCATTTAACCAGGACATCAGCGGCTGGAATACCGGTAATGTTGAAAAAATGGGTGAGATGTTTCAGCTTGCAACCTCATTTAATCAAGATATTGGGACATGGGATACAGGTAAAGTAACGGATATGAATAGACTGTTTAGTGTCGCTGAATCTTTTAATCAGGACATAGGAAACTGGGACAC
>Ga0209942_1000957_pt1 | contig 16374 bp, 9 predicted proteins | sample SalPonR1_A_D2_MG_FD_185695 | JGI IMG/M metagenome (GOLD analysis project Ga0209942, IMG submission 185695) | Salt pond soil microbial communities from South San Francisco under conditions of wetland restoration - Salt Pond MetaG R1_A_D2_MG... ... | reverse complement strand
ACTCTGAGAAATCTTTCGATGTTGAGAGCAAGATTATAGACACGCATGAGAATGAAATCTGGACGCGCGTTGTGGGTGAACCGGTTTTCTCAGATGGAAAGTGTATTCGGGTGTATGGAAGCATTCAGGATATTGATGACAGAAAACGTGCCGAAGAGGCTGTTCGCGACAGTGAGCGACGTTTCAGTTCGTTGATCTATGGCAGCGAAGACCTTTACGCGATCGTCGATCGAGAGGGAAATTACGTATACGCCGCGCCGTCTGCGAAGCGGGAACGTATCCTGGGGATAACAGACAAAGAAGCCATTGGTAGAAACGTATTTGAATACGTACCAGAGGATAGACGAGAAGAGTTGCTTAATACGTTGCAGAGCCTCAACCCCGACGAGCACAAAGATGTTGGAGTAGTGAAGGTGAGAAACCTGAAGGGAGAAACGAGGTGGCTTGAGACAACCATTATCAACTTATCTGAAGATTCTGCCATTGGCGGTTATGTTATCAATACCAGGGACGTCACTGAAAGAGTTTTGAAGGAGAACCGAATTCGTGATATCATTGAACACAGTACCATCATTTTTTATAAACACGATACCGATCACCAGGTTACGTATATCAGTCCCCAGGTGGAAGATATATTTGGGTACAGCCAGAAAGAGGCGAAACAGAAGTGGACAGAGTTTGCCACCGACCACCCCGCTAACGAAGTGGGTTTTAAACACACTCTGAAAGCGATTGAAACAGGGGAGAGACAGCCAACTTACGATTTAGAGCTCAGGAAAAAAGATGGTGACAAAGTTTGGGTGCGGGTTAACGAGGCGCCGATCGTTGAAGATGGAGAGACAAAGGCAATGGTTGGTTCCCTTACCGATATTACGAAGCAGAGAGAGTATGAGGAAGAGTTAAAGGAGATGTCGATGGTTGCGGCTAAGACAACAGATGCAATCATCATCACAGATACAGAAGAGCAGATTACCTGGGTTAATAAATCTTTCGAGGATCTTACGCAGTATACCCTGGAGGAGGCCTTAGGTGAAAAACCAGGTGAACTGCTTCAGGGAGAAAAATCCAGCCAGGCATCGAAGAACCGCATGAGGGATGCAATAGACCGGAAAGAATCGGTAACGGAAACCATTCGTAACTATTCCAAAGATGGAACTGAGTACTGGCTTGAATTAACGATTGACCCGCTTTTTAATGAGAATGATGAATGTACCGGGTTTATTGCCATTGAAAGAGACGTTACCGAAAAAATAAAGAGACAGGCAAGGCTCCAGGAAAGCCTGGAACGGTATCAAGTTGTATCAAAGGCAACAAGCGATACAATTTGGGAATATGATATCGAAACCGAACAGATTCAATACAACAATAATATTTTGGATGTGTTTGGTTACAGCGTTGCAGAAGTTGATAATGCAAAACAGTGGTGGGAAAAAAATATTCACCCGGAAGATCGCGAAAGAGTTTTTGAAGCATTCGAAGATTATATTGCAAACGGTGACGAACGTTTTCATCTTGAGTACAGGTTCCGCTGTGCTGACGGCTCTTACAAGTATGTGCTGGATCGAGCCTACATCGTTACTGATGATTCCGGTGCCCCGAAACAGGTGATCGGAGCCATGCAGGATATCACCGAACGTAAAAATTATATCAAGCGACTAAAACAAGAGCGAGAACGCCTGCAAGAAGCGCAGCAAATTGGGAAAATTGGGGATTGGGATTTTAGTGTGAATACCGGGGCTATTTTTTGGTCCGATCAGATGTACGACATTTATGGCAGAAATCCTGCATTGGGACCCCCCACATACGAAGAGTTAAGAGAATATTATCCAACCGATTTTGAATATCATGATGGCATTATAAGTGAGGCCATTGAAAATGCAAAAGACTACGAATTTGACATCAAAATTCGTACTGATAATGACATCGAAAAATATGTGTATGCAGAAGGATACACAGAAGTTGATGAGCAAGGTCAGGTTATCAAACTTCACGGTATTGTGCAGGATATCACTGACCGAAAAAAAAGGGAATTAGAGATAGCAGCCAGAGAAAAACAAATTCGTGCAGTTATTGACAATATTGAAGGAACCTTATATCGGTATGTTTTAAGGCCTGATGGTTCTGATGATATGGTCTATATAAGTAGCGGTATTGAAGATCTGCTTGGAATTACTGCTCAACAAGCAAAAGATAGCACCGAAATATTATGGGAATTAATTGATAGCAGAGATTTAGAAGAGTTTAAAGACTCCGTTGAAACATCTGCGGAAACACTGGAGCCCTGGTATCAGGATTTTCGAATTGAAACCCCTTCGGGTGAAAAAAAATGGCTTCGGGGAACAGGGCGGCCCGAGCGATTAGACGATGGAACTATTCAATGGAATACACTAATCACAAATATAACAAAGGAAGTTCAGCAACAAGAAATCAATGAAACGCTTGTGCAGGAGGTTCATCACCGGGTAAAAAATAATCTTGCAATTATTATAGGGTTTCTCGATTTACAGTTACATGAACTTCCTGAAGATAGCCGGGAACGGTTATCTCTTGAACGAGCCATCAACAGAATCTATTCCATTTCCCAAGTTCATAAGCTATTATATGAAGGATCAAATTTCAGTGAAATTAATGTTGCTGAGTATCTTGAGAGCTTAAAAACACACGTAACAAATACCATGAATCTGAAATCGGCGATTACCTTTGAAATTGACGCCGATGATTTGCAAATGAATGTAAATGAACTTACACCTCTGGGTATGCTTTTGAATGAATTAGTGACCAATTCCGTAAAATATGCTTTTGAGGGTAAAAAGCATGGATCTATTGCAATCAAGATTTCGAAAGATAACAATACCTACCAGGTATACTATAAAGATGACGGTATAGGTATTGAAAAAGCGACATTTGAAGAAACACAAACTTCTGGACTTAATCTTGTGAAGATCCTTTTAGCTCAATTGGAAGCAGAATATCGTTTGTTAGACCAGGATGGTTTTTCGCTTCTAATTACATTTAAGGAAAAAACGAAAGGTGCTCACGGGAATTTAAAGGTATAAATTCACCGAGAAATTTTTCTTCTGTTAGCTATGAGGATAGACCCAGTACTTTGATGTTTTTTCATCATGAGTGCCTGTAACGATATACATAGATCTCCTTATATGGGTCTGACCGTCGTACAAGGCTTTAAGGAATGAATCTTAAAACCGATCGTTCATCGACCCCTAACTTTAAGCTGCCCAGTTACTACACCCGTTTAATGTAAACGGGCCATTATGATCAGGCCCGCTTTTTTCGGTAACCAATCAGGTCTAAACTCACTCAACCTTAATAATCATGATCGGTCGGGGGGTGTCTGCATCGTCACAAGAATTTCCTGTCATTGTAAGTTGGTAGCTTCCGGGGTCAGCATTTTTTTTGATCTTCAGCTTTACTTCTTTTCCATTAGCAGGCACTGTTAGTGGTAAATCTTTAGAGAATTTAGATCCATCACTGGAATCGATCGTATATTCTGAACCATCTGAAGAGTGAAACTTTATATCTGCTTTTTTTTCGACCACTGTTTCGACATTACATCCACTAATTTCTACTTTATCTGCCATAATTACTCACCTTATGTTTAATGTTTGATTGATTTATTGTTGGGGTTGGTTTTTCTCTACCATTTTCTGAAAAGCGGGGTCTTCTCTCAGCGCAGCAATTTCCGGATCAGGATCGTTATTGATTTCCTCTGCCGGATAACCGTTTTCAATCGCTCTGCCGATCCACTCCAGGGCACTCTGTCGATCACCAAAATACTCCAACATTTTGCCTATATTCACCTGAATATCAACTTCACCGGGCTGCATGTTTATCACACGGTTTACCATCTCTTCTGCACGCTCTTCATCCCCAAGTTCATTGTAAAATCCGGCCAGGTTAATAATTAGCCGGGGGTCTCTGGGATTGACTTCCAGTTGATTTTCAGCCAGTTCTTTTGCCCTGCGTACCGCTTCTAATGACCTGTCCGTTTGAGGCGGATCTGAATAGGTATAGGCACTCGCAAGGTTAGACCAGACTACATAGTCAGAGTCATTTAATTCCAGCGCTTTGGAGTACATTTCAGCGGCTTCATTATATTTCCCTTCGTAGTAATACATGGTGCCCAGGTTTGAATAGACCCCATAATTCGGTTCAATTTCAACGGATTTGTTGAACGCCCGCAGGGCATCCTCCGGACGATTCAAATAGTAATAGACCGCTCCCAGGTTACGGTATGCAGACGCGTTATTAGGGGTCAGCTCCGTAACATTCTCAAACTGCTCTGCGGCCTCTTCGAAACGGCCATTGCGGGAGTAGAAGACACCTAGCTCCGCATAACCGGCCCAAAACCCCGGCTTTGAGTTGATGGCGGTTATATATGTAGATTCTGCTTCTTCAGTACGTCCCTGGGCCATAAATGCTCTGGCCCTGGCTCTGTACGCCTCACCGTTTTTGGGATCGAGGCTAAGAGCCCGGTCAAGCTGTTGGTGAGCCATTTCGTACTCCCCCTTTTCAATGAGTAAAACTCCATAGCTTGTATAAATCGGAGCAAGCCGATCTTCAAGATTCAGGGCTTTTTGAATATTTGAAGTGGCAGGTTCCAGCCAGTTTATATCCTCTGTTCGTCTGAACTTGAATATATATGCATCGCCAATAGCAGCATATGCTAATGAAAAGTTTGGGTCCTCCTCCAATGCTCTCTCAAATTGGTCAATGGCCGCATCGATCTCTTCTATTTGATCGAAACGCTGCAGATGACCCAGTCCCCGAAGGTAAAATTCATAAGCACCGGGTGCTGTCGTCTGACCTGCGGTAAGAATGGTTCTCGCTTCCGGCTGAATGTCGATATCGAGCATACTGGCAAGGTTAAATACAGCATTATCCTGCAGTGTGGATTTTTCAATAAACAGATCATCGATCACCATTGAATCGATCTGTCGTAATGTAACCGCGTCTATCAGGTTGATTGTAACACGCACGCCCTGGCCCAATTGTTGTACACTACCGGTCACCACTAAATTTACTCCAAACGAAGCACGCGCCTGTGAGGCGCTTTGAATATCCATCGACCTCGTTTCACTTGCAGGAACTACCAGGTACTGGTCCTGAAACTGCTCTAACTGTGAAAGTTTACTGGTTATGGTTTCAAGCAGGCCATCGGCAAACGCCCGGTTATTAGGGTCATCGCCAATATTTCTGAAAGGAAGAACCGCGATCTCTTTTGAAGCCGGCAGGATTTGACCGGAAAAATAGGATGCCGTTACAGACTGAAAAGTCGGATATATCCATATCATCGTAAGCGTAACAAATAAAATCAAGGCTGTAGCAGCGAGAGCATAGATGAATGTTCGATTATTTTTCTCTCGTTTTCTTTTTTTATCCGGCAAAGAATGAATCGACAGTGACAAATCACTTTTCTGATCCAGAGACAACGTGTCATCCTTCAGGGCTTCAAGGAAATTTTGGAGCTCGGCCATATCCTGAAATCGATTATCAGGATTTTTTTCAAGGGCTTTCGTCAGAATCCATTCGAGCTCAACGGGAAGATCAGGATTTACTTTTGTGATGGGTTCCGGATCTTCATTCATAATCGAGTAGAGCTGGGCATGAGAATAGACGCCTTTAAATGGATGAACCCCTGCGAACATTTCATACAGCACAATTCCCAATGAAAATATATCGCTTCGGTGATCGATGGCACTGGAGCTAATCTGCTCAGGCGACATATACCCTGCTGTACCCAGCGTGGATCCGGTTTGCGTCAACTTGGATTGGCCCGATAGCTTGGCAAGGCCGAAGTCAACAATTTTTACCATGCCCTGGTCCGTAATCATGATATTACCGGGTTTAATATCACGATGGATAATGTTATACCGGTGAGCGCAGCTTAACCCTTTCGTCATTTGAATGGCAAAATCTAAAGCCTCTTCATAGCTGATCGAACTCTCTTTCAGGTGAGCTTCCAGTGTTTTGCCATCATAATAGGCCATGCTGATGTACAATTTTCCATCTTCAGTTTCACCTATTTCGTAAATCGTACATACATTTGGATGATCCAGTGCAGACGTCGACTTAGCTTCCTGGATAAACCTTTTATTGGCCATATTTTCGGCCCGGACATTAGGCGACAAGAGCTTTAAAGCAACGTGGCGATCAAGCTTTGTATCCTTCGCTTTATAGACAACTCCCATTCCCCCTTCCCCAAGCTTTTCCAGGATCGTGTAATGTGATATGGAAGTTTCTTTCATAATGAGTAATCTTTTATTTGAAACTGGACAGAGGTGACCTGAACCCACCTGCTTTACAACGTATCCGGACTACCCACCAGTGAATCTATTATACGTTATTTTCCTCACGGATGCTATCATTTGGGGAGGCAGCGCCTCTTAAAGGGTGATAATTGGGCATTGCCCACATAATTGAAAACCCTGTGAGTCTAAAAATTTATTCCTTGTTGATGTGAATAGTAAACAACGAATATTCATCGCTCTTTGATTCAATCTCAAACTGCCTGCCATGTGCTTTTCAAAATCGTTAGTAATACTACTAAGCCCCGGCCGGGTCCCCGCATTCCGTGAATTGAGAGATTCACAAATTCTATTGGGAGTGTCTTTTTTCACATATTTTTAAAATTTTACTGGGTTCATATCGCCTAAAACATTATCGCAGTTGTGCTTATGTCGACAGCAATCGGAATTATTGTCGTTTCAGCTCTGTTTAATAAGTAATCAAGAAAAATATTAACCGTTCAAATTAAGAGATAATAAGATGGCTGAAACATCCAATATACAAGAAGTGAATGCAAAAGAGTTAAACGACGAATTAAACAGTAACAATCGGCCGGTACTGATTAATGCCCTTGACGAGGAAGACTATATGGCGAAGCGCATACCTGGATCCATTAATGTACCGGCAGATAAAGCAACTGTAATCAAATCCGTTATTCCAGACAGAAGCCAAGATATTGTAGTTTACTGTGCAAATAGTGATTGCACCGCTTCTCCCCAACTTGCAGGAAAGTTAACGGATCTGAATTACGGGAATGTACGTGATTTTGAGGCCGGAATTGCCGGTTGGGAACGTGCTGGCTATAAGCTTATCGGAGCCGAAGCATGAATTTCTTCATATACCTTATCTGAAATAGAAGATAATAGGCAAAACAGAAGCAAGTGTCTTCTGTTTTCCATACTGGTATTATTTAAATAGACAATCAGATTCAATCACAGGTTTATGCGCTCCAAACTAGCTGCATTATCGGTCCACCTTTTCACTGCTTCAGGAGCCATTCTTGCACTGTGGTCGCTGTTATTAATCATAAGGGGAAATGCACAGGGCTCAATAGCCGTTCTTGCACTGGCTGCGATAGTTGATTCTGCAGACGGCACGCTTGCCCGGCGAGTGGATGTAACTACCCATACGCCAAATATTGATGGCGCACTTCTAGATAATATCGTAGACTATCTTACCTGGGTTTTTTTGCCGGTTGTCTGGGCCTATTACTTCCTGGATGTTCATTTCGTGATAGGTTCGGTTGTTTTGCTCAGCAGTCTTTTTGGATTCAGTCACAAACAGGCAAAAACAGAGGAGCATTTCTTCAGAGGCTTTCCATCCTACTGGAATTTTGTTGTTCTCTACCTCTATGTACTCGGCGCCGGCCCACTCACTTCATCCCTCGTCATTTTCGCTCTATCAGCAATGATACTGATGCCCGTCAAATTCGTATATCCCAGCCGAACTGAGCAGTGGCAAACCGTTACCCTGATTCTTTTTATTCCATATGCTCTGATGCTCGGGTCCATGCTGATTTACATGGAAAATACGCCGCTGATGGTCACGGTTCTATCGTTCTACTACCCCATATACTATGTTGGGATTTCAATTCTCTTATCAAGATCAAAAGATTGATTGACCATTGTGAGGTTTTAACGACCCTCACTTTTACCATCATGAAGCCACGTTGAACGGGACGCTATCCGATATCTTTAAACCTGTTTACAGCATTCTCCAAAGAGCTTTTAATATCCTCTACAGCATCTTCTGTATCTGTTTGAAGTTCCTTCCAGGATTCCTCTCCGGCTTCTTTTATATCATCGAGCTGATACTCTGCTTTCTGCTTTTTAGCACGAAGATTTTGGATCTCATTACTGATCTCCTTTTTGGCATCTGCGCCCGCTTCCTGAGCTTTTGCCTCCAGTTTTTCGATTTCGGCATTCCACTCTTTCAGTTTTGCAGCCATTTCGTCGATGTATTCTTGCCTCTCCATAAAAATATATTTAAAAATTTAAAATTGAATTAATTCGACATTCACTCTATATATATCAATGAATTTCTACCTCTGTACATTCCAACTCAGGCAGTTCCGCCTATAAAAATGATAACAATATGAACCTATTTGATCGTAACGAAACTCTTAAAGAGCTTGGTGAATTCGGCCTGATTGAACGCATAGCCGGTCTGTTTGAGCCGGACACCGATAAGGACTTTACAGGGATAGGAGACGATTGCGCAGTCATAAAAAATGACGCAAGCTACTCAACACTGATTACAACCGATATGCTGCTGGAAGGTCGCCATTTCCGGAGAGAATGGAGTTCAGCCAAGGATCTTGGATATAAATCACTTGCCGTGAATTTAAGTGATATTTCTGCCATGGGAGGGAAGCCCCGATATGCGCTATTAAGTATCGGCCTTCCATCTGATACTGACCCGAACTGGCTTGATGGCTTTTTCAGTGAGGTTGCCAGGCTTTGTGAATCTTATGGAGTAAAATTGATTGGCGGTGACACAGCAAAAAGCAGCTCCATTATTATCAACTATACGGTTTTGGGATCTATAGAGCATCAAAATATTTTATGGCGTTCTGCCGCAAAGCCGGGGGATAAAATCGGATTGCTTGGTAAGGTGGGAGAGGGCGGAGCCGGACTCCGATTACTTGAAGAATCGCACAGTAAAGAGGTTCCGTCTCACAAAGATCTGATCAAATCCCATAACAGGCCCTCCATCTACGTAAAAGAAGCTGTATTTCTCGCCGATTCAGGAATCGTCCATTCAATGATCGATGTCTCTGATGGTATCCAATCTGATGCCGGTCATATTGCAAAACAGTCGGGTGTGTCTTTGTCGATACATACAAATACGCTTCCTGTTAGTAAACAACTTATTGACGTGTGTGATAAATTTTCCTGGTCTGTGGAAGAGATAGCTCTGACGGCCGGTGAAGACTACGCCCTGATGTTTACTTTTGATTGTGAAAAGGAAGATACACTGAAAGCTAAGCTTCAGGACTCTTTTCCCGAAACCGATTTCACTGTTATCGGTAAAGTTACAGAGGGAGATGCAGATGTCAGGTTCTTCAAGAATGGTGAACCGTTTGAACTTCATCAGCACGGATTTGATCAGTTTAAAACTGCCTAACAAATGCGTCGGGTTATCCGTCCGTAAATATAATACTGCAGAAACCTTCCCGGGCCTCTGTCTTTACTGAATATATTTCATTTTTATTCGCCTAGAAGAGCTTTGTATGGATCCTCAAGAGCGTTACAGATGAATCGAAGAAAGCGGGCGCCTTCCGCACCGTCAATCAAGCGATGATCGTATGAAAGATTGAGAGGCAGCCGGGGCCGTGGCTGAAAATTACCCTCAGTGAAAACGGGTTTCACGGTAATTTCAGAGGCACCGAGAATCGCCACATTCGGATGATAGATAACCGGTGTGAACTGTGTGCCACCGATGCCACCCAAATTGGATATTGCAAAATTTCCTCCGTCCATGTCGCCTGCTGAAAGTTCTTGATTACGGGCTTTTTCGGCAACTTCGGTAACCTCTGCAGCAATATCGATAATCGATTTTCTATTTACGTTTTTTATTACAGGCATCAGAAGCCCGTTTTCTGTATCTACTGCAACGCTGATATGAACATACTTTTTAAAGATTACCTCTCTGTTTGCCATATCGATACTGGCATTAAATTTCGGAAACTGATGCAGTGCACCTGCAATCAGTTTAATCAACACAGTGGTGATGGTGAGTTTTCCTCCTTTCTCCTTAGCTTTTGATTGATGCTCATCGATATAATTCTGTATATCTCCGACATCCGCTTCATCGAATTGCGTAACGTGCGGGATCGCCTGCCATGATTGAGTAGTTTGTTTTGCAACGGCCTTTCTGGTTTCCGAAAGCGGCCGGCGTTCAACCTCTCCCCACTTGCTGAAGTCGGGGATTTGCGTACCGGACTGCGACTCAGGTTCAGCCATTCCCGCATATTTCCTTACATCATCTTCGGTTATCAAGCCTTCAGGTCCGCTACCCTTTATCTCGTTCAAATCCACTCCTTGTTCCCTGGCCAGGCGTCTGGCGCCCGGGGCAGCCGGTAGCTCTTCGTGCTCCTGCTCCACCTCTTTTGATTCCTTTTCTATTTTGTCTTTTCCTGATAGCTGCTCTACTTTCTCTTTTTGCCCGTCCTCTTTCTTCTCTTCTCGCTCTTCAGCCTCTGTTTCCTCCTTCGTCTGCTTCGTATCTTCGTCTGATTTATGCTCCTCTTTCTGCTTCTCTTGCTCTTTTTCAGCCCTGTCTTCATCCTCGTCTGAATCTTTCTCCTCGAGCAGCAAGATCACATCTCCCGTTTTGATTTTATCACCCTCTTTCACTTTAACCACCTCAACAACCCCCGCCTCCGGTGAGGGAACCTCGACGGTAGCTTTGTCACTTGCCACAGCAATAATGGAATCTTCTTCGCTAATGGTATCTCCTTCTTTCACCATTACTTCAGTAACTTGTCCTTCATTAGCATCTTCTGAGAGCTTTGGCAGTTTTATTTCTTTAGACATGGTGCATTTATTATGGTTTTAAATTATCAGGATGTTCTGGGATTAAGCTTATCAGGATTAATGCTCAAATCTTCCGCTGCTTTTTCAAGAACCTCTTTATCTATTTTGCCATCGCGAACCAGCTCATATAGAGCGGTAAACGCGATATAACTGGCATCCACTTCAAAAAACCTTCTCAATTCGCCAACCGTATCGCTGCGCCCAAAGCCATCGGTGCCCAATACACTCGTTTCACCCGGAAACCACTTTGAAAGAGTCAGCGGAATAGCTTTCACATAGTCTGAGGCAATTATATAGGGCCCATGGGTTCCATCCAGCGCAATTTCTATATGAGTTTTTGTTCGGTTGAGCCGGCTCTTACCGTGATTTTCCCGCTCTGTGTCGATGGCATTATCGTAGAGCGCTTTGTAGCTCGTGATGCTCCAGACATCCACTGGAATATCATAGTCATTTTCCAATATATCAGAAGCTTTAAGCACCTCCTGCATGATGGCCCCGCTTCCAAATAGATGAGCTTTTTTATCGCTCTCTTCTATTTCTGATTTCCTGAATCGGTACATACCGTTGGTTATATAAGCTTCAATATTTTCGGGAGCATCCGGCTTGGCAGGCATCGGATACACCGATTTGGTTACCGTGATATAATAGGAGAGGTCCCTTTTATTCACGTACATCTCTTCAATACCGTTTTGAACAATCACGGCTACTTCATAAGCAAATGCAGGATCATACGCCCGGAGTTTCGGAAATGCAAAAGCGTACAGATGGCTCTGGCCGTCCTGATGCTGTAAGCCTTCACCCGGGAGAGAGGTTCGTCCTGCAACTCCGCCTATATAGAACCCTTTTGCCCCCGCATCAGCTGCGGCCCATGCAAAATCCCCTATACGCTGAAATCCGAACATCGAATAGAAAAAGAAGAACGGAATCATATTGATTCCAAGATGATTATAAGCCGTTCCGGCAGCTATAAATGACCCCATACAGCCCGCCTCTGTGATCCCCTCCTCAAGAATAGTTCCCTCTTTTTCCTCGCGGTAATACATCAGGCTATCCTGATCTACAGGCTCATATTGCTGACCCTTAGGTGCATAAATCCCGGCCTCCCGAAAAAGCGACTCCATTCCGAACGTTCGTGACTCATCAGGGATAATTGGAACAATGTGCTCACCAACATGTTCATCCTTGAGCAGCTTGCCCAGAATCTGAATCACCACCATGGTGGTGGCAACTTCATCTTCGCCTGAACCTTCAAAATACTCTTCGAATATAGCCGAATCAGGAGGATTAAGTGGCTCTGCCCTGTCGTCTCGTTTGGGGATAAGTCCTCCTAATTCCTTTCGCCGCTCTTTCAGATACTGAATTTCATCACTCTTTTCTCCGGGTTTAAGAAAGGGAACATCTTCTATCTCATCGTCTGTAACAGGAACGTTGAAAAAGTCACGGAAATGTTTCAGCGCATCGATATCCAGTTTTTTCTGCTGATGTGCAACATTGCTGGCTTCACCGCCCTCACCCTGGCCATAACCCTTTACGGTTTGTGCCAGAATCACCGTGGGTCCGTCTTTGTGTTCGCTTGCCTTTTTGTAGGCGTTGTAAATCTTCACGGGATCATGCCCGCCTCTTTTCATCTTCGAGAGCTCTTCATCTGAGTATGGCTCCGCCAGTTTTTTCAGCTTTTCGTTACGTCCAAACAGATCCTCTCGAATATATGAACCGTCTGAGTATGCATACTTCTGAAGTTGACCATCCGGCAAGTTTGTAAGTTTCTTTGCCAGGATTCCGCTATCATCTTTTTCAAAAAGCGGATCCCAGTCGCTACCCCAAAGCACCTTTATCACGTTCCAGCCTGCACCTTTAAACTGTGCTTCGAGTTCCTGTATCACCTTGCTATTACCACGGACAGGTCCATCGAGGCGCTGTAAATTACAGTCGATCACAAACGTCAGGTTGTCAAGATTCTCTCTGGCAGCCAATGCCAGGTCTCCGATAGATTCCGGCTCATCCATTTCACCGTCACCAAAAAAACCCCATATCTCAGGCAGTTTCTCCTCGGTAATTCCTCTCTTTTCAAGATACCTGTTGAACCTGGCCTGATAAATGGCCATAAGAGGAGCCAGCCCCATGGAAACTGTTGGGTTGCTCCAGAAGTCCGGCATCAGATGTGGATGTGGATAAGAAGACAGCCCGCCCTCCTCAGAGAGCTCCCTCCTGAAACTAACCAGGTCTTGTTCTGAAAATCGCCCTTCCAAAAAAGCCCTGGAATAGATTCCGGGAGATGCATGCCCCTGAAAATATACGATGTCGGGCAGTCCCCGGTCTGAAACTTTAAAGAAATGATGAAACCCTGTCTCAAGCAGGTTGGCAATAGAGCCGTATGTTGAGATATGTCCACCAATACCTTCATTCTCCCGGTTTGCGCGGACAACCATCGCCATTGCGTTCCAGCGGACTAGAGCCATCAGTTTCTCCTCAGTATCCTCATTGCCAGGATACTCCGCCTCATCTTCTGGACGAATGGAGTTTACATAAGGAGTCGTAAATGGATCTTTTCCTTCGATACCATATTTATTGGCCTCTTGTTGTAGCAAAGTAAGCAGGTCCTTCACACGCTCCTCAGATCTGTTATCCAGCACCCATTTTAAGGATTTTAACCACTCTCTATTTTCAACCTCTATGCTGTTATCTCTATCTTTACTCATAAAAATATATTTTCAGTTTAATTAGAATATGGTTTCTCATTTAACACGCTCTGATCTGATTTGAAAAAGTACATTCACAGAATAATTTTACCGGGTTATTCATCTATTTTTTTTCTCTCTTCTCTTCAAGAAACTGTCTGAATTCATCCTCCTCCATTACCTCTACATCTAAATCCCGGGCGTCATCCAGTTTTGAACCGGCTCCTGGTCCTTTTACAACGTAATCCGTTTCACTGCTCACGCCGGACGTCGCTCTTCCTCCCAAACGCTCTACCATCTCTTTCACCTCATCACGGCTCCAGTTCTCCAGCTGGCCTGTAAATACAAATTTCAATCCTTCCAGGGTCGAATTTTCTTTCTTTGCATATGGATTTTCAAGTCTCACTCCCGCATTTACAAGATCGCTAATCGTTTCCAGGTTTATCTTTTCATTGAAAAATGTGATTAAAGACTTTGCAACTTCAGGGCCAATCTCATCAATCTCTCTGAGCCCGGATTCACCTGCATCCTTCAGATCTTTCAGGGTAGCAAAGTTCTCTGCCAGCACCCTTGCCATATGGTTTCCCACGTGGGGAATGCCTAATGCATACAAGAAGCTATTCAGCTTCCGGTTTTTGCTTTTCTCAATTTCATCGAGAAGGTTTTGGGCTGACTTTTCCGCATAATCATCCAGTTTTTTCAGCTCTTCTTTATTTAAATGGTACAGATCTGGTGCTTGCTCAATAAGTCCCTGATCCATCAGTTTTTTTATTCGCTTCTTGCCGAGCCCTTCAATATCCATCCCCTCCTGTGAAACGAAGTGCTGTATACGTTCCTGAACTTGTGCATTGCATCGTAGATTGGGGCAGTGAGTTTGTTTTTTATCCTCGCTCATCACCACTCTGGATCCGCATACCGGGCATTCTTCCGGCATACTGAATTCTTTTTCGGATCCGTCACGACTGTCATTGATGGATTTAACCACCTGTGGGATAACATCACCTGCCCTTTCAACAATCACCTTATCCCCAATGCGGATATCTTTTTCTTCTATTTCGCGCTGGTTGTGGAGGGATGCCCTGCTAACCACCACCCCGCCAATATCCACCGGCTCAAGATGTGCAACAGGCGTGAGCTTGCCAGTCCTTCCAACCTGCACCTCTATTTTCTTAATTACGGTCGATTCTCTTTTAGGCGGGAATTTCCAGGCAATGGCCCAGCGCGGATTACTGGAGCGTTCTCCAAGGATATCCTGATCATCCATACCGTCTGCCTTACAAACCATTCCGTCAATTTCATACTCCAGGTCTTCACGGCGTTCTTCCAGCTCCCCGTAATAGTCGAACACCTCATCGATGGACTCACACTGCCGGTTCAGTTCATTGTTCACTTTCAGTCCCCAATCGGGAAGGCTTTGAAGCACTTCCCATTGTGATTCAAAGCCATGATCTTTTGCACCTGCAACCTGGTAGGCATAAAATCGCAGAGGCCGTTCAGCAGTAACATTGGGATCAAGCTGACGAAGAGATCCCGCCGCTGCGTTCCGGGGGTTGGCAAAGGCTTTTTTGTCCTCTTCCCTTCGCCTCTTATTCATCTCCGTAAAATCCTTTTTAGGAATGAACACCTCTCCCCGCAACACCAGGTTGTCCGGAATATCCCGGCCGGACTGCTTCAACAGGCGCAGGGGTACTTCACTGATCGTTTTTATATTTCCGGTGATCTCTTCACCGGTCTGGCCGTCGCCGCGGGTACTGCCGGTGGCAAGTTTTCCCTCTTTGTATACAATTTCAACGGCCAGGCCGTCGTACTTGGGCTCACAGGTGTAAATCAGCGGATCTTTATCCAGTTCTTTCCGGCAGGTTTCGTCAAAACTTTTCACTTCCTCTTTTTTGTTCACCGACTTCAGGCTCAGCATCGGTTCCGGGTGATCCACAAGGCCAAGTTCATCTCTCGGCTCACCGCCAACCTGTTGTGTGGGAGAGTCGTCTGTTTTTAGATCCGGATACTCTTCTTCAAGTTTCTCCAACTGCTCCATCAGTTCATCATATTCAGCATCTGTGATTACCGGGTCATCTTTTACATAGTACCGGTAATTGTGGTACCGGAGGGCTTTCCGGAGCTTCCTGATATTCTCTTCAGCTTCATTCTCGGATGATATCTCATCGATCTGCACATCCGGGTTTTTCTTTTCACTCATAGTTCAGCTCCGGTAATCATTTCCTTTTTTTATCTCTGCATCAGTCCTTGCCAAAGTGTTTCAGTAAATCATCTGCTCCAAGGGTATTCACAACATTCTGCGGTTCAAGCCATCCCCGCCTGGCCTGGAATATTCCGTATTTCATGTTTTGTAGATCACCTATACTGTGGGCGTCGGTCGAAACGGATATCAACAACCTTTTTTCCATAGCCATCTTACTGTGACGATCATCCAGATCCAGGCGTTCCGGATTGGCATTTATTTCCATGATGATATTCTTCTCAACTGCTTTATCCATAATGGCTTCCATATCCAGGTTCATACCGTCGCGCTTTTGTAATAGGCGACCGGTTGGATGTGCCAGAATATCCATCCAGGGATTGTCCATAGCCTTAAGAATTCGCTCGGTCTGCTTTTCGCTATCCATATCCATATGGTAGTGTACTGAGCAGATGCGTATGTCGAGCTTGCTTAGAATATCATCCGGCAGGTCCAGAGAACCGTCTTCCAGAATATCTACTTCAGTCCCCTTTAGAATACGGATGCCGTCTATTTCATCGTTTACTTTGTCTATTTCCTCCAGCTGCTCAGCCAGCTCATCGGCGTTCAGTCCGCCGGCCACATTCACGCGTTTAGAATGATCGGTTATCGCGAT
>Ga0209942_1000944_pt1 | contig 16490 bp, 14 predicted proteins | sample SalPonR1_A_D2_MG_FD_185695 | JGI IMG/M metagenome (GOLD analysis project Ga0209942, IMG submission 185695) | Salt pond soil microbial communities from South San Francisco under conditions of wetland restoration - Salt Pond MetaG R1_A_D2_MG... ... | reverse complement strand
TCATTCGAATAGATTCTCACAGATTTTCACTTCATGTTCAAGAATGAACGCAGAGGATGTCGCGGAGTTATGCTGAATAGCGAAGGGTTTAGATAAAAATCGTCCGCGAAACTCTGCGGATAAATCAGCAAGCCTCTGCCCCAACGGGACGCCTTTGGCGCGAGAAAAAAATAGGGGATTGATTTGCAACATGTCAATCGATCCATCTTAATCTTTAAGAACTCAGGGTTTTTCCAATTTTAAGAACGTTTAGGACACTATTGATTTGTTGTCATTTTCTAATATGGATCATTACCATCCCGGTGAAAAATGAAACCCGAAATACCCGCCTTTTTCCGGCCGCTGAAACGGTACAGCGTAGTATAGCTCAGCGATCAGGTATCCAAGAATATTAACACGAACACTGGCTCCGGCACTAAATACAGGTACGCGCTCTGTGCTATTAGTCTCCCATTTCAACACCGGCAGATCGTTTGGAGTCCAGCTAACTCCCCCGTCAAAAAATGTTGTCAGGGTAGTTGGGAACGTACGCGAGCTGATCAATGCAAAATCATCGGGCCCAAACAGTGGAAACCGTAACTCCAGGTTTGATATTGCCATACTGCTGCCCGTTAACCGATTTAATTCAACACAACTGCTGTTACCGTCTGGCGAAGGCGTACATTCATTCGGCTCGAAAGAAGTAAAATTGTATCCGCGAATCAAACTTTCAAAACCAACAAAGTTTGGGCTTAAGCGATCATCATTGGCATCCTCCCCATACCGCCCGCTGTGAAGTCCCCTGAATGCCAGCGTAAATGGCCTAAGGAAGAAATATCGTCTGTAGTCTGATAACGTGCTCACAAAGTTCAGTGAGCCCGTAGTGGGAGTTACCTCAAAACGCATCCGCTGACCTCCGATGGGTCCTGTTAGAGCAGGGATGGAGCTATCCTGTACATAGGCGAGTGAAAAATTGAATAAATTTAGCGGAGACGGTGTATCAAATCCTTCAGTCTCCCGCTCAAATGGATTGCCAAACCGATCAAAAAATGTAGTCTGCAATTCTATATCATACCATATATGTGTAAACCCTGCGCTGCTTTCAAGCCGTTGTGTTGTTGAAAACGGATAAAACCCAAGCACAGAAATACGCTCACTAAATACACGCCGGTTGATTCGGTTTAGAGCCGGTGCTACCACCTCATCACCATTCACTGTTGTTGTATCTTCTGAAAAGAAAGCACGGCTTGTTCGAAAAGGAATATGGGAAACCGAACCTCCCCAAATTAGCCGTTTATCCCTGTTCAGGTAAACCGCCTGCCCGCCCAGATCTTTATAAGTTCCCTGAATACGCAGCGTGGTCATCAACTGGTGTTGGTTTAACATGTCGCTGAACTGAAGGTCTATCCCCCCTCCGGCACCTACGCCAAGTTGGTTCGACACCCCAATTCCTCCTCCGCCGCCTATGTAGGTAAGGCGAAGTTTTGGCTTATAATCTGACCGGGTCACAGCTGTATCGGGTAACGATTCAAACCCCTGTTTCGATAACAAATCGGAGACCACCTGGATATTCTTTCGTTCAAGCGGAGGGATTTTTTGAGCGTTAACAATGGGCTGGTCCTGCTCCACCCGCTCTCCTGTGGTTTCTTCTGCCGGGAGCTTGCGGAAAAGATAGTTCGATTCACTAAACGTGGTTAAAATCATGGTGCCCGTTTCACCGGCCACCGTCATTGCAGGTGAGTGCTGACTTATACCGCTTACTCCTGTACTTATGTCCGTTACCCGATAACGATCCATGGTTTGTAAGTCATAACGGTATACATTATTTACACCATTAAAATCTGATATAAAAAACAGCGAGCTGCCATCAGGGCTAAACTGCGGATTGATATGTTTGGAGTTTTCAAAAGGCGGCAGAACCCTTAAATCTCCGGTCTCTATATCCATAAGTGTAATAACCATTTCACCGTAGCGGAGATTTTCCAAATCCGTATCCGGTCCACGATCCGAAATAAATGCCAGATGCTGACCATCGGGCGACCAGACCGGCTGCAGATCGGCATACTTTCCATCCGTAATCTGCTGAAGGGAGTCCTCTTTAATGTGATACATCCAAAGATCACTAAAACCATCACTGGAACCGGAAAAAACAATTTTGTTACCATCGGGTGACCACGCTGGATTGGTCATAGAGTCTACGTCATCGAAACGAAGTTCCCGGGTGATCTCCCCATTCTCCGGGTCTAAAAGTATAATTTGGTTATCACCCTTTTCAAATACAACAGCGGCAAAACTCTCCCCATCGGGTGACCAGCTGCCAGATGACTCGATAAACCGAAGAGCGTTCAGGTGGGGATCAGTAAGTGTGTTTGTAAGGCTTCGGATTACTTCTCCGGTTTGAACGTCTGCAAGATACCACTCCAGTGAAAAGAGCTCCTCATTGGAGATGTAGATCACATATTCCCCATCGGGACTGATGGATGGAGCCGTTCTGAGAACGTCAGACTCTCCGGAAAACAGTCCTTCCCCAATTTCGTCGGGGGGAGTTGCCTTCTCTACCTCTTCCTTATAGGCAGCTGTCATTGCATCATGCCATAATCCTGAGAGAGAATCCGGGGTTACCTTGAGCGTATCCTGCAGGGCACTTTTCACTCCTTTTCTTGCCACAGCTTCATAGAGGGGATAAACAATTTGATCACCCCAAACGCCGGTCATATATGTCCATAGTGCGTGCCCATAGCGATACGGGAAGTACTCCCGGCTGTTTGCGAGATCGCTGACGCTTGGGAGATCATCGTGGAGAACTGCATCTCGCATCCACATAGCCGTCTGTGTATCTGCCGAACCTATCGATAGATATTCAGCCATTCCCTCAATAAACCAAAGTGGAATGTTTGACGTTGCCCGAATACCTCCAATATTACTGCCCTTTGCCAGTCTGTATTGAAATACATGCACAAGCTCGTGCCCCAACACATGATCTGTGCTTTGATTTGATTCGGCCAACGGCATGATTACACGATTTCGCAGGCCCTCAGTAACGCCTCCGGTGCCAACACCAACGTTTGGAACAATATCGTTTTGCTGAAAATCGGCATGGTTGGCATATAGAATGAGTGGATTAACATCCGCAAACGTAAAATTGAATACCTGTGCATGTCGGGCATACCACCGTTCAGAAAGTACTCCGAGCTGTTCTACCGCTTCTTTTTCGCGCGGATAGTAATAGAGATCAAAATTCGGAGTGTGCAAAATTTCGAAATCAAAATCTTCATACTGTACCTTGTTTCTCCCAAAATATTGAGCATATAACAGCTCAGGCAATATTAACAAAACAGTACAGAAGAAAACCCAATAGGATAGTCTCGTGAACTTATTCATTAGTAATGTTTATTTAATTAATAACTAATCCCCTATTAAAATAATGTGAGACAGTTCGATAGAGTTCCAAAAACTCTGAATTTTTTTTTTAAAAAGACAGTTTTTCGCACTTACGTTAATGTTTGCGCTCAAACTCGTGATGGTACGACATGGAGAATTATGCTCTATGAAAAAGCCCGCCACATCAAATGCCGGATTTGAGACTTTTAACGTGAAAAACCTGTCCTCAACTTAAACTTAAACAAAGCGAGTAAGGTGACGTTAGATCGCTGACAGATTACTCACCGGCCGATAAAGTTCCTGAGAATGGAACTACTTTTTCAGATTGTTCATTTTATTGATAAGCATCACAAGGAGATAAATAATAAAATAAGAGACAAGAAAGTGAACAAATTAAAAAAAGAAAGCCTTAATCTGGCCTGCGATACCAGCCGGTTTGATTTTAAAACCACAGAAGAGATCACAGAAAAGACAACCATTATTGGTCAGGAGCGTTTGGCCTCATCAATGGAACTTGGTGTAGATATTCCAAAAGACGGATACAATATCTTTGCACTAGGACCAAACGAAACGAACCGCTTGAGTCATATAAAGCAGTTTCTTAAAGGGAAGGCGGCTGACAAATCAACTCCACCAGACATCTGCTACACAAATAATTTTGATGACCGTTACAAGCCGAAAGTGCTAAAACTGCCGGCAGGCAGGGGGACGGACCTTAAGAAATTAATGGATCATTTTTTAGAAGATCTGGTACCTACACTCAGGTCTTCGTTTGAAACGGAAGAATATCAAAACAGAAAACAGACGCTGAAAAACCAGTTACAGGAAAAACAGGGGCAATCATTTGAAGATCTTCAGGAAAAAGCTCAGGAAAAAGGCCTTGCACTTATCCGTACACCTGCAGGATTCTCATTCGCCCCGATGAAGGACGGCGACCTGATGGATGAAAACGATTTAAAAGAGCTCCCTGAAGAGGAGCAAAACAGACTCGAAGAGGAGACGAAAAAACTTCAGAAAGAGCTCCAGAAGATCATTCAGAAAATACCTGCAAACCAGCGAAAAATCCGCGATAAACAGAAGGAGCTTGACAAAGAAATTACAACAAATGCAATCAGGGATCTCTTCAAAAAAATCCGGAAAGAATTTTCAGAGTTGGATAATGTTCAGAATTTTCTGAACCGTGTCGAGAAGGACATCGTGGATAATGTTCAAAAAATATTGAGCAAGCCTGGACAGCAGCAAGGTCAGGGAAACCAGCTCATGCAGAAAGCCGGAGGTAATCAACAGGTTCAGAAACAGCCAGACTCTTCTCAAAACCCAATGCTTGACCGGTACAAAGTTAACGTACTTGTAGATCATAAAGACACAGAGGGTGCCCCGGTTATTTATGAAGACAATCCGAGCTACAAAAATCTAATCGGACGGGTAGAATATCAGTCCAGAATGGGTGCACTTACCACCAATTTCAACTTGATTAAGCCGGGAGCTTTTCACAAAGCAAACGGAGGTTACCTGATTCTTCATGCCCGCAATGTGCTGATGGAACCGTTTGCCTGGGAGGGCCTCAAAAGGGCATTGAAGTCGGGTGAATTGAAAATTGAATCGCTGGGTGATTCGTACAGCCTCATTAGCACGGTATCTCTGGAACCGGAGCCGATAGACCTTGACGTAAAAGTGGTTCTCATAGGACAGCGGATGCTCTATTATCTTTTGTGTGAACTGGAGCCGGAATTTCAATCGCTGTTTAAAGTTGAAGCCGACTTCGAAGATGAAATCGACCGGAGTGATGAGAACCATGTTCTGTATGCCCAACTGCTTGCCGGATTAATCGAAAAAAACGACCTCCCGCATTTTCATAAAGATGCGGTGGGGCGCGTGATTGAACGAAGCGCGCGGATGGCAGGCGATAGCGAAAAGCTGTCTGCCAAAACAGAGGATATTATGGACCTTCTTACTGAATCGGCCCACTGGGCTACTAAGAATGATCACGACATCGTGCAGGTTTCTGATGTCGATAAGGCAATAGAACAGAAACAATATCGATCAGGAAGGCTGAAAGACAAAATCCAGGAATCAATTAACCGTGATTATATTTTTATTGATACAGAAGGAGAGAAAACCGGGCAGGTGAATGGGCTTTCGGTCTCGATGATTGGCAACTCAAAATTTGGCCGGCCAAACCGCATTACTGCCCGGGTGCAGCTTGGAAAAGGTGAAATTGTTGATATTGAACGGGAAGTGGAGATGGGCGGCCCGATTCACTCGAAAGGTGTATTGATTCTTAAAGGCTTTCTGGGGGAGCGATATGCAAAAAAACAGCCGCTATCCCTCTCAGCAAGCATCGTATTTGAGCAATCCTATTCAAACATTGATGGAGACAGTGCGTCTTCAGCCGAACTTTACACACTGCTATCGGCAATTGGGAAAGTTCCGATCAGACAAAATTTCGGCGTAACCGGATCTGTAAATCAACATGGAAAGGTGCAACCCATTGGGGGCGTAAATGAAAAAATTGAGGGGTTCTTCGACGTTTGCAAAAAGCGGGAACTTACCGGTAAACAGGGCGTATTGATACCGAAAGCCAATGAAAAAAACCTGATGCTCCGTAAAGACGTTATAGACGCTGTTGAGGCTGATAAATTCTACATCTATTCCGTTGAAACGGTAGACGAGGGAATGGAGATACTCACCGGACTTGAGATGGGACATCCTGACAAAGACGGTCTTTATCCCGAGGGTACAATTAACCGTAAGGTTACAGACCAGCTAAACCAGCTTGCAGATAAACGTCGCGCATTTTCATTTACACAAAACGAAAGGAATTGATTATGGACGGTTCAGAAGAGGCCCCCTCAAAGATATTGGAAATTCTGGTGGCTCTCGATCATTCCTCTCAGAGCCGTGCAGCCCTCTCATCAGCTGTTTCCATAGCGAAAATACTGGAGGGGAAAATTCACGGACTTTTTGTACATGATGCCCAGTGGTTGCGAATCAGCAAGCTTTCTTCCCTTTCGGTGGTGGATGAACTTACCGGAAGAATCTCATCCGAAGACAGTGAAGATGTTAAAAAAAAGATCCTGGAACTGGAAAAAACAATAAAAGAACATTTTGAATTGATCTCCCGTCAACATGAACTTGCTTATTCCTGGAGCAGCGTAAAGGGGGTCGTGGCTGATAAGATTCTGGAGAAGGCTGAACAGAGTGATATTATCACTATTGGGAGTAAAGGCCGCTCCTATTCTAATAAAGATAAATTGGGCAGTACTGCCTTAGAGGTTATCCGCAGAGCAGATAAACCGGTTCTGATTCTCCAAAAACAACAAAACCTTGCTTACCCGCCTGCAGCAGTTTTTGATGGTTCCGAAAGAAGTGTAGCAGGGGTTGAGATGGCTTCCAGAATTGCCAAACAAAATGAAACACGGTTGGTTATTATCGATCTTTCAAACGCCTTCACATCTGATGAGGCTCTGGAAAGAATGCCGAAAAGGTATGAAACAGAGTCGAAGGTTTTAAAGCTGGATCAGCCGAACATCGGAAAATTTCTTTTCATGATAAGTAATTTGAGAAGCGGTCTGCTGGTACTTCCCAAAAATGACCATTTTACCAGTCGCAGAACCATGGAATATATACTGCAGAGTTCAGATTGTCCAGTTCTTCTCACTGCTTAAAATTCAAGGACGTTCCCATTTTCACAAATAAAGAGGTCTTCGTTGAGCTTATATCCCTCTTCCTGAGCCAGGGTAGCGTGCTCAGCCAGTTTGTGAATATCTCCATGCCCCGGAATCATAATGTCTGGATTGAGTACCTGAATTAATTCTCTCAGATCTTCACGATGGCCATGTCCCGATGCATGAATATCAAGATGCATTGTTACATCTTTCTTCTTAAGATCCCTCTCCAGCTTATAGCGCTCTGCTTTATTGATGAGGGTGGGAATGGTGGACGTAGAAAAGATAATGTGATCTCCTTTCTGAAGCTGAAACGGGTATTGGTCTTTTGAGAGCTTTTTCAGCACAGAACGTTCTTCTCCCTGATTCCCGGTGCAAATAATCAGCCATTTCTCTCTGTTTTCAGAGATTTTTTCGAAAAGTTCATAAACCTCTCCGCGATAGCTGGCAACCTCTTCATTTTTGAGATCAATATATCCTAAATCAACTGCCGGACCAGTATAATCCTTCAAAGAGCGGCCAACAAAGGCAACTTTACGTCGGCCGCCATTTACCTCCAGAATGCTTTTTAACCGCTCTATGTGAGATGAAAAAGTTGTTACAATGATAGCCGACCGGTCTTCATGGATATGATCAAATTTTGCCTGCAACTGCTCTTTGACTGCTGATTCTGTTAAACTTGCGCCTTTATCGGAAACGCGTGTTGAGTCTCCTATTAAAATTTTAACACCTTCCCTGCCAAGCGATTCCAGGCGATCTAAATCGACTTCATCACCCAAAACCGGGTTTCTGTCGATCCGGAAATCCAGACCGTACGCCATCCGCCCCTCCGGCGTATGAAGCACTGTGAGCATGGAATCTGGGATAGAGTGGGTAACGTTTACAAATTCAAGTGCAAAATTAGAGGTGAGATTGTAGATATTTCCGGGTTCGAGTACGATTCTCTCGTTTTTCACCTCCTTGTCGTCCAACGCAATCTGCTCTTCCACTATTTTCATTGTATATGGTGATGCAATAATCGGGCAGTTGTAGGAGCCAGCCATTTTGGCGACGGCACCAACATGGTCGAGATGCCCGTGGCCAATCACAATTCCCTTTACTTTTTCTCTCTGCTTATAAAGTGTTCCGTCATCAGGGATAACCCCCGCCTGAATCAGGCTTTTTGTGGGTGATGACTCAACCGAACTTTCCATATCGATCAGCTCTTCCATGTCGTAGCCCATATCGAGTATAACGATGTCGTCGCCAACTTCGAGAGCGGTCATATTCTTCCCTACTTCGTTGTACCCTCCTAATGTATGTAATTTCATAATGTATCTATTTAAAAAAGGCCCGATGAGAACTCACCGGGCCCGGGATAGCATTTCTTATCGATTATGATGGTATTTGCTGCTTATTTACCAACTTTGAAAGAAACTTTCGCATTTACACCATAAGAGACAATCTCATTATTTTCTACATTGGCATTCATCTCTTTGATGTAGATAGATTCAATGTTATCCACTGACTTTGATGCTTCTTTGAGAGCATTTTTTGTAGCGTCATCAAAGCTCTTCTCTGAATTGGCGATGACTTCTATTACTTTTATTACTGACATGCTTTCTCCTCTTTTGATTTAACTTTCATTTCATGTACTTATAGAACACACTGTCTATCATGATCATTCACTAAATCGCTGAACTTCACATAGTTGAGATCCAGCGATTTTATCAAAGCAATTATTTATACTACTCGGGTGCCTGATCAAAAATTGCCTGCCACTCACCCGGCAACCGTGTCATAAGTTCACTTATTTCTCCGGGTGCATTTTGGGCTATAATATTGGTTACTTTCCACATGGCAGTTAATGCCTGCTCATCATGCCAGTCAAACTGATTTTTCAGCACTCCGATGCAGTCATCAGGGGTGTCCATGTTTTGATACTCCTGATGCCCGCGAAGCGTGTCGTAGTCAAGTTCTTTTGGGAGAGCAGCGGTAAAATCCCGGGCTGTTTGTTCGTCTACAGAACTTGCAATTATACCGGTTACTGCCTTTACGGTCTCTTTTGCAGTTTGATTGTCGTTAATGTAATCCAGCGACTGTATCATATCTGTGTAATACTCTTGTATCTGCATATCTCTTCTTTTTTTGTTTTCCGTTCATTTATTAAACGTCTTAAGAAACATCATAATTCATTGCTTCACTTTCATTTGATTAAAAACTCAAAAGAGTGGTAGCAACCTCACAGGCTTTCCAGAACTTGCCAATCCATACATGTGGATTGGAAGAACAGATCACTCGCAGAAGGCACTCTTGTTTTGATTTTTGAATACAATTCTATAGATTTTTCAGACCAAAACAAGATTCTATACTATGAGATGTCCACTCACTTATTTTTGCTTGCCATTACTGTGCATATTTTTAAACTGCCAGCAGCTTCAGGCCCAACAATACAGCTCAGATCCTTCACTTAGCCGTTTTTTGGACTGGACTATCAACGATCCAGTCCATGTGGTAAGAGATATGAATCAAAAAGAAGTCGGAGCGTTTTTGCTAACCGGAATTGGAATTGCGGGAATCTCTGCTCATGATGCTTATTCATCCAGTCTGTTACAGTCACGGTTCAGGGACAGCCGCTATCTTACGGTAACCAACGAAACAGGCACTTTTAAATATGTAGGACCTCTTTCAGCTGCCGTATTTGGCACGTCCCTGCTTACGAACAATACCAAATTCCAGGATGCCGCATTTACCTCTCTTCAGTCCGTTTTGTATACCAATATTACCGTGAATACGGCGAAATTTGTGTTCGCCCGTGAACGTCCCGATCATTACGAAGGACCTTATGATTTTGAATTTTTTGAAGGAAACGCCACATCATTTCCATCGGGTCATACATCCACTGCATTTGCACTGATTGTACCATGGGTGGTTTACTATCCCAATGCTTTTACGTATAGTTTAATGGCGCTTCCCGTAAGCACAGCCATTGCCAGAGTGGCGAAAGGCCGGCACTGGGGCTCTGATGTAACCGCGGGCGCACTTATTGGTGCATACTGGGGATATAAACTCTCTAAACGTCACCTGAACATCGCCAACAGTGACAATATTGATGTAGCCCCGTTTTTTGGACATAACAGTGGCGGTTTATCCCTAAAAGTTTCTTTCTGATTCCATCTTCTTTTCACCTGGAAGCTGACTCTGCAACTTCACTCCTGAAGGTTCATCATTTAAAACCGGCTCCTCTCTTTTTTGTATATTTCAGATTGAAAACTGAAATTAAAAATCTGCTGCTTGCTCATTATTATTGAAATGGTGAGAAGCAATAAAAAACCAATACTATGAGCTACTACAATTCAACCGATTTTAACGGAACCTTCGAAGAAGCTATCCAGAAAACAACTGAAGAATTGAAAAAAGAAGGATTTGGTGTACTCACAGAGATCGACGTAAAAGATACGTTCAAAAAGAAACTCGACATCGATTTTAAAAAGTACCGAATTCTGGGAGCCTGCAACCCCAATTTTGCCCATAAAGCGATATCTGCTGAGGATAAAATCGGAACCATGCTGCCCTGCAACGTCATTGTGGAAGAACATGAAGACGGACGCGTTGAGGTTACCGCTGTTGATCCTCTGGCATCGATGCAGGCTGTGAAAAACGATGCGCTCGAACCTATTGCAACCCAGGTTCGAGACAGCCTTAAAAAGGTAATTGGTAATATCTGATCAACAATTTTTCGCATCCCGGACGGCCGTTTCGCTATACGGGAAATCTCTCTGTCTCCTTCATGCTTACATTCTTAAAAAAGTATTACGAAGCTGCTGTCAGTGCGCTGTTTTTAGTTGTAGCACTTCTGTTTCAGCATGCCGCATCATTTGATGGCAGCCAGTATGCCGCCATTGCAAGCTATGCCATCTCCTACCTCGCGGTTGGCGGCCCTGTATGGATAAAAGCATTTCAGTCACTAAAAAACGGCACTCTTTTCAGTGAGTTTTTTCTGATGGGTATCGCAACCGCCGGGGCCTTTGCCATCGGCGAGTATGCCGAAGGGGTAGCCGTTATGCTTTTTTATATGATTGGAGAGTATGCACAGGCGGGCGCCGTGCAAAAAGCCCGGGGATCTATCAAAAAACTGATCGATGAGCAACCCGATGTTGCAACCGTAAGGCGAAACGGAGATCTCGTTGATGTTCATCCCTCAGAAGTAGAGCCCGGTGAGATCATTATCATTCGTCCCGGCACAAAGGTGCCTCTTGACGGGCTTTTGATAACCCCGGCCGCATCGTTCAACACCGCAGCACTGACCGGCGAATCTGTCCCCTCAACCGTAACAGAAGGCAACGAAGTCTGGGCCGGCTCAATCAATCAAAATAATACGGCCGAAATTGAGGTGACCCGGGGCTACAAAGACACCAAACTGGCCAACATTCTTGAACTGGTTCAAAAAGCCGCTCAGCGAAAAGCTCCTACACAGCGGTTCATTACCCGGTTTGCCAAGGTATATACGCCCATTGTGGTTTGGCTAGCCGTCGGGCTCACCTTTTTACCCTACTTTTTTGTCGGGAACTACCTGTTTGAAGAGTGGTTCTATCGCGCACTCATATTTCTTGTTGTTTCCTGTCCGTGCGGCCTTGTCATATCGGTTCCTCTGGGTTATTTCGGCGGTATTGGAGCTGCCTCTCAAAACGGAATTTTGCTCAAGGGGTCTGATTATCTTGACCGCCTTCGCCGAATGAAAACCCTCTATCTCGATAAAACCGGCACCATGACGGAAGGCAGTTTTCAGGTTGAGTCTGTACAAACATTTAACGGAATCAGCGATGATGAGCTTCTCTTTTTTGCAGCCTCATTGGAGCAGTATTCAACTCATCCCATAGCAAATGCCATTGTTCAATTTTACAATGGCAAATCAGTGCAGGAGTCTCAATCCCATTCGGAAATTGCAGGAAAAGGCGTCAGCGGTACCATAGACAGCAAGCAGATTATTGCCGGTAATAGCGATTTCATGGAGGAGAATGGTGTGCATCTTCATCCGGACTATCAGCCTGAACCCTTTACCATCGTGCACGTTGCCGTTGATGGAAGCCATGCGGGCACCATTACGATTGCGGACCGGGTGAAGAGTGACAGTTACGATGCCGTGGAAGAACTTCATTCTCTGGGGGTCAGCAGGATGGTAATGCTTTCGGGAGACAGCCAGCCGGTGGTTTCACACATTGCCAAAAAACTGGGTATTGACGAAGCGATCGGTAACCTGATGCCTGATCAGAAATATACAATAGTGGAAAAAGCTCTGCGTGGCGATACCGTAACCGGATTTGCCGGCGACGGCATTAACGATGCGCCGGTCATTACGCTGGCAGATGTTGGAATTGCCATGGGGGGTATCGGTTCCGATGCCGCCATCGAAACGGCCGACGTGGTCATACAGAGCGATCAGCCCTCAAAAATCCCACTCGCTATTCGCATTTCAAAATTTACGCACCGTATTGTGTGGCAGAATATCGGCTTCGCCCTGGGTATAAAGGTTCTGATTATGGCTCTTGCCACCGTGGGTTTAGCCAATATGTGGGCGGCCATTTTTGCTGATGTAGGTGTCGCGTTGATCGCCATTGCAAACGCCATACGGGTTCAGCTTCGGTTCTCATCAGACAAAAACCTCTCCTTTTTCTCGTTGATTACCAATAAAAGGAATTCGACGGAGACAGAAACTGTCAGCCCTCAATGTGGATGCGATAGCTGCTGTTAACCTGGAGGTTTCGTAATGGCGTTAAAACAAACTATGATGAGACCTTTCAAAAGGGGATATTCATAAGCCATGAGACATTTTCCCTAATAATACATGAAACACCCTCCAATAAACTGAGTGATGAAAATAGCCCTCTTAACCCTTTCATTCCTGATGGTCGTAGTTATCCCTGTTTTTGCACAGGAAGAATCTCCCATTCATGGAACCACTGTTCTTGAAACGTCAACATCCTGGGATGGCAAGCTCTTGCAATATCCCAAGGGAGAGGCCAAGGTTACCGGGGTACTGCTTGAAATTGCACCCGGAACCGAAACCGGCTGGCACCTGCATTCGTCTCCCAATTTTGGTTACGTTCTGGATGGTGTGCTGCAGGTAAGCCTCGAAGATGGACGAACCAAACAGTTAAAAGCAGGAGAAGCACTTGCAGAAGTAGTAAACACCTATCATAATGGGAAGAATATTGGAGAGATCCCCGTTAAAATTGTAGTTTTCTATATAGGAACCACAGATCAGGCTTTAACAAAAATGAAAGAGTGACAGCGCATCAGATCAAAATAGAAGGCTTTCCATTATACCATAATAATTGAGCTCTCTTGAGAATCAAAATCTTACCGGAAGCTGCCAGGAATACCAATCGGCTGCTATTGTTGATAGATGTGAAAGTTGGAGACTGAAAGGGAAAGGCCGCTGTCAACGTAGAGGCCAATACCGTGTCCGTACAGTGCCAAATCATCAGCTTCAAACATGAGTTCCTGGTTCAGGAAAAAGTAGTACGTACCTCTTTCTTTATAGACGGCCAGCTCATTTCCTGTGCGGGGATTATTGAATCGCTGGACAGGAAATCTATAGTCGTTTTCAGACAGGGAGCCAAAGTTATAGGTAAGAAAGTCGATAGACTTATCGATGAAATTCACCTTCATGACATGGTAATTTTCGGCATTGTCGGAGCCAAAAATAATGCCCGGCGACGGATCCCACGTCAGGGGTTGATACTCCTTTACCTGTATGAGCGCTTCAAGATAAAAGTCGGCCGTTCGCAAATAGTCTGTATTGAACTGTATGGATGAAAAGGTTTCCGATCTACCCGTTTTTACCTCTAATCGACCATCTCCATAGCTTATTTCATCAAAAATGTTTTTAATCATCGGTGACTTATTGTTTCTCACTACAGGGATCTGGTCACCTGACTTTTTGAGGTCGTTGATTCGCTCAAACAAATTCTTCGTTTTTTCTGCCTCCTCCATTCTTGCATTTTGATACTGTATGGAGTTTAAAACAGCAATTCTGAACCTATTTTGAATGACTGGCAGCCGGGATATATTTCCCACCAAGTTACCCTGTGCCAGAAATTGTTCGAGATCACTTTCCAACTGTGTTAACTCGCGCTCCATCTGTTCATCAACAGCGTAATGGCGATAGTAGTAGACCAAACCAGAAAGGCGAATAACAAAATTCAGCGCAGCAATTTCAACAGCTTCATATCCGTCCTCATCATTTACCTCAAGCGTTAAGGGGGGAGGGAGCTCCGGTATGGTTTGCGACCAACCATCTTCAAAACCTATCAAACACAATAGTATAAGTATGAACAGTACCTTCAACTTTTTCACAATATGCCCCTAAAATTTTAAGTCATAAAAACCATTATAGTAGCAAATCTCTGAGAATCCAACCGCATATTCATGCGAATGGCAGATATCATTTCTCCGGAAAAATGGCTTCTGTAAACTCTGAAGGTGAAATATGAGAAAATCATAACTTTGAAATGCCCGTCATTTTTGTAAAATTCAGGTGTACACCTAATTGTCCTCTCAACCCAAGCCATGCAAACACATTCGGGTAACAAAAACACATCATTAACCGGCACCCAATCCGACCCTATGACTTGGGATGAATCGTTTAAGTATATTGAAAATTTAGAGTCTCACAAATTTTCTTACGAAGAGTGGGAAATCGCACGGGATCTCAATTTTACTAAACATCTGGATGATCTCATTGAAAATTGCGATCCTCGTTTAAAAAGGTAGGCTGCGCTTCTCTTCAACGCTTCTCACTCTATCTTAAATCGTCCATGCTTCTGCCTTCCTCCCTCTGCACGATGAAAAGTGGCTGCAGAAATGTTATTTTATACCATTATGTTTACCACAACATGTACCAACTCAAAAAAATAACTGCTATGAGCACCGATATGCGATATATATTTATCCTTTTACTGATCGCGTTTGTCTCTGCTTGTCAGCCGCCCGAAGAGGAACAGGCTCAGCAAATGCAGCGTCAGCTTGAGCTTCAGCGGGAAGCCGCAGATGATCTGCCGTTTAATTTTAAAACCGATCTCGACTCGCTCCTCACCGACTACTTCGCCCTCAAAAATGCCTTGGTTGAATCAGACTCCACTGCGGGTGTAGAATATGGTGAGCAGCTTCAGGAACAGGCAAGTGCCGTTCGAACGGCCCGCGTGGATCCGGACAATGAGGGACTCTGGATGGGCATTTCGCAAATCCTCGATCGCGAAACCGAAAATCTTATTAATACATCCGATATCGAAGAGCAGCGTCTTCACTTTGAGCCCATTTCGGAAGCAATGATCCAGGTTGTGGAGTCCTTTCACCCGGTGGGGTACACGATTTACCATCAGAGCTGCCCCATGGTTCGAGGCGGTTCGGCCGACTGGCTGAGCCGTGAAGAGCAAATTGCCAATCCGTATCACGGCGACAGAATGCTGCGATGCGGAGAAACCATTAAACAGATTTAACCCGCACAGGACATTTTAAGCAGATATTTTACTTAATCGCCCTTTATGCAAAAACTTACGTTCGATCACGCCACCATTACCGTTCAAAACCTGGAGCTCAGCGCCAAATTTTACAGCGATATCCTGGGGCTTAACGAGATCGAAAACCGAACCCAAAAGCCCTATATTCGGTGGTTTTCCCTTGGGAATGGGTGTGAACTCCACGTTGTGGAAGGGAATATCCGAAGCATAGAAACGCATATTGGCGTTCACCTCGCTCTTAAACTCTCCGATTTTGACTCCTTTCTAAATCACCTTCGCAGCTTTAATATTACCCATCACAACTCCAAAGGAATCCGGGACTCGATAACCACACGTGCCGACGGTGTTCGGCAAGTCTATTTTCAGGACCCCGACGGCTACTGGATTGAGGTAAATGAAGCCGGAGCGTAGCATATCAGAAGTTCTGCGCCGGGTTTTTTCCATATATATCAAGAGCAGTTTGCATGTGGCGCTTGCGGTAACAGGTTTTAGCCTCGTCACTATATTTGAGTTTGATCTTCAGATACCAACCGCCCTTCTTTACTTTACCTTTTTCTCCACCGTTGTTGCCTACAATTTCACGAAATACCTGTCGCTTCTGAACCGCCGGCACCTTGTGATGACCCCGGCGCTGAAAGCGATTGTAATCATTTCGCTGCTGTCCTTTGCATGTACAACACTCTCGGCCTTCTACCTTGATAAATTTGCACTTGCTGTTGCTGCAATTCCTGCGCTTTTAACTGCAGCCTACGCGCTCCCTCTTTTCCGAAGCGGAACCAACCTGAGGCACGTGTATGGGGTGAAGCTCTTTATCATTGGAATTGTATGGGCGCTCGTAACCACGGGGCTTCCTTTTACGGCTCATCAGGGGGAACTGCCTGCGTTATCACTGGTTTTCACTGAGGGATTTCAACGTCTTCTTTTTGTGATGGTTCTGACCCTTCCATTCGATATTCGCGAC